>ERZ1026800.1033-NODE-1033-length-19981-cov-10.273194_pt1 | contig 19981 bp, 20 predicted proteins | sample MGYA00520873_ERZ1026800 | MGnify/ENA primary metagenome ERZ1026800 (study PRJEB33270, sample SAMEA104284475) | anaerobic digester metagenome | biome: Anaerobic digester microbiome; feature: mesophilic sludge digester; material: Anaerobic digester biomass...
TGGAATGGCGTGACTAATTATATTAAAACAAAAATCGATAATGGTATCCTGGAAGGAACAAATAGTCTGATTCAGGCTGCAAAGGATAGCGCCAGAGGTTTCAGATCAACAAAAAATTTCATTACTATTATTTATATCAGGACAGGGAAACTCAAATTCAATTTACCCACATGAAACAGCGAGGAGCCTAGATAATGAATCATTCGATGCACTCACCAATGACATGCTCGCCGCAAATGTGAACAAGATGAAACTTATTGCACATATATTCCTCCTGGGCATAGCTGCATCTAAAAACTCGATAAGTCATATAGACGATTGCATCCATTTTTCAGTCAAAATTAACGGATTTGACCAATGCTCGGTAGTATGTCGATTCTTCTGTAAATTGGCTGGCCCTGTTATCCCACAAGTCAATCCGCATGGATCATGACCAAGCAATGGCGAAAGATTCTTATGAAAATGGCCAGGATAGATAGACATCCGATTTGCATCCCCGCACTTATGGAGAATTTATCATGAGAATTGCTGCTTTAGCCCGTATGGTAGCTTTGATGTCTCTATCGGTCTTAGCTGCCATTACCTTATGTATAGCTTCCGATCAGACCGCTTCGGCGGACGAGGTTATCGCCTTTTTGGATGAAGCTGTAGCTTATGTGGACAACAATGGTATGGAGAACGCTCTCCAAGAGTTCAACGATCCAACTGGATCTTTTGTTCGGGGAGATCTCTACATCTTCGCATATGATTTCAATGGAACCTGCCTCGCCCATCCTATCAATCCTGAATTGGTCGGCCAAACCAGCCTGTTGGATATCAATGATGTGGATGTGGTAGGCCGCGAGATTGCATTGGCTAAGAGAGGCGGCGGAACTATGTATATCGTCTTCCCGAATCCATCTCATGAAGGCAAGGAGGAGCTAAAACAACTCCATCTTGAGAGTGTTAATGATAGCATGTACCTTGGATCTGGGCGGTACCTTTCTGACATTCAGGCATCATTCGATCAGGGGGAAAGAGATGAGCTTGTAGATTTTGTGAATGAAGCCTTGAAGTACGCCCAGGAGAATGGCAAAGAGAAAGCTCTTCAGGCATTCAACGATCCAGAAGGCAATTTCGCCCGAGACGGACTTTACATCTTTGCCTACGACTATGAGGGACAGAACTTGGCGCTTTCCCATCAGCCTGAGCTGGTCGGCACAAACCGCATCGATGCTCAGGATCCCAATGGAGTATATTTCATTCAGCAGATCACAGATATGGCCAAAAATGGAGATGGCTTTGCCTATTACGTCTACCCAGACCCATCTAACAACATGACCCAAGAATTGAAGCTCAGCTACGTTATGGATGTCGATGGTACCTGGTTCCTGGGATCGGGCATCTATTCAAGCGATTAGGATTCAAGCTGCGGGGGGAGAGCTCAGCCCCCTCAGTATCCTTCAACAGTGGCATCTATAGTCCCAACCTACCTCGATTCAATGCGAGCCCCTCCTGCAAAGCAAAACCGATTAGGTCACATCCTCCTGCCAATGGTGACGTTCTCAAATGCCTTTTTCATAATTCCCATTCCATGGGACGACAGGAGACTGTGGCACGGTCACGAATCGCCATTGAGAATAATATTAATAAATTATATAATTATAATAATAGCCTGGATTAAACTTAAATAGTCGAATAGCATACCTGGCTGCAGGAGGTTTTTCCAAAAATTTGGGAGTATTAAGCCCCAATTATTCTGACATACAGATCATTATTGAAAAATTGTAATATATTAGTCAGAGATTTTTTTGAATCTGGATCAAAATTTGCGGAAGTGAGAGAATGAAGTTATGCTCAAAGGCCGTTTTTGCGGCTGCCATTTTATTGATTGCGTTTAGCGAGATTTCAGTTATCTATGCAGAATCTGCCGATACGAGGAATGATGCGACCGAATACACCATTGCTGCCAACCTGCTGGCCAACAATTCTCCCGCCTGGAGCAACAACCAGGAAGACTTCGATTTTGCCAATAGAGGGTTCATCGCTACCGATAGTCCCCTGATCATCCCCTCTCTCTATCCGGGTTTCACCTCCTGGAATATGGAAGAGTTCTCCTTCCTGGACAATGCGACCTGTCCGGATACAATAAACCCCCTTCTCTACAGGCATGCAAAGCTGAACAAGATCAACGGTCTATTCGAGGTCGTAGCTGGCATCTACCAGGTCAGAGGATACGATCTCACATCAATGAGCCTCATCAAAAGCGATACCGGCTGGATAATCATAGATCCCATGATGACTGTGGAGACCGCCAGGGCGGCCATGGACCTGGTTAACAGAACACTGGGATACTATCCGGTCAAGGCAGTCATCTATTCTCACCCTCATGTGGATCATTACCAGGGAGTGAAGGGAGTGATCACTGAGAAGCAGGTTGCATCGGGTGAGGTTGAGGTCATAGCCCCTGCTGGATTCATGGACCATGCAATCAGCGAGAATGTCTATGCTGGGACGGCTATGCAAAGGCGGGGCATGTACATGTACGGAGGCCTCCTTCCTCATGATGAGAAGGGTCTTGTGGATAACGGTCTGGGAAAACGAACCCCATTTGGATCGGCATCCCTCATCGCTCCGACGATCGATATCACCGAGACCGGCCAGAACCTGACCATCGACGGAGTCGATATGCAGTTCCATTACTGCACCAATACGGAAGCTCCCGTGGAGATAGACATCTGGTTCCCAGATCACAAAGCGCTTTTCATGGCTGAGAATTGCGTGGCAACGCTGCATAACATTCTGACTCTGCGGGGAGCACAGATCAGGGATCCTCTCTCCTGGGCAGAATGCCTGGATGAGGCACGAAGGCTTTACGGAGACCAGGCAGAGGTGGTGTTTACCGCCCACAACTGGCCCAGGTACGGTAACGATAAGGTCATTGAGCTTTTAGAAAACCAGCGGGATATGTACAAGTACATCAATGATCAGACCCTGAACCTCATCAACAAGGGCTATACCATGGATGAGATCGCAAATATGATCGTTCTTCCCCAATCCCTGCAGAAGTACTGGTATACTCATGGATTCTACGGCCAGATATACATGGGTGTAAAGGCCACATATCAGAAATACCTGGGATTCTACGATGCCAATCCCATCAACCTGAAACGGCTTCCTCCTGAGGAGTTTGCCCGAAATATAACCGAGTACATGGGAGGGGCAGATGCTGTCCTGGAGAGGCTGGCCAGAGATTATGACGCTGGCAACTATCAACTGGTGGCCACTATCGCCAATTACCTGGTCTTTGCTGATCCCGACAATATAAAGGCCCGTGAGATGGAGGCTGCTGCCCTGGAGCAGCTTGGATATCAGGCGGAATCTGGACCGGCCCGGAATGCCTATCTGGTGGGAGCTATGGAGCTTCGCAGCAAAGAGCCAGTGCAGGCAATGAACATGATATCTGCAGATGTGATATCTGCCATGTCAATCAACCAGCTCTTAGACTACATAGCAGTGAGGCTGAATAGCCAGAAGGCGGACGGCGAGGACTTCAGGATGAACATGATAATCAATGATACCGGCGAGAGCGCACTGATTCAGGTCAATAACAGCGTGCTGGTCTACTGGATCGATGAGCACTCAGATGAAGCTGCCCTCACTGTCCATATGCCGCGCAAGACTCTTGAACAGCTGGCGCTCGATCCATCCGTTCCACCGGCAAATGTGACCATTGAAGGAGATGCCTCGGTGTTTGAGGGATTTGTTGGGGTGCTGGACCTATTTGATCCCTCATTCAACATTATCCTTCCCTAAACTTTTTCCGGGGCAACCATTCTGAGGGAGACAAATCCTTTTTTCTTTTTTTATATCTTCAATCCAAGAGCTTTTGCTATTCGCGTTGTTTTTCGGTATATTTTAGCCTTCTTGGCGTCGGATACTCCGGCCGGAGTAGAGAAATACATGGTTGGGACAGACTGGAAGCGAGATCGTGACTCTCTGGCAAACATCGCGTGAGGGCATCCGTCCCCCCAGTTACCTATCTCTTATATCAGCTTCCTACCCGTGGATCCTCGCCACCCGCCCCACCTGGCCGTCGGCGAGACGGACCTTGATCCCGTGAGGGTGGAAAGAAGAGTTCGTCAGGATCTGCGCTACCACTCCCTCGGTCCTCTTCCCCGTCCTCTGGTCCTTCTTGAGGACTATCTCCACCTTCAGCCCCGGCTTTATGTCCTTCCTATTCTTCCCGTCCATGCTCTTCCTTTCCCTTTCATATGTGAGCTTCAGCGTCCGTGGGTCTTGGAGGTGTCGAAGACCATCTCTTCATCGAGCCTGCCAGCGTATCGGACAGGCACGGAGTCGCCGGCCTTTGCCTCATCCATCTCCGGGCCTCCCGGATGATAGTCATAGATCCGATAGATATTTAGATGGCGGTTTATCCCTGGAATGGGACTGGATGAAATGGAATGATCTGATATCGCTTATAGTGGGCCGAGCCGATCACGTCACATCCTTGTAGCCGGTGGTGACATTCTCGAAGAGCTCCCTTAATCTGCCTGCAATCTCCGGCGAGAGCCTTCTTTCAACCGCATCCAAGAAGACCTCCGCACATTGCGGTGCAATGCACAACAGGCATTCCGAGCCGTCCATGGCCCTCTCCGCCAGATACTTGAGATCCTCATCAGGCAGCTTATCCAGCCTGAACAGAAAATCCTCCCTATCGGTTATATAGTATCTGGAGATGGATGCAAGCAAGCTGCCCGCTTCTCCTTTTTCCAGCTCTTCGATGTGCGGCTTGACCAACTTTTTCAATATGTGAATATCCTTTCGGTTGAGCTTCTTCATCCACATCACCTGCACCATCAATTGTTACCTTTCCTTATATTCCTATGCTAATCGATGCAAAAAATATGGCATAATCAGGAATGAGAAGCAGCAATGCAGAGCAACTGCCCGGGATATCCGTAAAGGGGGCCAAGATCTTGCTGAATTCTGCTGGAACGAAGATCCAAAAAGGCGCTAAAATGCCCGCAGAGGTCCGTTCGGTCCAGGCAATCTGAGAGTCACAAGGCGAGAAAGATCATAATAAAAGAAACCTCATGATCCGATGCTTCATCTTATTTCGCATTTCCACCGACAGGTATATCAACCGGATTGATCATTCAAGAGACGTTACATTTTCATCGATTCAAAGAGATTTGTTGAGATGTCTTTTGTAGCGAGTTCGATTCTTTGAATCGATCCAAATGGTACGTGAATAAAATGTTTGAGAGAAAATACGAAAACAGAGGTAGCTCCGGCGGAAGCCGCGGTGGCTACAACAGCGGTCCGAGAGAAATGACAGATGTAACTTGCTCAGAATGCGGCAAGCAAACCCAGGTCCCATTCAAACCGGATGGATCCAGGCCGGTTTACTGCAGCGAGTGCTACCAGAAGCACAGGCCTGCCAGGTCTTCTGGAAGGTACTGAACAATATCTGTTCTAGTCGAATTACATCTATAAATCGGCTAGTTGGGGCGTCATCCTGCCCTTCAGATTCCAACTTTTTCGCAGCGTGCAGCGTCACCTGATGCACGAGATATTAAGACCTTTGAGGATGGAAAGGAGCTAAAGGGTTTTGACTGAGCACAAGCAGACCGCAATTCACGATCCTGCATCAGACACGATGATCGAGGTGGACGAACGAATAGCACCACTGCTGGAAGCCATCTGGGACTGCGGTATCATCACCTGCAATTCCTGTCAAGAAAATAAGCCGGGCATCATATGGATCGAGTTTCTCGCTGCCGAAGATGCAGAGGCGCTTTTGGCACGCATAGTATCGGGTCTTGATCCCATCAACGACCCAGAAGCTAACAACTGGCTGTACTCCAGAATAATGGGCTCAAATGGAGGCTGGCAATATGCTGGTCATCCTCATGATGCAAGAGAGTACATTGACCAGGAATCCGGTACAGTAGAATTGAATCCCTCCCAAGCATGCGGACTTACGTTATCCATATCCATCCGCTTTCCTGTGAGCGATTATGAGATACTGTGCGATCTTCTCCGCACAAAACAGCAATGCTTAATTGCTGCCGAAGGTCTATAGATAGCTTGGGATAGTTTAATTAATTAATCCCGTTAACCAAAATAGGGCGCTGAAATGAACTGTGATCTTTGTACTAGGGCACCAGTGGGTGCATGCGTGGGCGAGGCGTACTGTGCATCTCTGCATTTGACGGATGAGGACGCTTGCAGGCTAGCTGCTGAAGCCTGCCTCTCCTGGTGGCAGGAGAGAGATGAAGTGACCGAGGCGGACGATATTCTCTGGCGCATGTCGGAAGACCGAATTAATGAATTGGCTTGTGATCCCTGGAAGGCCAGGGCGTATCTGGCCGAGAGGAGGTCAGAGAGCTGATTAGCTCCTCGTAATACTATTAATTCTTGCCTTCAGTTCTTGTCATTTGTTCGCCTGCATTCTCTCTCTTATGCTTTTCTGACAGGTGAGGACTTGTGCGGGTATGGTTGTTAAGTACTCTGCAGTCGAATACACATCCTATCCAGAGGTTGCCTTCACATGAGTCTCAAGCTGTTCCAAGGCCCAGGCCATACGGAACATCCAGAAGGATTATGTCGTGGCCCATGGCCGGTGACGGGGTGAGCGATGCTCCTGGTGTTGCTCCAGCGGATGTGGGAATTGCCATAGGCGCTGGCACAGATGCAACGGTTGAGTCGACAGACATAAAATGCTGGTCAGGGACGATCCAAAAGATGTGATAGACATGGCGGGTCAGTCGAAGAAGACCGGAAGGAAGTATGACCCTGAACCTGATCTACGCGACAGGCTTCTGAAGATGTGATTCTAACGATTGAGGTTGATGGGTGCTTGAGATGATAAGAACTGAGAGGGTTTACAGTGCTCCTGCAAGCGGCGGATTCAGAATACTGGTGGATAGGCTCTGGCCCAGGGGCTTGGCCAAAGATGAGACACGAATCGATCTCTGGATGAAGGACATAGCTCCCAGCAATGAGCTTAGAAAATGGTTTGGCCACGATCCAGGCAAATGGGAGGAGTTCAAAGAGAGATTCTTCAGAGAACTTGACTTGAGGGCGGAGCTTGTGGATCAGCTAATTTCCAAAGCAGAGGAATCTGATCTGATCTTTTTATATGCGGCAAAAGATGCCGAGCACAATAACGCAGTGGCATTGAAAGAATATCTTGAGGCCAGAATGAAAATGCCTGGTTCGTTGCCTCTGGATCATCATAGCATCTGAATCAAATCGCCTCGGGGAGCAAGATTATGCCCAAACCACATATTCTGTGCCGGGCAGGACGATCTCATCAATGTCGAATGGCATGTACATTCGTCGGTCGATCAAGATAAAAAAAGAAAAAATGCATACTGTTTAATTATATCCTTTTCTTGATATAATGATCAGGATGAAATGAACCCATCCATCGAGCAAACGTATATATTCATGCTTAGTAATGACATATTGGTGAAAGGAGGCTAACCAGACTGGCTACCATCTCTGGCGCAGACTGGATAAATGAGATCGAAGGCTTAGCGGAGATTCAAAGCAAAACCGGATAGACAAGAGGTATAGAAATGCAGGATAACGAGCATAAGAGGCTGGTGGAGATGATAGATGGATACAAAGGCAAAGAGGGGTCTCTCATTCAGCTTCTTTTGGACCTGCAAAGCGAGTTCAACTGGATCTCAAAAGATGCCCTCCAAGAGATATCCGAGAGACTGAAGATCCCACCCAGCCGGATATACAGAATAGCAAGCTTCTATGAGGCCATAAGCCTCAAGCCCATTGGGAAGCACAAAATAAGCGTCTGCATGGGCACAGCCTGCCAGGTGCGAGGCTCTGGAATGATACTGGACAGGACTGAATCTAAGCTGAAGATAAAACAGGGCGGGACTACCCCGGATATGAGATTCACTCTGAAACGAGTCAACTGCCTGGGATGCTGCGCCATAGGTCCTGTAATGGTCGTGGATGACGACTACCATGGCCGGCTCACATCGGACAGAGTGGAAAGGATAATCAAGAAGTACGATTGAGCATAAAGCAGATGAATCTGGGCCTGAAGCTGGAAATAGGATGGATATCAAGTTGCGCACAACGAGTCAGCAGGAATTGCTATAAAGCAAGAATGACCACTTCCATCAGGAATCAGGGCGTGTAGCAGGATGGTGAGGCTCAGATCAATTGAGGGGCTTGAACAGCTCAGATCGGATATTCTGTCCAGCAGAGACAGCACAAAGCCCCTGGTCGCAATCTGCGCCGGAACGGGCTGCTTGACCCTCGGCGCCAGACTAGTGGTCAGGGCCTTTCAAGAATACTTGATCAAAAAGGGCCTGGAAAAGGAGATAGAGATCAAGGAGACCGGTTGCCCTGGCTTTTGCGAAAAAGGAACTTTAGTGGTGGTCTACCCCAGAGGTGTCTACTATATTGGTGTCCACCAGGATGATGTCCCTGATATCGTGGAGGAGACGATACTCAAAGGCAACCTGGTCGACCGCCTTCTCTACAAGGATCCAGAAACGGAAGAGAATGCCGTCGTTGAGAGCGAAATTCCTTTTTATAAATACCAGATGAGGCATCTTATAAAAAATAACATAAAAATAAATCCTAGAAATATAGAAGATTATATAGCTCTGGGCGGATACAGTGCCCTGGCCAGAGCTCTATCCGAGATGACCCCGGAAGAGGTGATCGAGGAGGTGAAGAGATCAAACCTCCGGGGCAGAGGTGGTGGCGGATTTCCCACCGGACGAAAATGGAAATCGACCCGAGAGGCCCCAGGAGAGCCCAAATATGTGATCGTCAACTGCGATGAAGGCGATCCAGGAGCATTTATGGACCGGGCTCTCATGGAGGGTAATCCTCATAGCGTCCTGGAGGGGCTGATCATCGCCGCCTACGCCATGGGATCGCATAAGGGCTTCATCTATGTGCGCATGGAATACCCTCTAGCGGTCCAGAATGCCACGCTCGCCCTCCAACAGGCCCGGGAGTACGGCCTCTTGGGTGAGAATATTCTGGGCACTGGCTTTGATTTTGATGTGAGCATTCATAGGGGTGCCGGCTCCTTTGTCTCCGGAGAGTCGACCGCTCTGATGAACGCCCTGGAGGGATGGGTGGGCGAGCCCAGGCCCAAGTACGTCCACACCTCTCAAAAAGGCCTCTGGGGCCGGCCGAGCGCCCTGAACAACGTTGAGACCTTTGCCAATGTGCCTTTGATCATAGAGCACGGTGCAAAATGGTTCAACTCCATTGGAACCGAGAGGAGCAAAGGGACCAAGATCTTCTCTCTGGTAGGCAAGGTCAATAACACCGGTCTGGTGGAGGTCCCTATGGGCATGACCCTGGCCGATATAATATACAAGATTGGAGGGGGAATTCCCGGGAACAAGAAGCTCAAAGGGGTGCAGACCGGAGGGCCGTCTGGTGGGATAATTCCGGCCAGGTATCTGAATACGCCAGTGGACTTTGATGAATTGACAAGTCTGGGCTCTATGATGGGTTCGGGGAGCATTATCGTCATCGATGAGGATACCTGTGCAGTCGATCTGGCCCGTTACTTTGTGGACTTCCTCTGCAGCGAGTCCTGCGGCAAATGCCTACCCTGCCGGGAGGGGCTGAAACGGATGAGAGAGATTCTTGATGCAATCGAGTCCGGCCGGGGGACGGAGACGGATATCCAGACCCTGCAGGAGATTGCAGAATTGATGAGAACGGCATCGCTCTGCGCCCTGGGGCGAACGGCAGTCAATCCGGTCCTGAGCACTATTCGTTATTTCCGAGAGGAGTATGATGCCCATATCAAAGATAAGAGATGTCCCGCCCTATCCTGCAAGTCTCTTGTGTCTTATTCCATCGATCCTGAGATCTGCATAGGCTGCGACCTGTGCCGGGAGAACTGTCCTCAGGGGGCGATCTATAAGGACGACGGAGGATTCGCGGTTGTTGATCAATCGAAATGCATGCGATGCGGGATATGCTTTGAGATCTGCCCCAAAAAGGTTAGAGCTGTCGTAAGAGAGTCTAAAGGCCTCCCAGGAGGGAAGAGATGATCCGGAAGAGCCGAGTTGTGCGTCTGGATAAGAGCGGCGAGAAGCACGAGATGAGATTTGAGGTATGAGAGTTGAGATTCTGGATCGATGATCAGCAGTTAGAAGCCCAGACCTCCAGCACCATTCTTGAGGCTGCCCTGTCTGCAGGAATTAAAATTCCCACTCTGTGCCATCATCCCGCACTTGAATCCTATGGGTCTTGCAGGCTCTGTACGGTGGAGATTGAAAAGAATGGAAAGAAGAGGTTCGTCACCGCCTGCAACTATCCGATAGAAGACGGTCTGGTGGTCAGGACTGCCACCCCTGCGGTCCTGGATATCCGGCGGATGATCGCTGAGCTCTTATTGTCCAGATGCCCGAAAGAGAAGCAGATCCAGGACCTGGCCAGAGAGTATGGAGTCATTGAGCCTCGATTTAAGCTCGAAGAGGAGAAATGCATTCTCTGCGGGCTTTGTTGCCGGGTATGTGGTGAGATGGTGGGTGTATTCGCCATCAATTTCCAAAACAGGGGAACAGAGAGGAGTGTGGGCGCGCCGTATGGAGAGCTCTCGGAGGACTGCATAGCCTGTGGTGCCTGCTCTCTGGTATGCCCCACCAGTGCCATATCCGCTCAGAGAAACATCTTCCCGCTCACTGCAGAAGATATCATCGGGATCGAAGAGGAGCATCTGTCCGGCGAAAGGGATGTGGATCTGGGAGTGTATAGCGAGCTTTTCGCCGCCAGAACAGAGATCCAGGGACAGGATGGAGGGGTTGTCACCTCCCTTCTTGCTCGATGCCTGGATAAAGGCGTCATTGATGCTGCTGTGGTAGTTTATCAAAGGGAGAATAATGGAGGAAGAGCGGCAGCGGTAGACGATATTGAAGGAGTGATAAAGGCCAAGGGGACAAAATATGTGCGCGTATCCGCTCTGGCGCCGCTGATTGATGCTTTGAGAGGAGGAAAGAGAAGGGTTGCTGTGGTTGGCACTCCCTGCCAGATCAGAGTGATCAGAAAATTGGAGCAACTGGATTACTTCAAGGACGAGTTTCCAGATGCAGAGATCTTTCTCGTTGGCCTGTTTTGCTTCGAGAGCTTCGATTACAGAAGACTGAGAGATCATGCTAAAGGGCTTTTGGGCATAGATATAGAGGATGCGGATAAAATTCAGATCGCAAAAGGGAGATACATTGCGACTCTGGATGGAATGGAGCACTCCTGCAGCGTGCGGGAGCTGGAAAAAGACATCCGTGAAGGATGCCGGTTTTGCGGCGATCTGGTCTCAAGGCTGGCCGATATCTCCATAGGCTCAGTGGGAAGCGCGGAAGGATACTCCTCAGTGATCGTCAGATCGGAAAAGGGGAAGAAGTTGCTGGATTGGCTATCGTTTTGCAGAGAAAAGGCAGTTCGAGAGGACATCGTGAAGCTGGCCAGGATGAAGAGGCGAAATGCAGACCGCAATCTTGAGAGGATCAGAAAAGGAATGTAGTTCTCTCAATCGATCAAGTCTCCTTGATCAGACAAGGGCCTCTATATCCTGTCTGGGCATGGGATAATCAGATGGGCTGAACCCCTGATCCTGATGCTTCTCCTGGGCGCAGTATGCGGCTATCTCATCCAGGCGGACCAATAGGGCATACTCTTTTATATGCCAGTCCTTCCTCCTCCTCTCAGTCTCTCGAATCTCGATCCAGCCCTTTCTCCAAAAGGAAAACAGCATAATAAATTCACTATTTTCCACATTATAGTGTCCGGTATCGAGTTCACTGCAATCCATTCCATTCATACCGTAGAAGCTGTCTATCATCCTCAATATATTGTGGAGCTCTCCCATTTTTTGCAGATATTCGATAAACTCCATAAATCGACTATCCAGTAACTTTGCTCTCCCCTTCATTTTCCATCCCCTTTATCGCCTGTTAATCCGTTCTAACATATATAAATATTTTTTTAATTATGTATAGTTTTATTTTTCTTTTCATATATCTCGTCCATCTCGTTGAGAGAATAATGCTGCCTTTAATTACATAACAAACAAAAGTTATTAATATAATGAATACATATCCTCCATCGGAGTAGCAGAAATGGAAGAAAATGATCAAGAGTTCTTGCGCGCACTTCATGAGGAGAAGATAAGAACCCAGAATGAACGCGCAAAGCTAATCACCATGAAGCTTGCTTTTATTACCGTCCTCTTTGGAGTAAGTTCAGTGGATGTCAAGATTGAGATTGCCAGGATCTTCTGGCTGATCTATTTCGTCCCTCTGGTGGCGATAAGCTACGATCTATACATCATGTCCGCCGATTCCAGGATCAAGCGCATAGGTGTATTTCTGGGCAGGCACCCTATCTCCCTAGCGGGAAAGGCGGAGCAAGAATGGGAGCGCTTCTGCACCTCTTATCGGGATAGCCTGGCACCATCTGCCAATATGTTCTTCTCGGTGATTGTAACCCTGGGAGCAGCAGCCTTTATTCATTCTCAGCAGAGCTGGACGGAGCATCTAATGAAGTTGTGGTTTGCGGTCTGGCTGGTAATATCCCTGGGAGTGATCATCGCCCTTTGGATGAGGCATCAGGCCCTCATAAAGAACATTGGCAATTATACACCCAATGATAATAAAAATAAAAAGAGATATATGGGATTGTGACGATTATGGGATGTGAGAAAGATGTCTCATCCCATTTGGGGATCAATGATTGCAATATCTCAACCTTTTACAATTTATCGACAATTATCGTTATAAAAAACCTTAATTATAGCCTGTGCTAAGCACTCAAGATAAATTTCCAGAAAAATTGTCAGTGCACGATTAACGCTGAGGAACGGTGGGGTTTATGTTGACTTTAAAAGAGAGAGAGATAAAAAGAGCAGTTAAAGAAGGATACGCTCGTATTGCCAAGCAGGCAACATCCGACTATGCCTCACGGTGCTGCTCAGAGGATGCTGATATTCCAGAGGAGCTGAGCAAGAGGATGGGCTACACTGAGGAGGAGATCCAAGCTGCTCCGCCGGAGTCAAACCTCGGCCTGGGCTGCGGCAACCCAGTAGCTCTGGCATCGTTATCCGAGGGGGAGATCGTCTTGGACATGGGCTCAGGAGCGGGATTTGACTGTTTCCTGGCATCCGACAGGGTTGGGCCATCAGGCAAGGTAATTGGTGTTGACATAACCTCTGAGATGGTGGAAAAGGCCAGGGCGAACTCCCGAAAGGGCGGCTATGCTAACATCGACTTCCGGCAGGGAGACCTTGAAAATATGCCGGTGGCGGACAACTATGTGGATGTGGTCATCTCCAACTGCGTGATCAACCTCATCCCCAATAAGAGAATGGCATTCAGGGAGGCCTTCAGGGTATTAAAGCCAGGAGGAAGGCTGGCAGTCTCTGATGTGGTGCTGCTCAAGGAGCTGCCGGAGTTTGTCAAGAGCTCCACAGAAGCTTATATCGGCTGCCTGGCAGGTGCCATCATGAAGGATGATTACCTGGATATCATAAAGAGCATAGGCTTCAGAGATGTGCGGGTTGTGGCAGAATCCAGATTTCCCGTCGAGTCTCTGATCTCCGAGAGATCTGGCTGCAGCACACCTACAGATCCCGCGATCACCCCTGAGCAGCAGAAGAAGGTTGCGGATTCCGTCTTGAGCATAAAGATATGTGCGATCAAGCCCTAAAATCAGCACCTCTGAGAGCATCAAGGCATTGGATAGGGATCTTGAGGACTATTGCATTGGATGGATTCAGAACTCCTGCAAAGCCTCCTGATAGCATTTGAACGTCCTATGGTTGAAGCAGACGGCTATTATATCACCTGCGTTTTTGTCCTCTAGATTGCGCCTCATCTCCCAGATAGCAATACGGCAGGCCCGCTCTATGGGAAAGCCATAAGCACCTGTGCTTATGGCCGGGAAAGCTATGCTCTTTATTTCGTTTTTCTCTGCCAGGGCAAAGCAGCTCTGATAGCATCTGGCGAGAAGCTGATCCTCGCCCTCGGATCCACCCCTCCAGACCGGCCCAACAGTGTGAATGACAAAGCGAGCGGGAAGCCTATAGCCCCTGGTGATGCGCGCTTCTCCCGCTGGGCAGCCGCCGATCTGCCTGCATTCTCTCAAGAGCTCCGATCCTGCGGCCTTGTGAATGGCGCCGTCGACCCCGCCTCCTCCCAGCAGAGAGCTGTTGGCGGCATTGACAATGGCATCGACCTTTAATGTGGTGATATCGGCCATGAGCAGTTTTATTTTCTGTCCGATCTTCATTCCTCCTATCCGCCAATTGGCTATCCATATCTAAGAGAAATTAACCTTTCCATAATCATCTCGCTGCATCATAATCTTTTTAAAAAAATGTATACCTATTATATTCCACCGAAAGCTTTTTTTCCTTTAGCAGCTTCACTAATGCCGATAGTGATCAGGTGGATTGTGGTTAAAATAATAAGATCTGCAAAGCGCTTACAGGCTCCAATATTTCTCCCAGCGGCTATCATATCTATCCTTATTTTGTTATTTCAGACCATTCTAATAGAGGTGATAGATGATAAAAGGTCGATCCTGTTCATGAATAATCTTCTTTCCACCTCAAGCTCAATAGTCGCCTTTCTATGTTTATTATATGCGGCAAATAATATGGAAGGGAGGTCCAAGAAAGCCTGGTTGATGATGGCTGTTGCCATGCTTTTTAATTCTTTTGGAGAGGGAACCTGGGCATTTATAGAGTTCGTTTTGCAGGAAGATCCATTCCCATCTGTGGCAGACTTCGGCTATCTGATGTTCTATCCTCTCTTTGCAGCAGGTATTTTTCTGTTGCCCAATGCCCCTCTTTCTCCTCGGGAGAGGCTCGGGGTCATCCTGGATTCGGCAATTGTAATAATATCAGCTGCTCTGGTATTTTGGATCTTCTTCTTCGCCCCTGTAGTATCATCATTGAATACGATCACTTTGGAATTGACGATTTCTTTAGCCTATTCTATGATGGATATCGTCCTCTTCGTTGCCCTTGTGCGACTGGTCTTGAGCAAGCTTGATGCTTCAACCATTACCCCTGCCCTTTTTCTGGCTGCTGGAATGGCTATAGTACTGGTCGCAGATGCGGTGTTCAGCATTCAAACACAAAAAGGGACTTACATCTCAGGCGGTCATCTGGATACGTTCTGGATCTCAAGCAACCTTTTTATGGCATTGGCAGGACTGTTGCAGGCAAATCCTTATCCCTTTGATCCATTAAAAACTCTGAGCAGAAGGATTTGCAGCAAATCCACTATTATGCCCTATCTGCCATACCTGGGAATTGGAGCCACATTCTCTCTTCTCATCTGGGGATATGAATACTCCCGAGCAATCAACCAATCCATAATAGCAGCCTGCGTAGGGCTGGTCATGGGGCTGATGCTCGTTCGCCAGAAGATAGTCTTCGATGAGAGGAATCAACTGCTCACCACAACGCTTACCGAGATTGAAGAACGCAAGCGCGTGGAGAAATCATTGCGCGAATCAGAGCAGGAGAAAGCAGCAATTCTGGGCGGATTGAAGAATGTCGCTGTCGAGTATCTCGATCCTTTTATGCGATTAATCTGGATCAATGATAACCTGCAAGAATCCAGCGGCCTCCCCGCTAATGAAATGCGTGGCGCTCGTTGTTATGAGGCGATATTCGGTCGCAGCGAGCCCTGTTCAGGCTGCACAGTGGCAAAAGCTATCGAGATGGGCATATCCCAGGAGGGCGATCTGATCACACCGGACGGGAGGACCTGGATCTCTCGAAGCAGTCCACTTAAGGATGCAGATGGCAAGATCGCCGGGGTAGTCCATGTGTTAATAGATATCAGCGCCCGCAAGAGAGCAGAGCAAGCTCTGAAGGAGTCTGAGCGTCGGCTGGCGGATATCATCGAATTTCTGCCTGACGCCACATTTGTAGTCGATAAAAATGGTAAGGTGATTGCCTGGAACCGGGCCATTGAGAAGATGACCGGCGTCGAGGCCGAGTTGATCCTGGGCAAGGGAGACTATGAATATTCTCTGCCATTTTACGGAGAACGAAGGCCTACACTGATAGATATGGCAAAAGGAATTGATCCAAAGATCGATCCGGAATTTGAAAAGAAATATGATAACCTAAAGAGAGATGAGGAGAATAACTCGCTGGTTGGCGAGGCCTACATGCCCCTGCAGGGAAAAGGCGATGCATACCTCCTGGGAAGCGCATCTGCGCTCTATGACTCAAATGGAGATTATTGGGGAGCGATCGAGTCGATACGTGATATAACAGATCGAAAGCGTGTGGAAGAGGAGCTCCAAAGGTCCAAGGAGATGGCTGAATCAGCCACCCGGGCAAAGTCCGAGTTCCTGGCCAACATGAGCCACGAGATCCGGACGCCAATGAATGCTGTTATCGGTCTTACAGAACTGCTCATGGATGAGAAGGATGAGAAGCTGACTTCGGCGCAAAGGGAATGCGTCGAGATGATCCGCATCAGCGGGGATACTCTCCTCTCTATCATCAATAATATCCTCGATCTCACCAAGATCGAGGCGAACATGACAGAGCTGGAGCACCGGCCAATCGATGTTAAGGGTTGCATTGAATCCTCTATGGATCTCGTGTCCGGGAGCGTCGGCGATAAAAGAATAAAATTTTCATATAAAATCGAAGAGAACGTCCCCCAATTTATCATGGGAGATCCCACAAGGCTCTGTCAGATCCTGATAAACCTGCTCAATAATGCAGTGAAGTTCACCGAGCAAGGCGAGATTGCAGTCTCTGTATCAAACACCAATCTGGATGATGGCGGATATGAGATTCATTTTGCGGTGAAGGATACTGGAATAGGAATCCCTGAAGACAAGATGTCCCGCCTATTTCGATCTTTCAGCCAGGTTGATGCCTCGACGGCACGCAAGTATGGCGGCACTGGATTGGGCCTTGCCATAAGCAAGAAGCTCACAGAGATGATGAATGGACGAATGTGGGTTGAGAGTGCTGTTGGAGTGGGTTCAGTATTTCATTTTACAATTCGGGCGGATCCTATCATCGGCGAACCCTTAGATCTGTCAAAGCCGGACAGCTTGTACGCACAAGGGAAGCAGAAGATCAAGGATCTGGAGAGATCTAATTCCGAATTGAATATCCTGCTAGCAGAGGACAACGTAGTCAATCAGATAGTCACAAAGAAGATGCTCAGTAAGCTGGGCTATAATGCGGATGTAGCGTCCAGCGGCATCGAGGCCCTGAAGGCGCTGGAGAAGAAGAGATACGATTTGGTATTCATGGACGTGCAGATGCCGGAGATGGACGGCCTGGAGGCAGCGAGGGAGATACGCCGTCGCTGGCCTGAGGGAGGCCCGAAGATCATAGCAGTAACTGCATCTGCTCTTAAAGGAGATCAGGAGATGTGTCTGGCGGCTGGGATGGACGGCTATATAATGAAGCCCACCAAGATAGAGGCTATAAGAGAAGCCCTGCAAGCTGTGGCAAAGGGCTAAGCAGGAAAAGGGCTGGGAGATCTTCTGAGCATAGGATCAAGATTCAGGCGGATCGGAAATGAATCGCCCCACTTCAATTGGAGGAACCTGGTATCCTGGTGGTGGCCGATCCGCCTGAATCTTGGCTGTGGCGCCGAACACGAGGTAGCACAACACCGAATCGCACAATCCCCTCAGGGATCCCACAGAATCTCACTGTGCGGCTTCATCTCGATTTCGGCATCATCTTGATATGGAGCCGCCTCATGTCCCGACTGTGTATTGGCGCGAGATCTCAGGCAGATTGCTGTGCCAATCACGGGACGCAATTCTTTTTCATCCTGCCTGTTATCCCGCAGGCGCGCAACCGAATGCAATTACCTCGACGGCATGCATCATCTGCATCACAGGTTATTGTACCTGCTCCCAGGAGCGGCACGAATTTTTTGCTCGCAGGAAGAGGCAAATCAATGGCCAGATTCAGCAGATCACTGCCGGATGCGTTTTGGCCCACAGTACGCCCGCCAGACCCTTTCATGAGACGGCAATCTATCTATATAATCATTATAGATATTTGTAGTTTTCGGTCGGGACTGCAATAGGGACTAGAGTGCAGAATCCTGGACGCATTTCGCACCCATATTAGCTCAAACAAAATTGAATTAAGGGTTCATCGATTGACCATCTATTTAAATGATGGCCCGCCAGCTATGATCAACAAATGGCACTATCTAGAAATCAAGTGAAATTTGGTTTTTTGTCAGCGAGAAATTATCCTATCCCTGATATTATTGCTAATGTGGTCGCATAAATCGTTATAATTTGATTCGATCAAAATAGATTTATCAAAATAGATTATAAATTAATATCTATATTTTAAAAAATTTCGTTGGCTATAACTATGGCGTTAGATGCGGTTAGCGGTGCTGAATCTTTTAACCCGTATCTAGAAAAGGAATGAACATAAAGAATGCATCGAGTAGCGTCTTTTGAGGTCTTCCAAAGACTCCGGCTTTCTTCAGCGCAGAGAGCTTTATCTGCTCTTTGATTCCAAGTTCCTCTAACTGCTTTTTTCTATGAGTCTTGAGGCTTGCTGAATAGAAATTTTCTATAGGATTGTTTGTAGCTGGAGCATTATCGACAAAGTAAAACGCTGTAAGATTTGGCCAAAGCTCTTCGATTTTCGCCAGTCTTTTTCTTACAGATATCATGAACGAGTCAGATTGCATCTTTAAAATTTTAAAATTATTTAAAGCTTCATAATAATCTCTTTGTTTAAGGTTTTTGTTTTCCCTTCTGCGTTTCAACTCCAAATCTCGGACGAATTTATGAAATGCGTTCTTTGCCTCCTTAATCCAGGACTTATATTCCTTGTCGCTTCTCTGTTTCATGGTTTTCTCTTCTTCGATCAAGCAGGAAAGAAACTCTATCTCAGGCTCACGATCATAAAATATATTAAGCAATCTGTATTTAATTAATTCCTGTTCAATGCTCGTTTTTCGAGGAAAATCATTGACTATGAGCTTATTCAAATGGAGCAAACAGAATTGATGGATGACCTTATTACCGAAAACTCTTTTAAAAATATCACTGTATCCTCGGTAGAGATCTGTGACAATAAATATCTGCTTTTGGGTATCAAGATTTCTTCGAAGGAAACTTTCGATAGTATCGGCGTCTTTTGAATCATAAAGTTCATCCGCGATTACTTGCCTTGTTACCGAATCAAGGAGTGTCAAGCGATACTTTTGGTTTCGACCTGCCTTGGGATGTTGCTCATCATAATGCACAAACTGGATATTTTTGACCGGAGGGATATCCATCTCATCAATCGCGCACTGGACCATGTTCCGGATAGTATCTTTATCCCGAGGATATAGATAGCCCATTATCGATTCTATCACTTCATAAGATACGTGGTTAAGCCTCAGACGAGTGCAGATTTCCGTGATAATCCCTAAGAAGTCTGCCTTTAGATTGACCCAGAAGTCTCGATTTTCTTCAGTTGACTTTCCGCAAGCGCCACATAAATATTTCCCGACGTTTGCCCCTCCGAGATGTCTCTTCTGGCAGGTGTTAAAACCATTATGGCTCATTGGATGGCCACATTCGGGACATAATGGCGGCACTATTTTCCGAAAAATACCGCTCGCAGTAAATTCAAAGTCGTTTGAGTAATCCTGGAAGATATTTGAAAGCATTTCACGATACGGAAAATTTATCAAGCTTAATTGCATCTCAGTCATTGTAGGGTCACACAGGGTACATGATTATCATAATATTAATAATTTGTGATAGAATGTGCCCTGCCTACATCACTTATTTAGGAGCTTGTGCCCAGGAAAGTATAATATCTCGGACTGTTTACTCTAAAATGGGATTTGTAATGAAATTCTTCGCAGTTTTTCTGATGATGCTGTTGTGCGCCCCAGCCCTTGCCTCGACGGAATCGAGCGGGGTTGAGGCCACCACAGCCGTGACTTTGCCTGTCGACTCTGTC
>ERZ1026800.1034-NODE-1034-length-19948-cov-3.466021_pt1 | contig 19948 bp, 17 predicted proteins | sample MGYA00520873_ERZ1026800 | MGnify/ENA primary metagenome ERZ1026800 (study PRJEB33270, sample SAMEA104284475) | anaerobic digester metagenome | biome: Anaerobic digester microbiome; feature: mesophilic sludge digester; material: Anaerobic digester biomass...
AAATTATTGCTTTCCAATAAGTTATATGGGCCGAGCTGCTTGACCCGAAGAACTTGTACATGCCGCGGGAGGTGACGGGTCCTTGTCGTAATGACGATGGCTTGTCAAGATGACGTCAGGCGGCGGCGGGTCGTGTCGGCCTTCGCAGGCCCTCTTTTCCGGGGGGAGGAGTGGGGCATTACTGGGCCCATTCAGGGGGAGAGGACGACGGCAGCGAAAGGGGATCCCCCTTTCGCTGCCGTCACCAACAGTGAGATGTTTCTACCTACAGCACAGAAAACGTGATACCAAATGTCAAACGCCGCTTCTTAGACCAAGACGAACCGGCGCACCGCCAAGCCCGCGATTCCCAAGGCAATCAACACCATCGTGGCGGGCTCGGGAACAATTTGCTCGAAGCGCAGTTCCACGATCAGGTCATTGTAGTCCGCGTCGTATGAACTCGAGGGGTTATTATATCCGCCGGGCAGGGGCAGGTCTTCCCATGCCAGCAGAAGGACGTTTGGGTCAGCCGCGACTGTGTAGGCGACCATGTGGTCTTCGATCCACCCCGGAACCTCGCCTATCTGCCAATTGAGAGCTTGCTCCGAATGCCATATGGCGCCCCGGCCGGCTGGGTCCAGGTAGAACCCAAACAACTGATTAACGTCAAGGGTAGTGAGGGTGGCATCGTAGCCGAGTCCCGAGACATCCCCGATTTGCGTGACTGAGAACAGGGGGTTATAGTTCACGGGTGCCCCGGCGGGGGTGTAGTAGCCGAGCAGGTCGACGATCACGTGGCCGCCGGCGCTGGCGAACACGTCGACGACGCCATCGCCGCCGACCGGCACCGTGACCAGGTTGGGCACTGCGCCACCGGCCAGCGAGAGCAGTTCGTCGATGTTGAGGTTGGAGGCGTCGGGGCGCGCGCTGGTGTGCGGCCACACGGTCCAGTAGCCGGCACCGGCCGGGCCGACGACCGTGAGGTTGAGCACGGCGGCGACGGCTGTGCCGGATGGCGGCAGCGGGGCGGCGCCGGTGACGTTGACCGACAGCGAGCCACCGGCAGCGAGTGCCCGCGACGAGCGAGTGTCGACCAGGCGCTGTGCCGTGGGCAGTGCCACGTAGCTACTGGTGGTGGCCGCTGCCGAGACGCTGGCGGCCGGCAGAGCGGTCGACACGACCGTCGACAGGACAGTGGTGCCGGCGACGGTTGTTCCGGCGATGCAGAGTGTGGCGAGAAGTGATCGAGAACGCACTGCGTCAGGTTACGACGGTGGGGGTTGAGTCGTACGTCACCCTCGGGCCGGCAGCCGGTACCGTGTCAGCCCGTGCGGATCGGTTCCTTCACTCCCGCTGCGCCCGTGGTGCTGGCGCCGATGGCTGGGGTCACCAACGCGCCGTTCCGCACCATGTGCCGCGCATTCGCGCCGGGCCTGGTGTACGTGAACGAGATGGTGATGGCCACCGCGGTGGTGCATGGCAACCTCAAGACCGAACGGATGATGACCTTCACCGCCGACGAGCAGCCGCGCAGCCTGCAGGTGTACGGCAGCGATCCGGTCATCCTGGGCGAAGCCATCCGCACGGTGTGCGCGCAGGGTCGCGTCGACCACATCGACATCAACTTCGGGTGCCCGGCGGCGAAGGTCACCCGCAAGGGCGGTGGCGCGGCGGTGCCTGCCAAGCCCAACCTGCTGCGCGCCATCCTGCGCAGCGCGGTCGCTGCCGCCACTCCGTACGGCGTGCCGGTCACCATCAAGTTCCGCAAGGGTCTCTACGACTCGCTGCTCACCTACGTCACCACCGGTCGCATCGCTGCCGAGGAAGGCATCGCGGCTGTGGCACTGCACGCACGCACTGCCGAGCAGCACTACGCCGGCCTGGCGGATTGGAACGCGATCGGTGAGCTGAAGGCCGCCGTGCCCGAGATACCGGTGCTGGGCAACGGCGACATCTGGGAGGCAGCGGATGCGGTGCGCATGATGCGCGAAACCGGCTGCGATGGGGTGGTGGTCGGGCGTGGTTGCCTCGGCAGGCCGTGGCTCTTCCGCGACCTCGTGGAAGCGCTCAACGGCCGCCCGGCGCCGCCCGCCCCCACGCTCGGCGAGGTCTGCGCCGTGATGGCCCAGCACGCTCGGTTGCTGGTGCCGCACATGACCGAACCGATTGCGATGCGCGACTTCCGCAAGCACACCTCGTGGTACTTCACCGGCTACCCCGTCGGGGGCGAGGTTCGGCGACAGTTCAGCAGCGTCTCCACCTTCACCGAGTTGGAAGACCTCATCGCCACGCTCGACCCAGCGATCACCATCGTGGAGGGTGGCGAGCGCATCCGTCGCGGGCACACCAACGGGCCCATCCGGGTGGTGCTGCCGATGGGTTACCTCGATCATCTCGACGACCTGGTCGTGCCTGACGACGCCGACGTGATGGCGCTCAGCGGCGGATGAACGCGCCGCCGATCGTGCTCGCCTCGGCATCGCCCCGGCGCTACGCACTGCTGGAACAACTGGGCCTGCGGTTCTCCGTCGAGGCGCCCGATGTCGACGAAACGCCGCTGCTCGACGAGGCGCCGGTTCCGTACGTGCAGCGCCTCGCCGTTGCGAAGGCGCATGCAGTGCACGTGCCGGCGCACACGCTGGTCATCGCTGCCGACACCACCGTGGATCTCGGTGGCGAGATCCTGGCCAAGCCGGTCGACGCCGACGATGCTGGCGCGATGCTGCGCCGGTTGTCGGCACGCACCCACCGGGTGCACACGGGCGTCGCGCTGCGGTTGGGTGACCGAACGGTTGCCGAGACCATCACCTCGCTGGTCACGTTCACGCCCCTCACCGCGGCGCTGATCGAGTGGTACGTGGGCACCGGCGAACCGCTCGACAAAGCGGGGGCCTACGCAGTGCAGGGCGCCGGCGGAGTGTTCGTGCAACGCGTGCAGGGCAGCGTCAGCAACGTCGTCGGCCTTCCGTTGCACGCGGTCGTGCGGCTGGCCGGCGACCTGGGCGTGGTGCTGTTGGGTTGACGTCCCCAACGGCTTCGGTCGGGTCGGGCGCTCGGATCGTCGCTCGGGCGGCGGTTCTGGGCGGTTTCCGTCTCGAAGGCCGAGACGGAAACACCCCAGGAGCTCCGGGGGTACGGAGTTGACACTCGGTTCAGGTGGAGGGGTCGACCAGTTCGTAGGTTGCACCGAGCGGGAGGAGCGCCGCGACGGCCGACGTGGTGGCGTCGACCGGCACCGGTTCGTACGCGGTGGAGTTGCCGGTGACGTCGGTGACGACGAGCTGCTGGGCGATGCCGATGGGCAGCACGGCGACGACGAACGCGTTGAGCGACTCGGTTCCGATGACGTGCGTCGCCGGTGACAGCGGAGTACTGAAGATGCACTCGGCCATGCTCGAGTCGGCGGGGCCGAAGTGCACGCAGATGACCACCGGGTTCCCGAGCGTGATCGATGCACGCCACGCGAGGCCGTCGGGCGTGTTGCCCGTGCTGAAGGTGACCTGCTGCGCCGTGTCGACTCTGAAGGTCTCGACGTCGGTGACCTCGTCGATGACCTGGGCCCACTCCGCGCGTGTGGCCGGGTGCACCGACTCGGCCAGCGAGATCATTCGCGCGGTGGGTTCGGCGCCGGCGACCGCCACCAGGCGATCGCCCTCCTGCCACACGATCAGGGTGCCCAGGCGCCGGGTTTCGATGAGCAACGCCGGCAGACCGTGCACGATGATGTTGGACCCACGACCGAAGTAGAACTCGGCCATCGCGAGGGCATCCGAGTCGGCCACGATCGAGGCCGCGACCACGGGAGCGGTGTCGCCCTCGTACGTGAGCACGGTGGGCGTGAACCGGCTGAGCACCGGTTCGCCGCCGAGGTGCGATGCCAGCACCTGCACGCGGGTGAGCGTCTTCACATCGCCGAGCGGCAGCAACGCGCCCAACGAGTAGCTGCGTTCGATGGCGGGCACCCCCTCGACCACCCCGACGGCATTGGCGAACTCGAGCGCCGCCGGTCCGTCGAGCCGATTCGATTCCACGTCCCAGTAGTTCCCGTCGATGGGGCCCCAGGTGACGGTGGTGCGCACTCGCACGTGCCGCACCTTCGCCTGCAGCCCGCGCACGACGGCGGTGGACTTGCTGGGAGTGACCTCCCCGCGCCCGTTGGAGGCACGCGAGTGGAACAGCGCCCACGTGCCGTAGTCGTACGTGCCATCGGCCTCGGCGAAGACGTAGCCGAGAGGGGTTGGCTCGTCGGCGGCGAGGTTCTGACCCGGCTGCAGACCGAGGATGCGGCTGCTGGGCAGGTCGAGCACGAGTTGGTCGGTCAGCGACGACGCGGCCGGTGGGGCAGCGGCGAAGGTGCGCCATGTCGGCGCGTGCTGCCATGGGCGCCAGACCAACGCGGCAGTGCTCATCACTGCCACGACGATGACGACCGTGACCAGAACCCGACGTGGTGGCCGCCGCCGAACACGAGGCTCGCCAGGCGCATCGTGGCCACCGAACACGCTGGGATCCGCGTCGATGACATCGATCTCGATGATGTCGCCGGTTCCTGGCGGCTGCCGCATGCCGACAGTGTCGCACGCCCGTCGCCCGGGGGCCAGCGAGCGACTGGTGCCGCCGTCGTTAGCACTCTCGGCTCCCGGTTGCTAACGACCCCTCCGGACGCCTAGCCTTGGCACTCGCGAGGGCTGAGTGCTAACCGGCTCTCCGAGCGATTCCACATCATTCACGTTTCGTGTACTGCCAATGGAGGCCTGCACCATGTCACTCAAGCCGCTTGACGATCGCATCGTCGTACTGCCCAACGAGGCCGAGCTCACCACCGCGTCGGGCCTGGTGATCCCCGACACCGCCAAGGAGAAGCCGCAGCAGGGTTCCGTCGTTGCCGTCGGCCCGGGTCGCTGGAGCGACGATCGTGGCGCGCACAGCCCGCTCGATGTGAAGGTGGGCGACACCGTGCTGTACAGCAAGTACGGCGGCACCGAAGTCACCATCGACGGCAAGGATCTGCTGATCCTCACCAGCCGCGACGTGCTCGCGATCGTCGAGAAGTGAGCCACTGAACCACATGGCAAAGCAACTGAAGTTCCACGACGAGGCGCGTCGCGCCCTCGAGGCCGGCGTCAACAAGCTGGCCGACACCGTCAAGGTGACGCTCGGGCCGAAGGGCCGCAACGTCGTCCTCGACAAGAAGTTCGGCGCCCCCACCATCACCAACGACGGTGTGTCCATCGCGAAGGAGATCGAGCTCGACGATCCGTTCGAGAACATGGGCGCCCAGCTGGTGAAGGAAGTCGCCACCAAGACCAACGATGTCGCCGGTGACGGCACCACCACCGCCACCGTTCTGGCGCAGGCCATGGTGCAGCACGGCATGCGCAACGTTGCGGCCGGCGCCAACCCGATGGGCCTCAAGAAGGGCATCGAGAAGGCTGTTGCCGCGGCGGTCGAGAGCATCAAGAGCCAGGCCACCGTGGTCGACGACAAGGATCAGATCGCCGCTGTCGCCACCATCTCCGCCGCCGATGCGTCGGTGGGCGAGGTCATCGCGAACGCGATCGACAAGGTCGGCAAGGACGGCGTGGTGACGGTGGAGGAGAGCAACACCTTCGGCACCGAGCTCGAGTTCACCGAGGGCATGCAGTTCGACAAGGGCTACCTGTCGCCGTACTTCGTCTCCGATGTCGAGCGCCAGGAAGTCATCCTGGAAGACGCCTACGTGCTGTTCAACGCCGGCAAGATCTCCACCGTGCAGGCAATGCTGCCCGTGCTCGAGACCGTCATGAAGTCGGGTCGCCCGCTGCTGATCATCGCTGAAGACATCGACGGCGAGGCCTTGGCCACGCTGGTCGTCAACAAGATCCGTGGCACGTTCAACTCGGCAGCTGTCAAGGCCCCGGGCTTCGGCGATCGTCGCAAGGCGATGCTGCAAGACATGGCAGTGCTCACCGGCGGCCAGGTCATCAGCGAGGAAGTCGGTCTCAAGCTGGAGACCGTCACCCTCGATCTGCTGGGCCGTGCCAAGCGCATCATCATCACCAAGGACAACACCACCATCGTCGATGGCGCCGGCGAGCACGACGACGTCGTCGGCCGCATCAACCAGATCAAGGCCGAGATCGAGAACACCGACAGCGACTGGGACCGTGAGAAGCTGCAGGAGCGCCTGGCCAAGTTGGCCGGTGGCGTGGCAGTCATCAAGGTCGGCGCAGCCACCGAGGTGGAGCTGAAGGAGAAGAAGCACCGCATCGAAGATGCAGTGTCGGCCACTCGTGCAGCCATCGAAGAAGGCGTGGTCGCCGGTGGCGGCACCGCCCTCGTTCGTGCCCGTGCAGCGGTGAAGGCCGTTGTCGACTCGCTGGAAGGCGACGAGCGCACCGGTGCCCGCACCGTGTGGGAGTCGCTGACGGCGCCGTGCCGGCTCATCGCCGACAACGCCGGCCTGGAAGGTGCGGTCACCACTCAGGAAGTCGAGTCCGCATCGGGCAACATGGGCCTCAACGCCGCAACCGGCGAGATGGTCGACCTGGTCAAGGCCGGCATCATCGACCCGGCCAAGGTCACCCGTGCGGCGCTGCAGAACGCAGCGTCGATCGCCGCGCTGGTGCTCACCACCGAGTGCCTCGTTGCCGACAAGCCGGAGAAGGCTCCGGCCGGCGGCATGGGCGGCGGTGGCGGCATGGGCGGCGGCATGCCCGGTATGGGAATGATGTAAGCACTCGGTCGGCCGCAGGGCCGCCCGCACGCACGACCCCGGTGGCGAGTGATCGCCCCGGGGTCGTTGTCGTTTTGGCCCTCGTTGTCGTTGGCCCTCGTTGTCGTTGTCGTTGTCGTTTTGGTGCGCGGTAGGCTCGCTCGCATGACGCCGAGCCTCCGTCACCTGCGGTCGGCGCGGCGCACTCGTGTCATCGCCGGTCGGCACGTCGATGGCTGAGGCCGGCAAGCGTCCGTTCTGGATGCATCAGCTCGTGGAGTACATCCTCGGTGGGGCGCTGGTGGCAAGTGGCCTGCAGAGCCCGTACCCCTTGGTGCCGGCGGTGCTGGGTGGCATCGTCATGGGCCACGCCGCCATCACGCGCGGTGCGCTGGCCGCCTTCCGGGTGATCGATCGGCGGCTGCATCGAGTGCTCGATCCGCTGGTCATCGGCCTGCAGGTGCTCGGTGCCGTGCAACCCTGGATCACCGTCGACCCCGGCACGCGCGTCATCATCGGTGGCATTGCCGCAGTGCACTTCGTCGTGTGGTTCAGCAGCAGCTTCAGCGAGAAGCCGAAGAAGCCGGCCAAGTCGGAGCAGGCCACCTCGGGACAGGCCAAATCGGAACGGGCCGAGTCGGCTCCGGCAGGCAACCCGAACGGTACGCCGAGCGACGCGCCCGTTGCCGGCGACAGGAGCGCCGAGATCGGCCGCTCCGCCGGGCGAATGGTGGGCTCCGGCGTGAATGCGGTGCGCAGGGCCAAGGAGAAGCGCGCCAACAGGTGAGCCGCCTCAGAGCGCCGTACGGATGCTCCACAGCTCAGGGAACAGCTCGGTGCTCAACATGGCCCGCAGGTAGCCGACACCCGATGTGCCGCCCGTGCCCTGCTTGAAGCCGATCACGCGTTGCACGGTGGTGAGGTGCCGGAACCGCCAGAGGCGGAATGCGTCCTCCAGATCGACGAGCTTCTCGCCCAGTTGGTACAGGTCCCAGTTGTCGGAGGCGTTGCTGTACACCGCCAGCCACGCGGCCTCGACACCCGGGTCGGTGGTGTACGGCTGGGTCACGTCACGCTGCAGCACATGTGCCGGCACTTCGATGCCGCGGCGGGCCAGCAGGCGCAGCGCCTCGTCGTACAGCGACGGTACGTGCAGCGCGGCCTGCACTTCGTCGAAGCGGTTGTGCCGGTGGCGATGTGGTTCCAGCATCGCCGCCTGCTTGTTGCCGCAGGCGAACTCGATGCATCGGTACTGCCAGCTCTGAAACCCGCTGCTCTGCCCCAGGTAGGGCCGGATGGCGGTGTACTCGGGTGGGGTCATCGTCGCCAGCACGTCCCAGGCGTGCACCAGCTGCTCCATGATCTTGCTGACCCGGCTGAGCATCTTGAAGGCCGGCTGCAAGTGGTCGTCGGCGACGTGCCCCACCGCCGCCCGCAGCTCGTGCAGCATCAGCTTCATCCACAGCTCGCTGGTCTGGTGCTGCACGATGAACAGCAGCTCGTTGTGATCGGGCGACAGCGGGTGCTGCGCGCCGAGCACGTCGTCGAGATGCAGGTAGTCGCCGTAGTCCATGCCCACTTCGTTCATGACGGCCGGCGCCGAGCGGCGTGTGGTTGCAACAGCATCGGCGGAGTTTGCCACGGTGCCGCACCTGTGCTCGACCGCTACTGTGCGGTCGTGCGTCGATCGTTGCTGCTGGTCCTCGCGTCCATGTCGCTGGTGACGCTGGTGGCGTGTGGCACGGTGCGCGATCGAGCGCGCGACGATCTCGTCGAGCAGCTCATCGACGAAGGCGGGCTCCAGCGAGCGGTGAGCGAGTGCGTCGTCGACAAGTTCTTCGAAGTGCGCACCACGCAGGAGCTGAAGGAGTTCTTCGCTCGCGAGGGCCTCACCGATGCCGAGCGAGCCGAGTTCGCGCGGCTCGGCGTGGAGTGCGCTCCACCCACCACCTGACGCGGTGCGTCAGCTGGCTTCCGGTGCAGGGGCTTCCGGCGCCGGGGCCTTCTTCTTCGGCGGGGGGACGCCCACCGAAGGTGCCGTGTCGGCCCACTCCGGCCAGCGCCGGCGGCTGACGATGCTGAGCGTGCGCAGCAGCTTCATCGCGACCTCGTCCTCCTGAGCAGGGCGAGCGATGATGGTGCCGTCGTTGATCATGCGGGTGATCACTTCCTCGCCCAGTTCGGTGCGCACGATGGTGAGCGTCCAGTCGTTGTCCTTGCCGATGCCGCCGGTGGAGATGTCGGCGTGCTCGGCGGCGAAGTCGGGGCAGTTCTTGCAGCCCTGTCGCGTCCACTGGTGGCACTCCTTCAGGTCGATCTCGTGATACGAGCCGTCCTTCATCCAGATCTGGAACACGCCCTTGATGTTCATCTTCACCATGTCCTGCTTGTGCAGCCCGTACTTGGCCTCGAACAGCTCGGGGAAGATCGCGTCGTCGAAGGTCTTGCTGCACAGCAGGCCGATGTTGAAGAGGAACGGCTTGCTCACCTTGCCGGCCTTGCGATCCCACATGGTGGGCGGCGACGAGGTCTGGCAGCCCATGCCCACCAGCGCCAGCCGGTTGAGGCCTTCTTCCTTCGCCTGGCGCAGGGCGAGTGGGTTGGCGCAATAGGTGTAGCGGCTGCCGGCGGTGGCCAGCACCTCTTCCTTGTTGTGCGCGAGCACCGGCTTGGCCTTCCATGCATCGTCGGGCTCCACGCCGCTCACCATCGCGGCGTCGATGTAGTCGTGATCCATCAGCCAGGTGAGCATCGCGGTGACGAACCCACCGTCTTGCCCGGTGGTGTGCTGAGTGTCGTCGGCGGCACGAGTGAGCAGCAGCTGGCGCCAGATGCCGCTCATCTCCTCCGGCGCACGCAGGCGACCGAACAGGTGCATGTCGGCGGCGGGCTCCCAGGCACGGAAGCGAGGGCAGGCGCGGGTGCAGGTGGTGCACCCCTTCTCGCCGTGCACGCAGTTGTCGAGGCCCAGCTCCTCCTCCAGGTGGAACGGCAGGTACTTGCCTTCCTCGTGTTCGTAGCCGATCACGTCGTGGGGGCAGGTGACCACGCACCCGGCGCAACCGGTGCACAACCCGGTGGTGATCACCTCGGCATAGAGCTCCTTCCACTGTGCCGTCCAGCGGCCGGCCTGAGCAGGGGTTTCGAGCGTGCCAGCAGTATCGAGGGTCATGGCCGCGACTCTACGACTCCTGCTCGTGCCGCCGCTCGTTCGAGCGAAGGACCGCGTTCGCCGGTGCGAAATGCAGTTCACACGCTCGCCCCGCGGCCGAAACAGTCCGGAAACACTGTTTCGACAGTGTGCGGGAGCGCGGCACTCGGCCGGCGCACACAAGGAGAACACGCCCGATGGAAAGCGGCAACGTCGCGTGGGTGCTGGTATCAGCAGCACTCGTCCTGTTCATGATTCCCGGTCTTGCGTTCTTCTACGGCGGCATGGACCGCACTCGCAACGTGCTCAACATGCTGATGATGAACTTCTACTGCGTGTTGGTGATCCCTGTGCTGTGGGTGCTGGTGGGCTACACGCTGTCGTCGGAGCCGTTCGAGAACGACTTCCTCGGCTCGCTCGACCTCGCGATGCTCACCGGCATCGGCATCGACGACAACGGAGGGAAGCTCGCGACCATTGCCTTCCTCGGGATGTTCGCTGCCATCACGCCGGCGCTCATCAGTGGTGCCGTGGCCGACCGGATGAAGTTCTCGGCGTGGGCCATCTTCGTGCCGGTGTGGTCGCTGTTGGTCTACGTGCCGGTGTTCAAGTGGGTGTTCGGAGGCTGGCTCGGCCAGCGCGGCTCGCTCGACTTCGCCGGTGGCACCGCCATTCACGTCAACGCCGGCATTGCTGCCCTCGCCGCCGTGCTGGTGTTGGGCAAGCGGCGGGGCTGGCCGCACGAGGGTCATCCGCCGCACAGCATGCCGCTGGTCATGATCGGCACCGGGATCCTGTGGTTCGGCTGGTTCGGCTTCAACGCCGGATCGGCGCTCGCCGCCAATGGCCAGGCCGTGCAAGCGTTCATGAACACGTTTCTCGCCGCCGCTGCTGCCGGCCTGGCATGGATCGTGGTCGAGTGGCTGCGCGACGGGCATCCCACCAACCTGGGCGCCGCCTCGGGCATCGTCGCCGGCCTGGTGGCCATCACGCCGGCCGCCGGCTTCGTGTCAGGTGCGTCGCCCATCTGGATCGGTCTCATCGCGGGGGTCGTCTGCTGCTATGCGGTACGCCTGAAGACCAAGCTCGGGTACGACGATGCCCTCGACGTGGTCGGGGTGCACTTCGTGGGCGGCCTCGTGGGTTCGTTGCTCATCGGGTTCTTCGCCAACCCCGAGTTCTTCGGGGGCGCGTTCATGAAGGGCATCTTCTACGGCGGCGACATCGAGCTGCTGCTCGAGCAGGCGTTGGCCAACGGTGCTGCCATTGCCTGGTCGTTCGGTGTCACACTGGCCATCATGCTGGTGTTGAAGAAGACCATCGGAGTGCGGGTCGACCAAGAGGCGGAAGCGACGGGCCTCGACCTGGCGCTGCACGGAGAAACGGCGTATCACAACGGCGGGCTCGGGTGAACCGGGTGCGCGACCCACGGCCAGCGCCGCAGGAGACACGATGAAACTCATCACTGCAATCATCAAGCCGTTCAAGCTCGACGACGTGAAAGATGCGTTGCGCGGCGCCGGCATCGAAGGGATGACGGTCAGCGAGGCGCGCGGCTTCGGTCGTCAAGGTGGGCACACAGAGACCTACCGCGGCACCGAGTACCAGATCGACTTCGTGCCCAAGGTCCGCGTAGAGGCAGTGGTCGACGACGACGACGTGCAACGTGTCGTCGAGGTGCTGTCCGACGCCGCCCGGAGTGGCAAGATCGGTGATGGCAAGATCTGGGTCACCCACGTCGACTCCATCGTGCGCATCCGCACCGGCGAATCGGGAACCGATGCCGTGTAGGCATCGCCGATGAAGCCGGTCGACGCCGCCACCATCAAACGAGTTCGCTCCGCTCTCGTCGCTGACGAAGCGCTGGCCGGGCGAGGTCTTGCGCGTCGTCTTTCGCAACACACCGACTCGTGGTTCGAGAGCCTGGCCGGCGAGCTTCCAGCGGAGTGGGCGGTCATTGCCACCGGCGGCTACGCGCGCGGCGTGCTCGCTCCCGGCAGCGACATCGACGTGGTGCTGCTGCATCCGCCGAAAGCGAAGGAGTCCCTCGTCAAGGAGATGGCGGAAGCGCTGTGGTACCCGCTGTGGGACGCCGGCTTGAAGCTGAGCCCTGCGGTGCACTCGGTGAAATCACTGCTGCAGCTCGCCGGCGACGACCTCGATACCGCCACGTCGGTGCTGACCGTGCGACCACTCGCCGGTGACCCGCACGTGGCCGCGGAGGTGCAGCGAGCGGCCTTGGAGCAATGGCGTCGCCGGCCGTTCGTCTGGTTGCAGCGCTTGCTGGAGAACGGTCATCAGCGATGGAAGCGCTTCGGTGACGTGGCATCGCTGCTCGAGCCGGATCTGAAGGACGGGCGCGGGGGGTTGCGCGACCACGACATGATCCGCTGGGCGCTGCGTGTGGATCGCTCCGATGTCGCGGCGGCGCTGGAGGCGCCGATCGAAGACCTCGCCGGCCCGGCCGATCTCTTGCTCGCCGTGCGTTGCGAGCTGCATCGCACCACCGGGCGCGCCACCAACATGCTGCTCCTGCAGGACCAAGATCGCGTCGCTGCCGCCATGGGGTATGCCGATGCCGACGCGCTGATGCTGCAGGTGGCCGGTTCTGCACACGCCATCGAGTGGGCGGCCGATCGCTTCTGGCGACGCATCGAACGGCTCATTCGCACGGGTGGGAGAGCGACGAGTGGCACTCGTGTCAGTGCCACGCTCGCACCGGGCATCGTGGTGATCGACGAGGAGGCCGGCGTTGCCGATGGTGCCGACCTCGACTCGCCCTCCTTCGTGTTTCGCTTCGCAGCAGCAGCCGCACACGCCGGGCTTCCCCTCGACGGGCGCTCGCTGCGCATGCTGGCCAGTCGCGGTGTGGCCCCAGGCGAGGCGTGGACCGAGAACACCCTGCGCGCCTTCGTCAGCCTGCTGGGCGCCGGCCGTGCGGTGGTGCCCACCGTCGAGGCGTTGGAGCGCTACGACCTGTTCAGTCGGTACCTGCCCGAGTGGCGGGCGGTTCGCAGCCTGCCGCAACGCAACGCGTTCCACACGTTCACCGTCGACCACCACTTGCTCGAGACAGTGGCCAACGCCAGCGCCTTCGTGCGCGACGTCGGTCGCCCCGACCTGCTGCTGCTGGGTGCGTTGATGCACGACCTCGGCAAGGGGCACCCGGGTGATCACACCGATGCCGGAGTGCGACTGATCGACGATGTCGCGGCGCGAATGGGGTTGCCGGACGACGACCGCGAGGTCGTTCGATCGATGGTGGCACTGCACCTGCTGCTGCCCGAGACGGCCACCCGTCGCGATCTCAGCGATCCCCGGACGGCGCAAGTGGTCGCCGAGGCGGTCGGCGATCTCGGTACTCTGCAGCTGTTACGGGCGCTCACCGAGGCCGATAGCAAGGCAACTGGCCCTGCCGCGTGGTCGGCGTGGAAGCAGTCACTGCTCGACGAGCTCGTCACCGCTGCTGCAGGTGTGTTGCGCGGGCAGGAGTCGATGTCGCGCACGGCCCCGGTCGCGCGTCACCTCGAACGACTTGCGGCGCTGGTGAGCGATGTGCCGGGGGCCGTGCACACCGAGCACGAGGATCTGGGTGATGTGGAGGTGTTGCGCACCGCCAGTCGCGATCGGACGGGCCTGTTCGCCACGATCGCCGGCGTGCTCGCGTTGCACGGGCTCGACGTGGTCAACGCAGCGGCGGCGACCAGTGCTGACGAGGTGGCCGTCGATGAGTTCCGCATCTCCAAGAGCGCAGGGGTCACGCCCAACTGGCAGCGCATCGAGAACGACCTCCGCGGAGCGGTGAGTGGCGACGTCGACATCGCCAGCCGATTGGAGCAACGACTGCGGTCGGCGTCGCGCCGCCGGCCACAGGCTGCGGCCTCGCCGCGGTTCGAGGTGCTGGTCAGCAACGAGGCATCCGAGTCGACAACGGTGATCGAGGTGCGGGCGCCCGACGCGCCGGCCGTGCTGTACCGGCTGTCGCACGCGCTCACCGGCATGGGGCTCGACGTGCGTGCGGCCATGGTCGCCACCCTGGGTCACGAGGTGGTCGACGTGTTCTACGTGAAAACGTCGAAGTCGCCCGACGGACGCATTGCCGAGGGCGACTTCGAACAGGTTCGTGCGGACTTGAAGTCCGCGCTTGCCGGCTGACCGGCACGTCGTCAGAGGCTAGATGGCCTCGAGGCCTTCCTCGCCGGTGCGGATGCGGATGAGCCGGTCGACCGACGTCACCCAGATCTTGCCGTCGCCGATCTTGCCGGTGGCGGCCGCCGCCTTGACCGCGTCGACGACCTGGTCGGTGATCGCATCGTCGACGATCAGTTCGATCTTCACCTTGGGGACGAACTCGATCTGATACTCGGCGCCGCGGTAGGTCTCGGTGTGGCCGCCTTGGCGACCGAACCCTTTGACCTCGGTGACGGTCATGCCCTGTACTCCGAGGGCCTTCAACGCGTCTTTCACGTCGTCGACCTTGAACGGCTTGATGATGGTGGTGATGAGCTTCATGTACTGACTCCTTGTGAACAAAAGTGGTGGTCGGCGTGAGCGCTGGGAAGAAGTGTCCCCGGGCCAGGCGATTGCTCACCTGGCCCGGGGTGCCCCTTTCCGGTCACTCTCGTGCCGGATCTGTCGAGCCGGGTTCGGCTCAGTCGTTGTAGGCCATCACGCCCATCTCGGGCAGGTCGGCGCCTTCGATCTCGATCTCCTCGGAGAGGCGGATGCCGCCGTCCTTGGTGAACTTGTTCTGGATCTTGAAGAACGCGAATGCGATCCCGAAGATCACGGTCCAGATGACGACCGCACCAAGGGCCTGAGCGCCGAGCTGGCCGGCGTCGCCGTACAGGATGCCCTTCACGCCCGAGCTGTCGGAGAGGTTCCACGCTGCGCCGTACTTGCCGTTGGCGAACACGCCCACGAACAGCACACCGAGCGTGCCGCCGATGCCGTGCACGGCGACCGCGCCCACCGGATCGTCGACGCCCTTGCGGTCGAGCCACCAGGCGAACTCGATGACCACGATGGCGGCGATGAGGCCGATGACGGCCGCCGCCCACGGGCCGACGAAGGCACAGGGTGCGGTGATGGCCACGAGGCCGGCGAGCATGCCGTTGACCATCATGCCCGGGTCGGGCTTACCGGTGCGCTTCATGACCCAGAACATGGCAGCCGTGGCACCGATGGCGGCAGCGATGGCCGTGTTGGTGGCGACGGTGGCGAACTGGATGTCGCTGGAGGCGAACGTGGAAGCGGCGTTGAAGCCGAACCAGCCGAACAGCAGGATGAAGCAGCCGAGCATTGCCATCGGCAGGTTGTGACCGGGGATGGCCCGCGGCTTGCCGTCGGGGCCGTACTTGCCGCGACGCGGCCCGAGCACGATGGCACCCGCCAGAGCGGCGACGCCGCCAACAGCGTGCACGACGCCGGAACCGGCGAAGTCGACGTAGCCGGCACCGAGGCCCATGGTGTCCCACGTCTTGCCCAGCCAGCCGCCGCCCCAGGTCCAGGCAGCGAAGATGGGGTAGTAGATGGCGCCGCAGAACAGGCCCCAGACCACGAAGCTCTTCCACTTCCAGCGCTCGGCCATCGAGCCGGTGGGGATGGTGGCCACGGTGTCCATGAAGGCCACCATGTACAGGAAGAACGCCAGCAGCGCCGGTGAGGCGGCATCACCGAGGTGGTCCCAGCCGCTCCACAGGAACGCCCAGTTACCGGAGCCGATCAGTGGCTCTGCGTTCATCGGGGCATCGAGGCCGAAGTAGCCGGGGTAGCTGAAGCCACCGAAGGCCAACGGGAAGCCGATGAACATGAAGCCGACGAAGCCGAGGCCGAAGATGGCGAAGTTGCTGCTCATCACGTGAGCGGCGTTCTTCTTCTGAGTGAAGCCGGTCTCGACGAGTGCGAAGCCGGCCTGCATGAAGATGACCAGGATCGCGCCGATCACCACCCACAACAGGTTGGTGGACTCCGTCAGCGGTTGTACGGCTGCGCTGATCTTGTCATCGGTTTCGTCGGCGAAGGCGCTACCGGCAAGCACTAGTGCTGGCACCGCCGCGCCGATCGTGCCTCCCAGCACATATTTGAGTACGGAACGAGTACGCAAGAGAATTCCTCCGAGTTACGAAAAGGGGCAGGGGTGTCGGCACGGCGTTGGACCGGACGGTGGCACGGTAGAGGGGTGCTGTTTCCCGGTAGGGGCCACCGTGTTTCGGCTGTGTGGCGTTCGCGTACGGGCGGCGCGAAGGGTCAGCGGCGCGGCCAGCGCGGCGTCTTTTCGCCGGCGAGGTACTGCTGCACCACGTGCATCGATGCGTCGGTGAGCTTGTGCCCGAGGCGATCGGTGACCGTGAAGCGGTCGTCGATGCTCGCACCTCGCGACGCAACGCGAGCCGTGTGCACCACCAGCTTGGCACGAGCGAACGCGGTGCTCACGGCGAGCAGCGCGCCCGGTTGGTCGGGGCCGCTGACGATGACCGAGGTGTGCCAGGGCAGGGCGTGGTTGTCGAACGCGAGCGTCAGATCCGGCATCGCCGCCACCGGCAGTGCGCCATGCAGGTGTGCCTCGAACGCCTCGGCGAGCAGCTTTGCCGCGGGGCGCTCACGGCTGCGGACGAGGAAGCTGTCCAGCACCGCGCCGTCGGGCCAGGTGGCGATGGTTGCGGCCTCGATCTCGAGGTGATGGTCGGTGAGCACCTTGGTCAATCGCGCCAGCAGACCGGTGATGTCGCGGCAGGCGACATCGATGCGCCAGTGGTCGGGCTCCGGGTCGGGAGACACCGCCACGCGCACGGTGCCCGAACGCGGCAGTGGCTCGACCAGCCGCGCCTGGCGCGCGAGCTCGCTCGGCTCGTGCGACAACAGGTAGCTGTTCGACGCGAACCGCAGGCGCTCGATGGGTTCGGTCTCTTCGAGCAGGTGCTCGGCAGCGATGCGCCTGGCGGCGGCGAGGTTGTTCGCCTGGCTCCCGGTGAGCTCCGGGTGCTCGAGGGCCTCGGTGACCAGCCGCAGTCGTTCGCCGAGCGCATCTCGTTGCCAGCCGGGAAGCGGCCCGCTCGCAATCGCCAGTTCGTAGGCGTCGCGCGCATGTGCCGGGCTGGCGAGGTGAGTCGCCAGCTGCAGCAACTCGTGTTCCCCGAAGGCGTTCGGGTCGTTCACTCCGGCTCGCAACAGCGTTGCATCGGCAACGATGGCGAGCAGACGCTCCGCTTCTGCCGGCGCTACGAGCCGCTGGGCCAGCGTCGTTGCGCAGGGGTTATCGCCGGGTCCACCACTGCCGCCGCTCTCGCCGCACGTGTCGCTGACGAACGCGGCGAGCACCAACTGGTCGTCGGCCAGACCCATTTGCGGCGCGAGGTCGTCCAACCTGCCCACCATGGGGAACCGCAGGGCTCCGATGGGGTCGAGATCACCCAGGTCGGCTCGTCGGCGAGCCATCGACGCCGCCACCTCGGGCAGCGCCCGCTCGATCACTCCGGAGACGTCGAGGAAGCGCCAGGCCTTCGGGTTGTCGTCGCGCAGCAGGCGAACGAGCGCCGGTGTGTCGTCCATGCGCCAGGCCAGGGAGACGTTGCGATGATCGCCGAACCAGTCCAGCAACGCCGACGAAGGTCGTGCGCTGGTCGAGAGCGTTGCGGTGCGCAGCGCCAGTGGCACGGTCGCAGAGACCGGGGGAGTGCCGTCGAGCACGATCTCGCCGCGCACCACCGAGAGCCAGCCGCCGGTCGGTTCCGGCGTCACGTCGGCGTCGTCGGTTGCTGCTGCGCCGGCTTGCCCCAGCCGCCAGCGCAGCATTGGTGGCGTGAGGATGGTGGTGAGCAGCACGACGATGAGCAATGCGCCGTATTGGTCGTCTCCCAACACACCGTTGCTGAGGCCGATCGACGCGAAGATCAGGCCCACCTCGCCGCGCGGGATCATCCCGAGGCCGATGAGCAGTCGGTCGGCCCGGATGCCGAACGCGCCGAGTGCAGCCGCCATCTTGCCGGCCACGGCCACCACGGTGAGCACTGCGGCGATGCCGAGCACCTGCGGCTTCACCATTGCAGAGAGGTCGGCGCTGATGCCGATCTGGGCGAAGAACACGGGGATCAAGATGTTGCCCACCGCGCCGAGATCGCGTGCGATGCGCTCGTGCTGGCGGCTGCGCCCGATGGAGATGCCGGCCATGAAGGCCCCGATGATGAACGCCAGCTTGGCCGAGTCGGCCAATTGGGCGAAGCCGAGGGTCAGCGCGAACGCAGCGACCGTGACGGTGGCGGGCGACTTCGCCTTGGCATGGATCACGTCGAGCGCCCTGGGTACCAGCAGCAGCCCGACCACGCCCGTCACCAACAGGAACAGCACGGCGATGCCGAGTGTCGATGCCACGATGCCCACGCCGACCGAGCCACCGGTCACCACCTTCACCACCACGGTGAGGATGACCAGGCCGAGCACATCGTCGGCGACTGCTGCACCGAGCACCACACGGGCTTCGGTGGTGGCCAGCGCATGGAGGTCGCCGAACACGCGAGCGGTGATGCCCACGCTGGTGGCGGTGAGTGCGGCCCCGATGAAGATGGCGGTGTTGGTGGACTCGCCGAAGGCCAGTGCCACCGCCATGCCACTGGCGAACGGTACGACCACGCCGATGACGGCCACTACCAACGATGTGGCTCCGACCTTGCGCAGCTCCACCAGGTCCATCTCCATGCCCACCTGCAACAGCAGGAGCAGCACGCCGATCTCGGCCAACATGGTCAGCGACACGCCGCGAGTGTCGGTGATGTCGACCAGTCCGAGCACCGACGGTCCGATCAGGATGCCGGCGAGGATCTCGCCCAGCACGGCCGGCACGCGCACGCGTTCGGCCAGTTCGGCGAGCAGCTTCGCCGCAGCGAGAACGATCAGCAGATCGAGCAGCAGGCGAGCGAGATCGACGCCGTCAGTGGCGGCGATCACGCCGGGTCGCCGGCGAGCAACGCTTGCGCTGCGGGCACCGCGTGGTCCGCCAGCATCCAGCCACGGCTGCGGACGGTGATGATCGAGTCGGGGCCCAACTGCCGTCGCACGCCCACCAGCACGCTGTCGCAGCGGCGCTGGTTCAGCTCGGCGAGGCCCGCCTGTCGTGCGAGCTCACGGCGGCCGACCACCCGATTGCGGTTGGCGAGCAATACGGCCAGCACAGCCCGCTCCTGTCGGCCCTGATACGCGAGGGGGTGGGCATCGAGGCTCGAGGCAGGAGCAGGGCTGGCCATGACCCGAACCTACGAGGCGATGATTTCGCAGCTGTTCTGCCTCTGTGAACGGCGTGTAAACCGTTCAGCCGGCGTGGTCGGCAGGCCGCAGGTACACGAACCAGTAGACGAGGCCGACCAGCACGGCGCCGCCGACGATGTTGCCGATGGTGACCGGCAGCAGGTTGCTGACCAGGAAGTGCTGCCAGCTGACGTGAGGGAAGCCGCTGGTGGGGGTGTCGGTTGCCGCCCAGAAGCGATCGGGCGCCCATGCCCGCTGGAACAACGCAACTGGGAAGAAGTACATGTTGGCCACGCTGTGCTCGAACCCGGCGGCGACGAAGGCTGCCACCGGCGGCACGATGACCACGACCTTGTCGACCAGCGTGTGCGCGGAGAGGGTCATCCACACGGCGAGGCACACCAGGCAGTTGGCGAGCACGCCACTGGCGATGGCTTCACCGAAGCCCACGGCGCCCTTCGTCTCGGCGATCCGCAATGCGCGCAACCCAACGGCGCCGTCGCCGGCGGAGAGCCGGCCGGATGCCACCACGAGCATCGCGGTGGCTGCGGCGCCGACGAAGTTGGACACGTAGACGATGAGCCAGTTGCGCAGCAGCGCCGTGGCGGTGACGCGGCGACTGGCGTACGCCATGACGATGAGGGTGTTGCCGGTGAACAGCTCTGCGCCACCGACCACGACCAGGATGAGGCCGAGCGCGAACACCACGCCGCCGAGCGCGCGCGAGACGCCCGCACCGAGCCCAGTGCCGGCGGTGACGACGGTGGAGAAGGTGGCGCCGAGCGCGATGAAGGCGCCGGCACTGGGCTCGATGCGGGCGTCTCGCGCGCGCTCGGCGGCGTGGTGTTCGCGCTCGGCCTCATCCTGGTCGTGGTCGGTGG
>ERZ1026800.1038-NODE-1038-length-19919-cov-8.201647_pt1 | contig 19919 bp, 11 predicted proteins | sample MGYA00520873_ERZ1026800 | MGnify/ENA primary metagenome ERZ1026800 (study PRJEB33270, sample SAMEA104284475) | anaerobic digester metagenome | biome: Anaerobic digester microbiome; feature: mesophilic sludge digester; material: Anaerobic digester biomass...
ATGGAAAACAATAGTAGATTCGATAAATTCAATAAACCGTCTCAAGCCACCTATTCTGTGGCCTAAACTGCAAGCGCACCTTCGAATGCTGACATCTTTAGGACCATCCATGAGAGTCTGGGGGCGCCTCCTTTGTATTACTCACCCAGATCTCTTCTGTACGATTTCGGCCCCATCTGTGCGAAAAAAACTCTCGCATACGCTCGATGTGCCCCAACATCAATTTGACAAAGCAGAGGGATACGTACAACTGATTAGACTGATACATTCATCACCCTGGTTTAACTCGCCTCGACCGAATAATAATGAGCAAGTTGCCATCTGGAGGAGACGCGCGGCATTTCTTGACGGGATATTCTATAATGAGAAGTAATAACTGCGGATATGAAAATGCAGTGTGATCTCAATCTGAGAATGATTCATCTAGATGCCTCGCATTATTGTAACTACGAGAATAACTCCGGCCAGCAATGCGCTCGAAAGGCTAAACGACAGAATAAATCTGATTTTATTATGAAGAAGTTCGACTTTATCTTGTTGCAGCTGCATACGATCAGTCATTTTCTTGATATTCGACTGTAGTTGCTGGATATCATTAATAGTAATCTCGATTTTCTGCTTCATGCATTCGTTCTGAACGTCCACCTGGCTGACCTGCTGTTGTAAATAATCTGAAATTCTAACAACATTGTCCCTGATCTTGAAAACATCTTCATGTATCTGCTTGAATTTATGGCACATGTCATTTTGTTTAATCTGCTCCTGTAGGACTCTGATCTGCTCCGCCATGCTAATCGGATCTTCACCTAGTGTCCTTTTCATTATTTCCTGAATTACGTCGTTTGTTTTTCGTGTCAGAATGCTTTCAGGGGGCTCCATTTCAACATTTCTCCTTATTGTAATTCAGGAACATTTTGTATATTCCACCAAGCGCAGATAGTGCCGACTTGTACTCATCAATGCCGATCTCAATGTTCCCGCGGCTAATGTGGGTCCATGAAGGAAGTGTTTTCTGAAACACATGATCAGTTATCATGGCGATCCAAGCTTCAAGATACTGACGTAGTATGTCCTCGTTTCTTTCAGAAGAATTTTTTGCATCATTTATGGCACTGTCCCATTGAGAATAGAAGCTGCTCATCCCAATTTTTGACTTTAACCAGTTCCAGCTTCGTTTCAAACGACCTGCGTGTTCATAGTCAGACTGAATACGAGAAAGTGACTTATACAAACTCTGGGCAATGCTTTTGAACGGTTGCCGCGCCTTCAGAGCTTTGTCAGAGTTCGGGAAGGGTTCATAAGCATGCAGTGGTAGACCTGCGAGCCAATCTTCTCTGACGGATAATTCGGCTTCCTCCGCCGACGCGAAGCGCTCGGCGGGATTCCGCGCAAGCAGCCTGGCGACGGCCAGCGAGAGACGCCGCGGCACGGCGGGCGCGCGCTCCGCCAGCGGCGGCGCCTCTTGGGACACCTTTTTGTTCAAAATCTCCTTGATGGTCGCGCCGTCGAAGGGCGGCGCGCCGGCGATGGCGTGGTAGAGCGTGGCGCCGAGGGCGTACAGGTCGGCGCGGTGGTCGAGCGTCTCGCCGCGGGCCTGCTCGGGCGCCATGTAGGCGGGGGAGCCGGCCGTGGCGCCCTCGCGCGACGCATCGGGCTGCCGCAGGTCGAGCGCGATGCCGAGATCGCAGACCTTGACGGCGCCGCTATCGGTCAGCAGGAGGTTGCCGGGCTTGATGTCGCGATGCACGATTCCGTGCGCCTGGGCGAAGGCGAGGGCTTTCAAGGCGTCGCAGGCCATGGCGACGGCCTCGCGGAAGGGGATGGGGCCGCGCTTCAGAATGGCGTCCTCCAACGCGCCGCCTGGCAGGTACTCCATGGCGATGTAGTGCGCGTTCCCCTCGAAGCCCGCGTCGTGGACCTGAACGACGTTGGGGTGGTTGAGGCGCGCGGCCGCGCGGGCCTCCTTCATGAAGCGCGCCACGAACTCCGGATTCGCGCCCAGCGAAGCCGTCAGAATCTTGAGCGCGACCTCGCGCTCGAGCGAGATTTGGTGGGCGCGGTAGACGGTGCCCATGCCGCCGCGCCCGATGCGCGCCTGCAGGCGATAGCCTCCCAGCGTCGTGCCGACCAAGGGATCGTCCTGGGTGGCGAGAAAGGAGAAGACCGAGTCGCCGATGCGGACGAGATCGCCGGGGGCGAGGGTGGTTTTCCGAACCGCGGCGCCGTTGACCATGGTGCCGTTGCGGCTGCCCGCGTCCTCGATGGTCCACACGTCCCTGTCGCCGCGCAGAATGCAGTGGATGCGGGAAACCATGGCGTCCCGGACCTGGACTTGGCAGGCCTGGTCGCGGCCGAAGCGAATGACGCCGCCGGCGGGAAGCAGCCATCGCTTCCCGCGCAGGCTTCCTCGCTCGAAGACGATGCTCGGCATGCGGCAATCCTCGTGCGGACGTCCCTCGGCGGCTCGCGCCCTTCCCTCGACGGGTTGAAAAGCGCGCGGCGCGCCGCGAATGACGGGTTTTCACGGTTCGGCGCGGAAAGGACCTCCCGCTCGATCCCGCGGCGCCATCCAAGGCCGAAAACCGCGCGCACCGCTCCCGTCGCCGCCATTTGCTGTCGGCCATCCATTATATACGTCGGATCAGGCCGCGATGTAGGCGTGGGGCACGGTTTTAACGGGCGGATTGCCGTCCGCGGTTTCCGCCGGACGCGGCGCCGGCCTCCTTAGGGCGCCGTCGCTGCCACACCGCTTCCACGGTGAGACCGGCCGGCTCGTTGGGGAATGGGACGAGGATCGTCCCGCCCTCCGCACTCCAACTGACTTCGCGCCGTTGGCCGTCGAGGCCGCGGGCGGCGAGCTTGCCGGCCACCGTCCCCCGTGAAGGTGCGCAGCATGCTCGGCGTCGATTAGAGGACGTTCCAAGGCGTGTCGCGGAGCGCCTCAAGAGTTCGCGCGACCGTTGATTGACCGCGGCGAGGGTCGCGATTACGCTAGTGGATAATGAAAACGTGAACGGCATTTCCTATGCGTAGGTGGTTATCTGGCCTCCGCAAGGTCCCCTGCCGGGGAAGTGTTTCTAGTCGAGTTGTCAAGGCGGTCTATGATACTGGGATTCCGGAAGGCTGAGAAAGGGAGGGCGAATGCAGTCCGCAATTATTTTCTTGTGGTTTGGACTTAGCCTTGCTGACGCCGGGAAGGGCGAACTCTATCCTTTTCGGACAGCGTCGGGAAAGAACGGTTTCATTGATGAAAACGGGCGGATCGTAATCGAGGCTAAGTTCGACAACGTGCGAGGCTTTTTCGACGGTCTGGCGAAGGTCAAGACAGACGCAGGTTGGAGCTTCATCGACCGCACGGGCAAGACGATCTTGGAGGAACCAGCTGATTGGTTTTGCGGCTTTTTTTCCGAGGGTTTCTGTTGCTTCCGGCGGCGCTCCATGAGCCGTGAACTTTGGGGATTCTGTGACCGGACAGGAGCAGTTGTCATTGAACCGCGTTTTGCAGAAGTGAGTGCGTTTTACGAGGGGCTCGCGGCAGTCAAGTTGCATAACAACTGGGGATATGTCGACAAGACAGGGGCCAGGGAGCATTCCCAAATTGTGTCCGAAAAAGGGGCTTGCGGAACCGTTTTTTTGTGGCATAATTCCGATAGCCGTATGCATGCTATCGGAAGGAGGTCATATGGCCCGCAAGTCGATTGCCACGCTCAAGGAAGCGCTCAATGCGCTCGGACCGATGCTGCCCGGCAGCATCAGCACCCAATGGAACGTCTGCGGCAAGCCTGCCTGCCGGTGTAAGGACCCGGAGCGGCCCCAGCGACACGGCCCGTACTACCAGCTGAGCTTCTCCGTGGGCGGCCGAAGCTCCACGATGTTCTTCAAACGCGAAGAACTCCCGACCGTGCGCGAGTGCGTGCGGCGGTATCGGCGCTTCAAGGAACTGAGCACGCAACTCGTTGCTGCCTACGTGGAAGAGGCGCGACGCATGGGCGTCGCCGCATTGGTCACGGAACGGGGTTGACCACTGCGGCGATCGCGTGCGAGACCCCGGCAGGGCACTGGCTCGAGCGTGTCCGCGCCTCCCTGCGGGCAGTGGAGGAACTGGCCGAGCATCCGCCACCCCTGGAGACCGCGGCAGATCTTGCAGCGTTCGAGCGGGAATGCACGCGGGGTTGTGACGCGGTGCACGCCATCGTGATGGGGACCGTGACTCAACTGGCGTTGGACCGCGCTGCGGTCAAGGCGAAGGCGCAAGAACTGGCCGCCGCAACGTCCAAACGCCTGAAACCTGCAGACGTACGGACGGTATACGTACAGTTCCAGCGCGGACCGCGAGTGCCGTTGTCCACTCAGTACTATCGACGGCGCAAGCGCGACGTCCTGCGTCGGGAGAAGGGGCTATTCCCGGCGTTCGTGCTACTGGGTATCCAGGAACGTGCCTCGCCAGGCGCCACCTCGCAGATTGCACGCGCCGCGTGCGCCATGAGTTCCCTGGAGGAGGCGGCTGCATGTCTCCGTGACACCGGCGGGTTAGACGTGGACGTCAAAACGATACGCCGGATCACGCGCCGTTTCGGCCAGTGCGCCCGCTCCGCATTGCCGGACCACTTGCGGATCATGACCCCGAACGGCGAGGGACGCACGTTGGTCATATCGGTGGACGGGGGTCGATTGCGGGTGCGCCGCGACAAGCGCGGTCCTCCTACGCGAAAAGGCCGGCGTCGATACCATACCGACTGGCGCGAGCCGTTGCTCCTGCATGTCTACGTCCTCAATCCCGATGGATCCGTGGATCGCTCTTTCTCGCCGTTGATCGATGGCACGCTCGGCGGGGCCGATACCCTCTTCGACATGCTCCGTCTGTACTTGCCGTCGCTGCTCTCTATTCAGCCCACGCGTGTCGTCCTGATCGCCGACGGCGCGCCCTGGATCTGGGCGCGCTTCGAGGCCATTGTGAAAGATGGCTGCCTGGCAGGGGTTGGTCAGGTCCTGCAACTGATCGACTTCTACCATGCAGTCCAACACCTGGGCGTCTTTGCCCAAGAGTATCCTGGCTGGCATTCGGCCTGTCGTACCCGTTGGCGAAACAAAGCGCGTTCTCTATTGCGCAAGGGCAAGATCGGAAAAGTCCTCGCCGACATGCAACGACTCGTGCGCCGTCACCCACGGAATAAGGCTCTCAAGCGGGAGATGCACTACTTCCTCAACAATGGCGGTCGTTTCTGCTACGCATGGGCTCGACGGCTGCGTGTCCCCATCGGCAGTGGTCCCATGGAGAGCGCCGTTCGGCGCGTCATCAACATGCGCCTCAAGGGGCCCGGCATCTTCTGGCACGAAGACACGGCGGAAACCATGATCATGATCCGCGCGTACTACAAAGCACAGCGTTGGCATGAGATCGAACGGCTCGGTTACAGCGCCCCTGTCGAGGCCCTCTTGTGAGGTCACAAAATGGGAATGCTCCCCTTGCGGATCATGACCCCGAACGGCGAGGGACGCACGTTGGTCATATCGGTGGACGGGGGTCGATTGCGGGTGCGCCGCGACAAGCGCGGTCCTCCTACGCGAAAAGGCCGGCGTCGATACCATACCGACTGGCGCGAGCCGTTGCTCCTGCATGTCTACGTCCTCAATCCCGATGGATCCGTGGATCGCTCTTTCTCGCCGTTGATCGATGGCACGCTCGGCGGGGCCGATACCCTCTTCGACATGCTCCGTCTGTACTTGCCGTCGCTGCTCTCTATTCAGCCCACGCGTGTCGTCCTGATCGCCGACGGCGCGCCCTGGATCTGGGCGCGCTTCGAGGCCATTGTGAAAGATGGCTGCCTGGCAGGGGTTGGTCAGGTCCTGCAACTGATCGACTTCTACCATGCAGTCCAACACCTGGGCGTCTTTGCCCAAGAGTATCCTGGCTGGCATTCGGCCTGTCGTACCCGTTGGCGAAACAAAGCGCGTTCTCTATTGCGCAAGGGCAAGATCGGAAAAGTCCTCGCCGACATGCAACGACTCGTGCGCCGTCACCCACGGAATAAGGCTCTCAAGCGGGAGATGCACTACTTCCTCAACAATGGCGGTCGTTTCTGCTACGCATGGGCTCGACGGCTGCGTGTCCCCATCGGCAGTGGTCCCATGGAGAGCGCCGTTCGGCGCGTCATCAACATGCGCCTCAAGGGGCCCGGCATCTTCTGGCACGAAGACACGGCGGAAACCATGATCATGATCCGCGCGTACTACAAAGCACAGCGTTGGCATGAGATCGAACGGCTCGGTTACAGCGCCCCTGTCGAGGCCCTCTTGTGAGGTCACAAAATGGGAATGCTCCCGTGGCGATGCATAGTGTCCTTTCGGTGAGGGTGCGCAGCACGGAGAATTCTCCGTAATCCAGGGCGCAGGGCGGGGGAAGGCGGTGGCGGGTCGCGGCGGTCGCTGGTCGCGGCGCCGGCCGTTATCCGGTCGACGGCCATCCCGGCAGGTCAGCGGTTCCGATACCTCGGCCTTACGTTGCAGAGCCCCTCGCGCGGCCAGTTATCCAGCGCTTGGCCGGAGCGTCTTCCCGGTCCACGGGCCATGATCCATGGGAGCCGCTGCGAGAGCGCATGCGCTGGTGGCGATGAAGCGTAGCCCCCCGGCGCGCCCGCCGCGGCTGCGCTCGTAGCCCTGCCTTGGCACGCAGCGGTGGCGCGGTTCGCGAGAGCACACCATGGGGCGGCGAGATTGGCAGAAGGGCGGGGCCTGCGGTGGCGGCGTCCCCGCCGGGGAGCATCGCCGGCGCCGCGGCAGCGGCGGCGCACGCGCTATCCGCTATCCAGCGGCGCAAGCGTTGCCTTGTAGGTCCAAGGCAGCCACCTCTTCGGGTCGCGCGCGACCTCCGGCGTGTGCTTGAGCAGTTGGGTCAGGTAGTCGAACGCGTTTATCCCGTTGAGCGCGCACACCGGCCGTGCGGGAGGCGTTCGGGCCGGACAGGCGAGCCGGAGCCGCGGGCGTGCCTGGCGCGTTGCCCGCACGGAGTGCGCGCCGGGTCTGCCGCGGCGGTTTCGGGGCTCCTGCGTGTGTTATTTGACGCCCGGGGCGTTTCCGATTAGCATCATCGATGTCGAAAACGGCAACGAGAAGGCCCATGGGTTTACTGCGGCAATCCTTCCTGGAGGCGCATCCGATGGTCCGCTCACGTGATGTGGTCCGTGTCCTCGTCGCGCTGATCGTCGCTGCCCTGACGTCCGCTCCTGCTCCCGGCCAGCAGTCGCCGGCTCCGGCGGACGCCACCATGTCCGTCGACCCGGCCGCGCTCGACAAGGCGGTGGCGTCGCTGCGCAATGCCGACCTGGCCAAGTTATCCAAGGAGCAGCTGGAAGCCAAGGCCGAGGAAATCGACCAGGCGTGGAAACTCATCGTCGCCGCGGGCCCCGTCGGTCTCGCGCGGCTGAAGCAGGAACTCAAGGCCCTCGATCAGGCCAAGCAGCCGGACCCGTTCTTCCGCCTTGGCGCCGGCGTGCTGCTTTGGCAACTCGCCAAGCTCGACGCCGCCGATCTCATCGCCGAGCAGTGGCGACAGGCCCCGCTGACCCTCAACTACAACTATGTCTTCTACACCGCCTTCGACGCTGCCAAGACGCAGGACGCCCGGGCCGTGCCCCTGCTCAAAGCCTGCCTGGCCGACAACGAAGGGTCCATCTTTGTTGCCATGCACTTCATGCGCGTCCAGTGGCCGCTCACGCACCAGTTCCTCTGGGGCGCCTACGGCTCCAAGGGTCTGCCCGTGCTGGCCGAAATCCTGGAAACGTCAAAGAACCTCGTCGAACTGAAATCGGCCCTGGTTCTGCTCACGATGTCTCATGCCGCCGAGGCCCTGCCGACGATCCGCCAACTGACCAAACACGAAGATGGCGATCTGCGGCGCCACGCCGTTCGGGCCCTCGGCGAATTCGGTCATCCCGACGACTACGCCGCGCTCATGGCCGGCCTCAAGTCCACGGACCCCGAGGACCTGCACGCCTACGTCTTCGCCCTTTACGAGTACGGCGACCTCCGCTGCGTGGCCGATGTGGCTCCGTTGCTCAAGTCGCCCCACGACGAGGTTCGTCGCGAAGTCTTGGCCACGTTGAAGCACCTGGTGTGCCCGGCCTCGCTCGAAGCTCTCGAATGCTGGTCGCGGGAGGCCCTCACCGACGAAGAGAAGACCGAATGCCGGGAGTACGTCGTCAAGCGGCTCGAAGACGCCAAACTCACCTGGGACGCCTACCAGGCCAAATCGCCGGACGAGCGACGCGCCATCGCCGCCCGCCTGCGCGCCACGAATGAGGAGAGGTTCGTCCTCAAGAAGGACGATCGGCGGATGACCCACGACGAGCTGCTCGCCGCCGCCAAGGAATGGAAGGAGAGGCACCGTCTCGACGGCGGCACGTTTGAGTGGGCCGAGGATCGCCACGTGCTCTCGGCCGCGACCCCCGCCGACCTGGACTTGTTGCGCGACATTGAAGCGGCTCTCTACTGGCGGCTCTCGGATGAGTGTCTGTACGAGGTCAGGACCATTCACGGCCTGATCCGCCGCCTGGGCCGCAGCCGCTATCGCGCCGAGGTCGACCAGACCGAAAAGGTCGCCCCGCCCGCCGCCACGAAGAAGCTCTAGCGCCGCGGAGGCCGTTGCCGTGGGCGCCACGGCTGCGTCATCCCCTTCGGCGTCGCTCGGGGCCATGAGCTTGTCGAATGGCAGCCGGGCGTTGTTGGATCGCCGTCCCCTCGCCGCGCGGTGCTTGCCCTGCGGAGGCGAGCCTCTACAATACGGCCACCCTCCGATTCCTCAAGAGTCTGCGGAAAGACCGTCATCCATGATCGACGAACTTCAACACACGTTCAGCTACCGTCTGCGCGTGACCGTGCCCGCCTGCGTTCTGGCTCTGATTGTACTGCCGGTCGTCCTGTACGTGACAGGCTAGACGCTCACGCCGCTCACCGACCGCAACGACTCGTTCTTCCTGCGGGTGTTCCTCAGCATCGTCTTCGATTGATGCTCTGCAATCGCGTGGATCACCGACGAAGAGACGATTGAGCGTATCCTGCGCCATAGAGGAGCGTGGGGTCCGCGCCGCGGGCAAGCCGGCGCGCGCTCCGCGCGGGGAGCGCGCGGGGCTCGCCCGCGGCGGTTTCGTGGCGCCATCGTCGTGATCTTCCCCGACCGGGGCGAGAAGCACCTGAACACGGCGCTTTTTGCCCGCGCCGATTCCTGAGCAAGAACGGCCCCAGGCCTGAAAATTAATTCCGCGGCGGTCCTTGCAGAATGTCGATCGCCATAGTAGAGTATCGCTTAGAGCACACGGGCCGCGATGTCCGAAACGTGCGGGTTATCACACGGTAAAAATACCGAGAAAGGTGCGCAATGAAAGCAACATTTCTATTCGGAGGTACGGTGGCGCTGCTCCTGGCGGGCGGCTACATGGCAAGTGCGGGTGATAAAACCGAAGGTGAGGCTGCCAGGGATAAGATCCCGGTGGTCACGGCGGCAGTCCATACGCCGGGACCCCTACGCCTGGACTACTTTTCAGAGGCGCCCGGGGTGCTCAAGGCCATGAGCGGACTGGAAGAACAGGTTCGCAACAGCGGACTTGAAAAAAGTATCCTGGTCCTGGTCAAAATTCGTGCATCGCAGCTCAATCAGTGCCTGTACTGCCTTGACATGCACGAAAGAGAGGCTGTTAAAATCGCAACCGATCAGGCTAAGCTCGATGCTGTTGCAAAGTGGCGCGAGTCTGAGCTTTTCTCGCCACGCGAAAGAGCCGCCCTCGCCTGGACTGATGCCCTCACCCTGATCTCGAAGACGACCATCACGGATGAACTTTTTAACGAGGTGAGCACTAGGTTCAAAGGGGGTGAACTAGCCAATCTGAGCCTGGCGATTATCGCCATAAATGGCTGGAACCGCCTTAATATCGGTTTTCGTGACGAGCCGCAGCGCTGCCCGATAGATTTTTAGGATGAGACTCCGGGATGGCGCGACGCACGCACGTTTCCGACACTTCACGGTCTATCCGCGGCGGGCATCCTATGGCTTCTTGGTGCGTGAGCGGATGCCCTTGACGCCGAGGAGCTGATTGGTGGCGACGCCGAGGGCGCGCGCGAGGTCGGGGAGGACGCCGGCCTGGGAGTAGTCGGTCTTACCCTCGTACTAGGCGACCATGCGCTCGCTGCTTGCGGGGTTCCTTGCCTGCGCGGGCCTCGCGCGCGGGTTCGCGCGAGGCAGGCCCGGACTGCCGGCTGCGGTACCTGGTCCCGTTTTCGTGCCAACGGAAGCCGTGCCCGTCGCGCGAGGCGAGGCAGCGGTCGGCAGGCAGATCTTGCACTGGAGGAAGGACAGCGGAGCGCCGGAGGCCTGACCGGCGCAGGCCCCGGAGGTCAAGCAAACAACCGGAAGAAGGCATAAGAACCGCGCCGGCGGATTCTATCGGGATTCGGCGGAAGTTGAAGAACCTCGCCGGCGCCCCGCATCGTCCTCGCCGCCGCCGGCGCCGGGAGCGAGGTCGCAAGCGCCGAAAGGCTCGCCGCAGAGGATCAGCGTCACCTTGGCGCGCGCGCGGTGTCCGGCGGGAGGAACGCAGGCGAAGCGCACCGAGTTTTCGCCCGGCGCAAGCTCGATCGCCTCGCCCTCGGGCGCGAGGTTCTTGAGCAACGCTCCCCGTTCGTCGTACAACCGGCAGTCTTCCATGGACTCCATCTCGATATACTGGCCGCTTTCGAGGGCGACCGGGAAGACGATCGCCCGCCCGCCCACGGTCAGGGCGGGCCGGTCGAGCGCGACCTTGACGACGGGCAAGGCCTTCACCGCGCTCAGCGTGCACTCGACGGTCTCGTTGGGCGGCAGGTTGTTGTAGTAGAGCCCGAGGGCGCTCGTGTGCGCCCGAACTAGCGGCGAGCGGAACACCTCGTAAGTTCCGCCGTAGGGCCAGAGGTAGTCGCCGAAGCGGTCCGCGTCCCGTTCTCGAAGGTGCAGCTCGACGTAGCGCCACCCTTCGAAGTCCACGTCGACGTAGTGCTCCGCCAGAGTCGGCCAGAACCGCGGCGGATTGGTGAGTTGGAAGTTGAGAAGCTCGCCCTTGCCATCGCCGCGGATCCAGACGCCGAGGGCCCCGCACCGGCCGATATCGACCGGCGGCGAATAGGCCGCGCGCGCCAGCGCCCAGGCCCCCCGCCGCGCCGGGAGGGCGCTCTTCGCCGTATAGCGCCCGCAGGCCGCCGGCGTCTTCGGACCATCTTTCGACAGGGCCCACGCCGCCGTCACTCCCCGGGCGGCGCCCTCGACTTTGATCTCCTCCGGCTTCTCGTGGCCGGCCAGGACCGCCGCTCCCGCCGACTCGTAGGGCTCGGCGGAGAAGAGCGCCTCCACACGCGCCTTGAGAGGCTGCGCGGCGTGGCGATTGCGGACGGTCCAGTCCGTCGAGCCGTCGTCCAGCCCCGTCACCTTGTGCGCCAGGTAATCGGCGGGAACGAAATGAAAGCCGCCGCCGGGCCGCGGGAGCAGTCGGAAGTCCTCCCGCGGGGCGCCGAGGCGTTGGCGCGCCGCCTCGGGCACCGCGCGCGCGAGGCGCAGGCGTTCGTACCTGCCGATCAACTCCAGGTACTCATCCTGGCGCGCGTTCCAGGGATTCGGACCGACCCCGAGGCCTTGAAACGACATCGGCATGTCGGTCGCCAGGGCCTTGGCGCAGAGATACTCGATTTCGTCGGGGAACTCCGCCGGGTGATCCGGGCTCGGCCCCAAGATGGCCCACCAGCCGAGCTGCGCGGCCAGAAGGCTCGAGGCTCGATAGCTCTCGACATCGCGCAGATGCACGTCGGTGAAGCGCTTGAGCCCCCAGTTGGGGTGGTCGTAGGCGCCGATGCGCGAGTGGTACGGCCACGAAAGGCAGCCCCATTGACTGGCCTCGACGAGAACGCGGCCCTGAAGGCGCCGGAATACGGCTTCCCGCATTACGGCCCAGCCGTAGGGGCCTCCCGGCATGCCCTCAGCCCCGTCTTGATAGATCATGTCGAAGCCGCACTCGTTGAAGGGGCGCGCGATGCACTCGGCAACCTCGGCGACCAGCGTCGAGTTCTCGTCGGGCTGGAACGTGCCGTAGATCGCCAAGAGGTGGTGCACCGCCGCGCCCCGCGCATGCGCGGCCCGGCGCGTGCCCAAGGCTCCGCGCACGCACGCCGTAAGGGCGTAGGGCGCATTCCGCGAAAGGCCGCGGTACTCGATGAGCTCCGTGCCGATCTGGACGATGTTGCTGCGTCCGGAATATTCCCAGGAGGTTTCCAGGTTGCCCGGCGGTTCCGTGAGGGGCACGACGTCATCGGCATCGCCGATGTCGGCGGCCAGCGTGAACTTCCCGTCTTTGGCGAGGCGCGGGTCGGGCACCGGCGTCACGAAGGGGTCGTTGCGCGCGATCCCGCCCGTGAGGGTGTGCATTCCCGCTTTGAGCCCCGCCGCGTGAATCTTCGCCACGACGGCCTTGAGCCCCTCCAGGCCCTGAGGAAAGAGATCCTTGCGCGGGGCGTAGCTCCCGAGGGACTGTTCCCATGCGATCAGGTGAATCTGCATGAGCCCGGCTTTGCGCGCCAGGGCGATCCACGCGTCGATGTCCTGCTCGGAGACGGTCGCGAAGACGTAGGAACCGCGGTTCTCCTCGGCGTCCAGGGCGAAAGGACCGCCCAGCGGGGACCAGGGCAGGTCTTCCTGACGCACGACGTCCTTGAGAATCGCGCGCAGGCGCTCCGGCGGCGCCGCTGCCAGGGCGATCCGCGCGCCCACAATGCCGCGCGATGCGGAGGCGCGCGGCCGGAATCCTCCCCGGAGTTCGAGGGTTGTCTTCAGGTTGAGGGGCCGCGCCGCGGCGGCGAAAGCGTCGGAGGCGATGACGCCCGACATTTCGCTCGCCCGCCCGGACAGCGCGAGCCGCACCTCCGCGAAGACGATTTCGTCGGCCGCCGGGCCGCTTACATCGGCGATTTCGAAAACGAGGTATTCGCCTTTGGCGGCGGCGCGCAGGGTTACGGCGGCCGCGGGTTCGGCGAAGGTCACGACGAGGCCGTCCGGCGTCGGCGCGCAGGCGACGGGGCGCGAAATCGCTCCGCCGCGCGCGATCGTCACGAAGGCGTGGCGGTCCGGGTGCAGGTAGTTCCGGCCGCCGATCTTGTCGGCGAAGACGGCGTTGGTTCCGTCGGCGTCGATTGCATAGCGGAGGAATTCGGTTTCGAAGACCAGCTCCGCCGCCGTGCTTCCCGCCGCCGCCCAAAGAAAGACGACCGTCGCCCACCGCATAGCCACCTCCCGCGCGGCTTGGCCGCGCCGCAGGAAGGGAGACCGCGCGCGCCCGCGGCGCCGCTCGGCTCCAGTGTAGACAGTATACTACGGCTCCCGCGCCAAGGGGTATGTCGCCGTTAAGCGCGGCTGTCTCCGGCCGTCTCCGGTCGGCATGCCGACCACCCTGTTGCGAGCGCCCCTCCGCCTCGCTACACTCCCACTGATTCCTGTTTTCGAAAGGAGCCGGTGTGCTTAAGTTCGGCATTATCGGCGCGGGCGCGATCGCCGCGTCGGGCGTTGAGGGAGCCGCGCTGAGCGGCGCGGCCGAGACGGTCGCCGTCGCCGACGCGGACCCGCGCCGGTTGGCCGCCTTCGCGCGCGAGCATTCCATCGGTCGGACCTTCGCGAAGGCCGAGGACCTGATCGGGGACCAGGGCATCGACGCGGTGTACGTGGCCGTGCCCAACGCGTTCCACGCGCCTTACGCCATCGCGGCGTTGGAGGCCGGCAAGCACGTCATCCTCGAGAAGCCCTTCGCCGTCTCCTACGCCGAGGCCCGCAAGGTCGTCGAGGCGGCGCGGAGGAGCGGAAAGGTCTTCACGGTGGGCATGAACCAGCGCTTCACCGAGAACGCCCAGAGAATCCGCGCGCTCGCCGAGCGCGGGTATTTCGGCCGGATCTACCGCCTGCGCGCCTACTGGCGCCGGCGGTGGGGCATTCCGCGCCTCGGGACTTGGTTCGGAAGCCGGGCGCTGGCCGGCGGGGGCTGTTTCCTGGACCTGGGCGTGCACGTGCTCGACCTGGCCCTCTGGACCGCGGGCGACTTCGACGCCGAGAGCGTCAGCGGCTCGGTCTACACGACATTCGGCAACCGCGGCCTGGGCCAGGGCGACTGGGGCGCCTCGATGCCGGAAGGCCTGCCCTTCGACGTGGACGACGGCGCGCTCGCCTTCATCCGCCTGCGGTCCGGAGCCGCCGTGCAGGTCGAGATCAGTTGGGCGGCGCACCAGAAGGAGGCCGACCGCCACGACGTGGAGCTGTTCGGAACCGAGGCCGGGGCGCGGGTCTGCCGCGGCGAGGTCTATCGGTTCGACGGCGATCTGGGCGCGAACGTCGCCATCCGCGGCCTCGGCCTTCCGCTGCGCTACGCGCCCGCGAACCGCTTCGTCAACTTCTTCAGGGCCATCCTCGGCGAGGAGGAACTCTGCGTGACGCACGCGCAGGCCCTGAAGGTGCAGCGCCTCATCGACGCGGTCTACGAGAGCGCGGCCGCGCGCCGGGAGGTGCGGCTCTAAAGGCCGCCGAACCCGGCTCCCCAGGGCGGCCTCACGCGCGCTCGAACCTGGCCTGGAAGAAACGTAGGTACCGGGGTTCGTAGACCATCGTCAACCCGCGGGCCGCCTCGCGTCCGTCATAGACCTCGGCCACGGACTCCGCGGTCACATCCATGTGGGCCTGGGTGTAGACGCGGCGCGGGATCGTCAGGCGCACGAGCTCCAGTTTCGGGTAGCGCTGGGCTCCCGTGGCCTTGTCGCGGCCCGCCGACACAATGCCGCGCTCCATCGCCCTGACGCCGGAATCGATGTAGAGCTCGGCCGCCAGCGCCTGGGCGGGAAACTGATCCTGGGTGAGGTGGGGGTAGAACGCCTTCGCATCGAGGTAGACGGCGTGTCCGCCGATGGGCCGCACGATGGGAATGCCCCAGTCGATGAGCTTGCGCCCCAGGTATTCCACCTGGCCGATGCGCGCGCGGATGTGGTCTTGTTGCACCGACTCGGCGATGCCGATGGCCATGGCCTCCATGTCGCGGCCGGCCAATCCGCCGTAGGTGTGCAGGCCCTCGTACACGACGACGAGGTTGCGGGCCTCCTCGAAGAGCTTATCGTCGTTGAGAGCCAGCCAACCGCCGATGTTGACGAGCGCATCCTTCTTTCCGCTCATGGTGCAGCCGTCGGTGTAGGAGCAGAACTCTTTCAGGATCGCGGCGATGCTCTTCCCGCCGTAGCCTTCCTCGCGCTGCTGGATGAAGTAAGCGTTCTCCACGGCGCGGGTGCCATCGAGGAAGATCGGAATTCCGTGGTGGAGGGCGAGTTCGCGGACGGCGCGGGTGTTCGCCATCGAGATGGGCTGCCCGCCGGCCATATTCACCGTGGCGGCCAGGCAGATATAGGGGATCTTGCGCGCGCCGACCTGGGCGATCAGGCGCTCGAGCGCGCCCAGGTCGATGTTCCCCTTGAAGGGGTGCTCGTTGGCGGGCTCGTGCGCCTCGGGGATCACGATGTCAACGAAGGTGCCGCCCGCGAGCTCCTGGTGGTGGCGCGTGGTGGTGAAGTACATGTTGCCCGGGACGTAGTCGCCCTGGCGGATCAGCATCTGCGAGAGGATGTGCTCGGCGCCGCGGCCCTGGTGCGTGGGCACGACGTGCCGATAGCCGTAATACTCCCGCACGGCTCGTTCCAGATTGTAGAAGTTCCGGCTTCCGGCGTAGGCCTCGTCGCCGAGCATCATCCCCGCCCACTGCCTGTCGCTCATGGCGTTGGTGCCGCTGTCGGTGAGAAGGTCGATGTAGACGTCCTCGGAGCGCAGGAGGAAGGTGTTGTAACCCGCCTCGGCGATGGCGCGCTCCCGATCGGCGCGCGAGGTCATCTTGATGGGCTCGACGATCTTGACCTTCCAGGGCTCGGCCCACGAACGGCGTTCGAAGCGGGGGTGCGTTTTCATCGTCGGTCTCCTTGTTGTCGGCCGTTTAGGCAGCCCACCATTGTGCGCCGGAGTCGCCGCGGGCGCAACCGCCCCCTTGGCGTTCCTCGCGGGAACGGCGCTTGAGGCTTGCGGCGGGCGGCGCAGCCGGCCTTAGGCGCGGACTCTCCCCGAGGCCGCCGCCCGCCGCCTTAGGTTTCCCGAGGGATGCGCGCCCGCGCCGCGGCGGGGCGCCGGCGCCGTTTCCTCAGGGCGCCGCCGGCGGCCGCGCGCGACGCGAATTCAGATAGATGATCGCGCACAGGCCGAGGAGCGCCGCCGGGGCGAGGACGTTCAGGGTGCGGCCGACGAAGACCGGGTCGGCGCCGCCGCGCAGCAGCGCCGCGGGCACATCGATGGCGTCGACGAGCGGCGCCGTGGCCGCCAAGGACTTAAGGCCGCGCAGCAGCACGCCGACGATGGCGGCGCCGGCGATGAAGCCCGAGGCGATGATGGTGCCCTGGTTCGCCCGGGCCCGGAGCACGGCCTCGTCCTTGGTGCCTTTCTTCACCGCCGCCCCGACGAGGGCGCCGATGAGAATCGGCACGTTGAGCTCCATGGGGAGGAACATCCCGAGGCCGAAGGCCAGGGGCGACACGCCGATGAGCTGGAGCATCAGCGCGATCACGGCGCCCGTGCCGTAGGGGACCCAGGGCACTTCGCCGGTGCCGAGAAAGCTCCGGAGGGCGCCGGCGATCATGTTGGCCTGCGGGGCTTGGAGCGCGCCTTCCTTGGCCGACGGATCGAACCCGCCCCCCTGCGCCAGGACGAGCACCGTCCCGGCCACGACCGCCGAGGCGAGCACGCAGGCGATCATGCAGCTCCACTGGATGCGGCGCGGCGTGGCGCCGGCCCAGTACCCGAGCTTGAACTCGGTCACCAGAGTGCCGGCCACCGAGAGCGACGACGCGACGACGCCGCCGATGAGAAGCACCGCGAACTGCCCCGCCGGGCCCTTTTGGAGGCCCGCCGCCGCCAGGGCCAGGGCCGTGACGATGATCGTCGTGACGGTCATGCCCGAGATCGGGGTCACCGAGATGGTGGCGATGGCCCAGGCCGAAACGGTGATGAAGAAGAACGCGGCCGCCAAGGCCAGAAGCACCGAGCCGGCGGCCAGGAGGTCGGCGCCGGGCATGTCCGCGAGGACGAAAAACCGGAAGTAGACCCCCAGCGCGACGGCCGTCAGGAGGCCGATGACGACGAGCCCCGGGTAGGCGATGTCCCTGTCCGTCCGCTCGGGCCGCCCGGTCGTCCGCGCGCCGCGGAAAAGGCCCCCGAGCCCCTCGCGCAGCGCGGTCATGATGATAGGGCTCATCTTCAGGATCGAGAGGACGCCTGCCGCGAAGATACAGCCGATGCCCACGTTCTTGGAGACGGCCTTGAAGATGGCCTCGGCCGAGGTCGATTCGATCCCCGAGCTGATGCTCTGCAGGGCTTCCAGGCTCAGGGGCGCCAGGAGCGGCACGATGACGAGGTACGACAGAATCGAGCCCGCGACGATGATCGCCGCGTAGTGCGCGCCCATGATGAATCCCAGGCCGATGAACTCGGCGCCCGTGCCCATGGAGAACACGGCCTTGACCCGGTCGGTGAGATCGGTCCAGAAATCGCCGGCGAAGGCCGGCATGACCACGGAGCGCTGCACCGCCTCCAGGGGCGCCGCCGCGCCGGCGGTTTCCTTCCAGGCGACCTCGATCTTCCCCGTCGTGAACACCTCGGACCAAAGCTTCAGGCCCGCCGTGCCCAGGGTGTAGAGGGACGACACGGCGAAGGACCAGATGAGCGTCAGCGCGCCCGCGCCGCCGCCCTGGCCCGTGACCAGGATTTCGTTGGTGGCGGTGCCCTCGGGGAAGGGCAGCTTGCCGTGCATCTCCTTGACGAAGAAGCGCCGGAAGGGGACCAGGAAGATGACCCCGAGCACCGCGCCGAACAGCGGCACGAGGAAGATGTGGAGGAAGACGGCGCCGTTGCCCAGCGCGAGGTGCTGGTCGATTCCGAGGATGTAGATCGCCGGCATGGTGAACACGGTGCCGCCCGCCACCATGCCCGAGGTCGTGCTGATCGCCAGGATGTTGATGTTCTCGATGATCGTGCTGCGCCGGAAGCCGAGCCTCAAGAGCAGCCCCGACAGGCCGACGGCGAGAATCGAGATGGGGATGGCCGTTTCGATGCCCTGGCCGACCTTCAGGGCGATATAGGTGGCCGCCGCGGCCCAGAGGATGTTCATGGCGATGCCGAAGGCGATCGACCGCGGCGTCAACTCGGGCGCGTCGACGTGGGGCGGCACCATGGGCACGTACGTCTCGCCGGGCTTGAGCTCCCGGTAGGCGTTTTCGGGCAGCGTGTTCCTGATCTCGTTCTCGGACATGGTTCCTCCCGGCGGGGGTCAGCGGCCGCGGCGCCGCGGCTTCTCCCGGCTCCAGAGACGGGCCAACTCCAGGAGCACGCGCACGGCGGACTGCATTTGCTCCAGGCAGGCGAACTCGAGCTTGGAGTGGAAGTTGTGCATGCCGACGGAGAGATTCGGAGTCGGCAGGCCCATGGCGCTCAGGCGCGAGCCGTCGGTGCCGCCGCGCACCGACTTCAGCTCGGGCGCCAGGCCCGCGGCCTCGACGGCGCGGACGGCGAGCGCGACGGCGCGCGGCTCCTTGGCGAGGTGCTCGCGCATGTTGCGGTACTGCTTCTTGACGGCGACGTCGATGACGGCTCCGGGGAACTCGGCCGCGACCCCGCGCGCCACGGTCCTGAGAAGCCGCGCCTGGACGGCGAGCTCCGCCGTGGCGAAGCTGCGCAGGAGGATCTTGATGGCGACGGCGGGGACGCCGCCCTCGATCACGTAAGGATGCATGAAGCCGTCGCGGCCCGCGGTGGTCTCCGGCGCCAGCGTCTGCCACGGCAGCGCCTCCAGGAACCGCGCCGCGATGCGGACGGCGTTGCGCATCTTGCCGGCCGCGAAGCCGGGGTGGATGTTCTTGCCCGTGATGGTGACCGTGGCGAGGTCCGCCGAGAAGGTCTCGTTCTCGATGAGACCGGCCCCCTCGCCGTCGAGGGTGTAGGCGCAGGCGGCATCGATCTTCCGCGGGTCGATGCGGTCGCAGCCGCGGCCGATCTCCTCATCGCAGGTGAAGACGATGCGAATCGGGCCGCGGGGCTGCTTCGGGCGGCGCGCGAGCTCCGCCGCGGCGGTCATGATGACGGCAATGCCGGCCTTGTCGTCGGCGCCCAGAAGCGTCGTTCCGTCCGACGTGATGATCGTTTTTCCCGCGAGGGCGGCCAGCCCCGGCGTCTCGTCGACCCGAATGACTTGGGACTTGTCCCCGGGGAGCGTTATGTCTCCGCCGTCGTAGGGGGCGTGGAGGACGGGGACGACGTTTTTGCCGCTGGATTCGGGGGACGTGTCCAGGTGGGCGAGCCAGGCGATGGCCGGCGCCCGGGGAACGGTGGCCGGAATCGTCGCCGTGACGATGCCGTCGGCGTTGACGCCGGCCTCGGGCAGGCCGAGGTCGCGCAGCTCGGCGGCCAGGCGCTCGCCGAGGACCCGTTGACCGGGGGAACTCGGGTAGTCCTCGGCGTCCTCGACGGACTGGGTGTCGATCTTGACGTACCGGAGGAATCGATCGAGGAGCGTATCGCGCGCCATGCCTTTTCTCCCTGGGGTTGCGCGGCGCGGCCGCGGCGGGCGGCGCGCACCGTACCTTTGTAAAGGCTGGGGCGTTTTCGCGCAATGGGTGCGGAGCGGGCGCGGCGGCGGCCGCGGCCCGGCGCGCCGCCGCGAGGCGCCCGCGGGCAGCCGCGCCTTTGACGCCCGGGCCGCTCGCGCGTATGATCGCGGGCGCCGCTGCTGCCGGCGAGGTTTGCCAAGGCCCGACTTTTTGGACCGAGCTCGATCCCATGCAAGAACCCGGAC
>ERZ1026800.1039-NODE-1039-length-19912-cov-9.201516_pt1 | contig 19912 bp, 21 predicted proteins | sample MGYA00520873_ERZ1026800 | MGnify/ENA primary metagenome ERZ1026800 (study PRJEB33270, sample SAMEA104284475) | anaerobic digester metagenome | biome: Anaerobic digester microbiome; feature: mesophilic sludge digester; material: Anaerobic digester biomass...
AGCGAAGGCGGAACAGGAACACAAGGAAAAGGCCTCAGTGAAACAGCCAGTCAACATGGCTCAACCAGAGGCCGTGGCGGTGAATATGTAACCGGATCCGAATTTACAGCAGTTCTGGGACTTGACTCTGAAAACTGTCAGGATCAAAAATATCCATTATCAGCAACCCCATGTACAGGTCGAACCTATCTTTCGGGGAGTTGAGATCACGCCTTACAACCTCCGATATCTTGCGGAGCCGGTAGCCCAGGGTCTGCCTGTGGATCATAAGCCTCTGGATATTTCACGGCTGGTCTTGCCCTGGCCAAGATCCCCTGGGATCGTTGGGCAAAATGGATCCTGCCGCTGATATTACTTCAGTACCTGTTGGGAGCGATATTTGTCACAATAGCCCACTTCATCAAATTGGGACCCTTTTAACGGAAGTCCGCTTCAAAGAAGGGGCGCCCCTCAGGGGCGCCCCTTCTTTGAAGTCCGTGATAATTATTTACCGGGGCCTATACGGCCACATCCAGCACCGCCCCGGAAGCCTCGCGGTCCTCCACCGTATCACTACGGAAGGGAGGTTAAAGATTGTTACCCTTCAAGCGAAAGACCTGCTCAAAAGGTCCAGCACCACAGAAAGGGGATCCGTTCCTGGTACGATCCTGCTGCCTTGAGCCCCTGTCACGGCCGGGGCACCAGCCTCTCGAAGCAGGCGAGGCATAGGATGCGGCCGTCGCAGAGCCTGGCCTTGGTCTCCATGACCGACTCCCCGCAGGCATCGCACTGGACGCTCCTTTTCATGGGAGCGAAGGGTGGGGCGGGTTCCAGGGGCTCCCCGATTAGGAAAAGGGATTCCGGTTCCGACTCGAGGATGCGGAAGCTGTGCTCTCTCCGAAGTTCCTCGAACCTCTCCGACTCCTCCGGCGTAAGGGCGCCCTCGTTGCTCTTTTTCTGGAGGATCCTGTATTCCTCGCCGCCTCCCCGCGCCGCGTCGGGACGGCTCACTATCCTGAGAGCCTTCCCGTCACTCCTCCTGTAAAAGCTGAAAGCCGACTTGCCCATATCTTTCACGATCATGTTGCCCTTCCCCACGGTGCAACCCGTGAGGAACTGGATCGCGTCGACGGCGCAGTTATCGGTTTCCGCGACAGCGACGATCTCCTCGTCAATGGTCCGGCCGAGCTCGGCCAGGACGACCTCCGATATCTTTATCCCCGTGGCCAGCCCCGGGCACCAGTGCCCGTGGAACGAAATAACGGCCTTCAATTCCTCTTCAGGTATCTTCAATCCCAAGATATTCACTCCCTTATGTCAATCACCGGTCCCTTGCCACCGGCAGCTCGAAGGAAAGGATCGGCCATCCTGGACCCGCGAGGGAAGAGGTCCGACATATTCGTGAACCGAGGATCGCGGCTAGTGGATCTTGAGGCCTTTGTTCAAAATCCTCTCTGTGTCCCTCTCTTGTCCCTCTCGGTGTCCCCTGTGGTGAAAAAGGTTTGATTTTTCACATATAAATGGGTTTTCTCTGTGTCCTCCGTGGTGCAAATGGTTTGATTTTTCACATTCAAATGGGTTTTCTCTGTGTCCTCCGTGGTGCAAATGGTTTGATTTTTCACATATAAATGGGTTTTCTCTGTGTCCTCCGCGGTGCAAGGTTTGATACTTGGGTCCAGGTTTTGCACTCCACCAAGAAAAGCCCTTCTCTGTGTCCCCTGTGGTGAAAAAGGTCTGTCTTTGCTTTAGGCTTCTGCGGCCCTGCCCCTGTACCCAATAAATAGGATCCCCTCTGTGCCCTCCGCGGTGCAAATGGTTTGATTTTTCACATATAAATGGGTTTTCTCTGTGTCCCCTGCGGTGCAAATGGTTTGATTTTTCACATATAAATGGGTTTTCTCTGTGTCCCCTGTGTCCCCTGTGGTGAAAAAGGATCTTCTTTTCGCCCCTCAGGTCCGACCGTTACGCCCCAGGCGTCGCTTTATCCGGTTTCACGGGCACCACCACCGGGTACCCCTGGACCTTCTCTATCACGACGGGTATGCCGTAAACCTCCCTCACCATCGCCGGCGTGATCTCCTCCAGGCCGGCCACGGCGAAGACCCGGCCGCCCTTCAAGAACACCACCCTGTCGGCGAAGCGAAGGGCGGAGTTTATATCGTGCATCGTCATGACCGCCGCCATCCCGTGGCCCGTCACGATGTGCCTGATGATGGACAGGATCTCCTGCTGGTTTTTGAGGTCAAGACTGCTGGTGGGCTCATCGAGAAGGAGCACCTTCGGCTCCTGGACCAGGGCTCGGGCTATGCATACCTTCTGGAGCTCGCCGCCGCTCATCTCGTCGAGGTGCCTGAGCGAAAGATGTTCGAGTCCGAGGGTCCGAATGATGGCATCGACCTTCCGGATATCCTCCCTGCCGACCTTCCAGGTAATGTGGGGCCTGCGGCCCAGGAGTATCGCGTCGAAGGCGGTCAGCCGCCCCCCCTGCTCCTGTTGGGCGACGTAGGCGAGGTCCCTGGCTATCTCCAGCTTCTTCATGCGCAGGAGATCCCTCTCCCCGACCCTGATGGCCCCCGTCGCCGGACGCAGGATGCCGTTCAGGCACTTCAGCAGGGTCGTCTTCCCCACCCCGTTCGGGCCGAGGATGGCCAGAAGTTCGTTCCTCCCGAGGCTGAAGGTGACCCCCTCCAGCACGGGCCTGCTGTTGTAACGGAAGGATACGTCACGAACGTCGAGGATCATCGCCGGTACCCCCGGACCAGGAGGTAAAGGAACATGGGGGCTCCGACGAAGGAGGTCAGTATCGCCACGGGCAGGACATTGGGGGCTATCATCGTCCTCGCCGCCGTATCGGCCACCAGGAGAAGGATGGACCCCATGATGATCGAACCCGGTATGAGGTAGCGGTTGTCGTCGCCGATGAGGCGCCTCACCATGTGGGGGCAGACGAGGCCCACGAAACCGATAACCCCCACGAAGGAGATTATCACCGCCGTGACCAGCGAGGCCAGGCTCATGCCGAGAAAGCGCACCACCCTGACGTTGACGCCGAGGCCGGCGGCCGTCTCGTCCCCTGCGTCGATGGCGTTGTAATTCCACGAATTGAAGGCGAAGTAGAGGGCGCAAAACCCGGTAACGAGGGAAATGATGCCTATCTCTCTCCACCCGGCCCGGGAAAGGTCCCCGAAGGTCCAGAAGACCATGGCGGCCAACTGGACATCGTCGGCGAAGTACTGCAGGAACATCGTTGCCGCCGAGCACAGCGAACCCATCGCCACGCCGGCGAGGATCATTACCTCGGGGGAGCCCCTGCGGAGCCTGGCGATCACGATCACCACGCCCGTGGCCGCCATGGCCGCCGCGAAGGCCAAGGCCGTGGTCATCCCCGGCCGCACCACCGTGATGGCGTCGGAGGCGGCGCTCTGCATGAACCCCGACCCCAGGGCCATCACAGAGAAGGCCGCCCCGAAAGCCGCGGCCTGGGATATCCCCAGCGTAAAGGGTGAACCCAGGGGGTTGCCCAGGACGGACTGCATCACTGCTCCCGCCACGGAGAGACCCGCGCCGGCAAGGACAGCGGCCAGGACCTGGGGCAACCTGATGTTGAAGACCACCACATCCAGTTGCCTCGAGACGTGACCCATGAAGAGGGTCCTCAACACCTCCACGGGCCGGTAGCTGACGGGTCCCGTCGCGATGGACAGGACCGCCAGAATGAAAAGAAGAACCAGCCCCAGCAGGAGGAGAAGGATCTTCGTCCGGATGTATTTTACGTAACCCGCCGGGATGGTCCCTTCTTCCAGGTGCACTTCGCCCGGCCTCTTATAGGTCGATCTTTTTGAAGATCATGCTCCCGAAGCCCTCGTTCATCCGGTCGAAGACGGGCTTGCCCACCAGGAAGGAATAGATCTCGTTAGCCTTCTCAACCGGGTCGACGTCCTCGAACCTCTCCGGATACAGAACTTTCCCTATGAAGTAAGCGTCGGCGAGGATGGAGCCATGGTTCTGGGAGTACCAGTTGTAGGGGAGCACACCGTAAATCTCCCCCTTCTCCACCGCCGATAACACCCGGTAGGGGGCCTCGGTCCGCAACTGGTTCAGAGCGTTCACCTCCGCCCCTCCCTGGAGGGTGGATAGGTCGACGAATAGCTTGTCCGGATCCATCGACACCAGGCTTTCCGTGGAGAACGTCGACTGCTGCAGCTGTTCGGAGGCCTTTCTCGAGGGGTCGGCGGCGATGTTGCCGGCGTTCACGAACATGAAGGGAGGGTAGGCCGGCTCGGTGGAGGTCATGCCGTGGGGCCCCTTGAAGGCTACGCCGCCGATGTAGCAGCTGGGCCGTTCACCCTCGGGTATATCGGCCGTCCTTTTGGCCAGGTCCTCGATGATCCCGTCAAAGAAGGCGATGACCTCCCGTGCCCTCTGCTCCTTCCCTATAACGCGCCCCATCAGGAGGAGCGTTTCGTCCATCTCCTTCTTGCCGATGCCCAACTGTCCGTACTCCAGGATGATCACCGGTATCCCCGTCTTGTTCTGCAGTTCCACCGGGTCATGGCCCATCTTGCCGTTGACCTTGAATATGACCTGCGGAGCGGGGTCCAGGGCGACGATCAGTTCGGGGTTGTCGAAACCCCTGAATTCCCCGAAGAGGGGTTTTTCCTTCAACTCGGGATGGGCAAGGTAATAGGGGCGGGACTCGAACATGCTCCGTGACTTTTCCATATCGTCCACGGCCACGGCCAGGTCCTGTCCCTGGAGGTAAACAAGGTAGCGCAGGCAACCTGATCCGGAACAGATCACCCGGGTCACCTTTTCAGGGATGGAGACCTCCCTGCCCCAGGAATCGGTCACGGTGACCTCCGCGGCGGCAGGGGAAAGAGGTATTGCGGCAGAAATAAATAATATCGCAAGGATCAAAAAAACCTGTTTGCGCCATGGAATTCCTCGATGCAATCTGATCACCCCTATTTTTCAAAATATTTTATTACGTTTATTTTATATCGTAATACTGAGGGGCGCAATAGACCGGGACCACCCTTAATGGAACCTTTCCTCAAATTCATCGATGACCTCGAGGAATTGCAACGGTAACCTCTTCCTGACCTCCGATACGATCTCATTAGGGATTCCCCCGAAACGGGCCTCGGCCAAAGCTCCCGAGATACATGCCTGCGTGTCGGCGTCTCCTCCAAGTGAGACCGCGAGCCTTACGGCTTCTTCGTAGGAAGAAGATTCCAGGAAGGCGATAAAGGATTCTGGAACGCTGCCCCGAGCGGTGGCATCGAAACTGTAACGGGGGCGGATCTCCTCGATGGTGGTTTCGAGGGATACCCCGGTCAACCCTTCGACCCTTTCGCGGATACCGGCGTTGCCCAGCCCGGATCTTGCCCAGAAAACACCCAGCGCTACAACCTGAGCCCACAATATACCTTCAGGATGTCCATGGGTCGGGAGCGCGCTCTCAGCTGCCTCCCGCATGATCGTCTCCTCATCCTGGAAGGCCCAACCAATAGGGCTGACGCGCATGGAAGCGCCGTTGCCTTTACTGTTCGTCCTGCCACCCGGAGGCGATAGCAGACGAAAAAGGGTCGCCTCGCTGAAACCCGCGTCAGGGTACCTGGTCGCGTAGAAACGCAGTTGTTCTTCGTAACTTCTGCCGCTCATCAGGCTATCGGCGATGGCTACCGTGAGGACCGTATCATCCGTAAACCTGCTTGAAGGGAGGATGAGGTCAAAGTCTACCCTTTTAACGGGATTCTTCTCATAGATGGAGCCTATAATGTCACCAGCAATAGCCCCTATCACGAACCTCACACCCCTTCCTTCGTATATAATGAGTTTTACGATACTTTTTGCTAAAGGAGAGTAACCTAATGTTTTTAAAAAAATCCTTCACTTTTGACGCGGCCCATCGGCTCGAACGGTACCACGGAAAGTGCGAGGCACTACATGGACACACCTACAAATTGCAGGTAACCCTCGAGGGAAACCCAGACAGCGAGGACATGATCATGGATTTCACCCAGCTGAAAGACCTCATAAAGGAACGCGTTATATCCAGGCTGGATCATGCGTTCCTCAACGAGATCATTTCCCAGCCTACCGCGGAAAATATAGCCATCTGGATTTGGCACCAGATTGACGGCGAGATCCAGAGGGACAATTGCTCCCTTTTTTCTGTAGAGGTCTGGGAAACGGCCAATTCTTCGGTGCTGGTCCACCGCGGGGACATCCCCCACAAAGGAGCTTAAGGAATTGAAGGTCATACCTGTCCTTGACATTATGGACGGATCGGTTGTCCAGGGCTACAGGGGTCAACGATCCGGCTACGTCCCGATATCCAGTACGCTGACAGATTCCCCGAACCCCGTCGATACTGCACGATCCCTTCTTAAAATAACAGGCGGCATCGACCTTTACGCGGCCGACCTAGACGCCATTCAACGCAAGGGTGACAACATCGAACATCTCAGGGATATAATCCAAGCTACGAAAGCAACGATATGGCTTGACGCGGGGACGGGTTCACTTGGGCCGGCTTCGGCAGTGCTGGTCTCTCTGCCCGGTTCTAAGGTAGTAATAGGTTCAGAAACCCTTGGGTCCGCGACCGATCTGAGGGCTATCTCCACCTATATCCCCGATGATCACCGCATCTTCAGCCTCGACATCTTGGCCGGAAAGGTCCTCACCGGAGATTTCTCGCCACTTAAAGGCCTCGGTGTCCGGGACAGCCTCTCCTTCCTGGAAGATTTCGGCTGGAGCGAGGTTATTCTATTGAACATGGATAACGTCGGTACCGGTGAGGGAGCCTCGCTTGATCTCGTTGCCGAAGCTGTCTCGGCCTTTCCCGATGTGTCGATATACGCTGGGGGAGGTTGTCGTTCACCCAAGGATCTTGAGGAACTGGCAGCTCGCGGGGCGGCAGGCGTTCTGGTCGCCAGTGCCCTCCACCGAGGGTGGATCAGGTCCGAGGACCTGACTGAGTATCGCTGATGAACCCCCTATTCCCGAAAACCACATCGCTTTTAGCAAGCGTTCTCTCAGTAGAGGAAGCCCGGGAGGCAGTCGCTGGTGGTGCGGCGGTCATCGATGTCAAGAACCCCTTCGAGGGGGCCTTGGGAGCGCCGGCTCCTTCCATCGTTAGAGCCGTCAGGGCTGTCATTCCTCCGCACATCCATGTAAGTGCCGCCCTTGGCGACATGCCCAATCTGCCTGGTACGTCCGCGCTTGCGGCCGCCGGGGCTGCTTGGGCTGGAGCTTCAATTGTCAAGGTCGGCCTTTATGGGCCGTCAAGCCCTGAAGAAGTCGTGCGGCTCCTTGAGACAACCGCTGAAGCTCTGAAAGAAGGGTTCCCCGGAGTGGCACTGGTCGCGGGGGCCTACGCCGACGCTTCCTCCTTTGGCGGGGTCGATCCGCTGGAGGTACCTGAGTGCGCGGCAAGGGCCGGGGCCGCTGGGTGTCTCCTGGACACCTTCAACAAAACTTCGGGCCTCACGCTGCTCGACCTCATGCCCCTGCCCGAGATAAAACAATTCACCCTGTCTTGCGGAGAAAGAAATCTTTTCAGCGCCCTGGCCGGGTCCCTTGGTTTTGACGAAACTATCCAGCTTCTCTCCCTGAAACCGGATTATCTCGGGTACAGGGGAATCCTCTGCGAGGGCGGCAGGACCGGCAGACTCTCAAGGGAAAAAGTCAGGCGGATCTCGGAGGCCATCACCGGAGGATCTCGATGACCTTCAAACCAGTGATCGACTCCTCGGGGAAGCATCCGTTCCCTATCCAGGCTTTTCCGTCAAAGAAACGGAACTGCTGAGGGAAAGCCTTGTCGAGCCAACCTTGCTCCGTAAACTCCTCCGCCGTCATTGCTCCCTTCGGGAGGTCATCTTTCAATATCTTGATACTCTTCGCTCCAAATCTTCTCGCCGCCCAACAGGCTATGCTGTCAGAAGTCACATCCCAACTTTCTGGAAGAGGGTTTTCTTTCATCACGAGTGACGAGGGAAGGAGTACCGGTAACGCACCCCCCTGGCAAGCAGCCGCTGCCTCTTGTTCCGACTTCACGGTTATGCCCCTTGGCAGGAAGCTCCCGATCATCAATCCATACTGATCAACGGCCAGGAGAGCCATTCCGTGCGCGGTCCCAGGGTCCAGTGAATGGAGCTTGTCAAGGTTCCTCACCCCGTCTGCCAGAAGACCTCCCCCAGGAATGACGATCGAGGACATACCCTGCAGCGAGCGATCAAGGCTGACGCATAGGGCCCTCAAGTTTGACCGGCTCTGAAGGCTGCCCCCCAACTTGACGACAAGGTCAATAGAAAGCCTCATTTCAGAATGCCTTCCTCCACCATCAAAAGCAGTTCAGCGGCAGCAGTGTAGGCGGGAAGCTGGGTCTCGTAACCCTCAGGGATAATTTCCGAAAGGTCCTTCTCTCGAAGCCCGACCCTCCTCGCCGCCTCGGTTGCTAGGAACTTCCCGGCACCGGTACAGATAACCGGAAGGGAAAAGTCGAACCTCGAACAGACCTGAAGCATCGCCTCCGTTATGGCCAATATCTGCCTTTCCCTTAAAAAGGTAGCCATTAGCGTTGCCCCATGCATATCCATATTTTCGCTATCGGAGCATACAAGTCTGGCCAGGCGGGAAAGGGCGTGTGGGACATCGGCGGGACGCCCGTCACAAGTTGATACCGAGTATGAAAAAGCCTCAATGTCACCGAGGATAAGGTAGCAGTCACCCATGGAGCAGAACCTTTCATCCGCCACCCTGCACATGGATCCCTTCACGGGCACCTGGTACGCGAGAGCGTTAGGATTGGATCTTATTACTCCCGTGTAAACCAGTTCCCCGTGAGCAAGCCTATCGGTATCCGTACCGCCGATGGGAACGGGCACTCCGTCGACCAGTGGGATAATGTCCGTGGTGGTACTACCCGTATCCACCCAAAGGCAGGAGCCCAACTTCCGGGCTAACCAGGTGGCGGCGGGACGCCAGTTTGTCGCCGCGAAACGGGCCGGGAAACTCAAGGCCTCCTCCAGGGTTTTCCATTCACCGTTGCCGGAGACACACCAAACCGGGTTGGACGGGAAAGACCGCCGGAAAGAGTCCAATACGAAAAGGACTCCCTCCTTTTTCGTTTGAAAGCAGTCGCAAAGCTCGGCTGTCATGGTTACCGCCATCAATGCATGCCCAGGCGAGTTGATCCCTGACGCGAGGTCCCGCAGTACCTGGTCCAGTCCGTCCGGTCCTTTCCAGACTTCAAATGGAAGACAACCTTTCCCAACAGGAATGCCGCCGGGGCCGAGGGCGGCATATTTTGACTGGACCCCGCCTATGTCCCAACCGATCACGGCCCGGTCAATGAGATCCATCAAAGGGATCACCGTTACTAAAGGATATGGAAGGCACCTCCAACTTGTTCGGGAGGGTGTCCTCGACACAGGCATCGAGCAGTATCTTCCCCAGGTTCCACGAAGCATCTGCTCCAGCGACCGCAAGAGGGGTAGTCAACCTCGGATTAACTTCGAGAATGACAGGACCCTTATCGGTCATTACAAAATCAATCCCCACAAAACCCCTCAAACCCGGGATCGAAGACACGACCTTCTGCGTGAGGGCTTCCATAACGGACCACCCCCACTTACCACCCTTGGAGAAACGGGCCTCTTCGATCCCCGTTACACCACCGTTATAGATGAAACGTGGTAAACCCGCGCCGTCTATACCTTTTGAGGGGAAGACCGAAATATCCTGGGTATTGACGGAGATCAGTCTTGCCTTTCCACTTCTTGAAATAACCAGGGAAAGGCTCATGGTTTCCCCCCGGACCAGTGACTGTAAAAGCAACACCGGCCTCCTGCTCTCTTTACCGTCGAAATAGGTGTCGATATCGGAGCCCTTCCTGAAAAGGACACTACCTTCGCAACTCGTCCCCCGAAGGGGTTTGCCTACAACGGGGTAACCAATTTCCTCAGCCGCCGCAAGCATGGCGCGAACCTCCCTGGCAACGCACCAGCGCGGGATGGGTATACCGGACCGGCCAAGGGCAAACATTGAGAGGGCTTTGTTGGAGGCGAGCTCTACAGCGTCCGGGTCGGAACCAAGCAGTTTAACACCCGTATCGGGAACAACGACGGCAATACTCTCCAAAATCCCATCCGTCTCGGGCGCAACAAGCACAGCATATTCATGCCGACGGCATTCACTGATGAATTGCGCCTCTCCTTCTCCATCATCAACGGGAAGGATCCTCCCGTTTCCCCCGTTAAAAGGGAAGGGGATATCCTTTTTTAAAAGAAGGGTGACGGATATTCCATCGAGCGCCGAAAAAGCTCTGAAAAGGGCCGAGGCCATGGACAATCCCTCAACGGCGATCCCCGCTGGGGACGACCTGGGACCACCGCCCGAAACATACTCAAATACGATGACACTGCCCGGCTCCCGGCGCTGAAAAGGCATCATGTTCACCACTTCCTGAGCATCTCCGGCAGTGTCCCATCTTCAAGGGCTTTAAGGACCTCGCAGAAGAGCACGGCAACGGTAATATCAGCCGTCGTGCCCGGATTGAGCGTGTTATCCCGGTCACGAAGACTGAGGTCGAACTCCAGGACCGCGTCACGCCAACGGCCGCTCCCTACGGCATCGGATCGAAGGACGCGCTCCGCGTTGGACGAGACGATCTTCGCTTCCTTCATGCCTCTTTTGCGAGCGATCAACGTATCGGGGAAACGGCTCAAAATGGTAAGGAAGGTCTGGGTCACTGCATCCTTCAAAGGAATATCCTTTACTGAACATCCCTCAAAAGCTGGGAGGCCTACAGTGAAAGTTATCTCAAAGTCGGTCACATACTCTCTTGCCACCGAATCCCACGATGCCGCTTCGGCCATCGCCTCAAGGATGGCGATCTGGGGTGAAGGGTCTTTGACATCATACTTCCGTGAATCACCCAGTCCCCCCGGCGCTGCGATACGGATAGCCCGGTAGATCTCTTCCGTATCCATCTCCGTGAGGGAACGCAGGGTCACGGCCAATCTTTCTCTCAATCCTTCGTAGTTTCCACCAACAGCGGCCCCGGCGAGGGGGGAAAGAAGGAGTATTATGCCGAGATTGGTATTACTGCCTACAACCCTCCGGGTATCCACAACGGCCTGCAAAACCGTCTCTCCTACCCTTTTCCCGGGGATGCCGTAAAACGCGCGCCCCATGGCGGCGCTGCTCGCCAAGAACTGCTCCGCCGCCACATCATCGAAGGGCTTGTCCCAGGTCACATTCCCGGGTTTCAGGGCCGCTATCTCCAATTGACACGCTATCTGGGCCGCCCATGAAACCTGTTCGGATCCTATCATCCCTTTTCACGACCTTTCCGGCCGGATCACCCAGGATGTGATCCACGAGGACTTCGCCAGCGTCAATGCCGGTAGCTTTTTTAAACCCTCTCCATCCGGGGATACCGTTCACCTCCAACAAAACATTCCTGCCATCGACCGTTCTGAGGAGGTCCACACCAAGGTAATCGGCATCAAAAACTCCCGCCGCCCCCAGGGCTAGCCTTTGCATCGCTTCGTCCGGTTCCACCCGGGATACCTGGGCCCCCTGGGCAACATTCGATTTCCAGTTCCGGCCCGTCCGGCGCATAGCTCCCAGGACCTTGTCATTGACGATAAAAAGCCTATAGTCCGTGTTGGCGTGAGGGAGAAATTCCTGGAGGTAAAAAATGTAATTTTGCTGTTCCAGGGCCGAGAAAACCCTGTAGGCAAGGTCCATATCTGAAACCCTCAGCATACCCCGCCCCTCCGAACCGAAAAGAGGTTTGACAACCACGTCTCCCCCTAGCTCTTCATAGGCTTCCATGGCTTGGTCCGATCTTTCGCAGGCCACGGTCGCTGGGACAGGTAGCCCCGCTCTCTCCAAGAGGCAAAGGGTGAAAAGCTTGTCGACGGTCCTCTCTATGACGGAGGCGGAATTGATCACCCTCACCCCCAGGTCCCGCAACCTGTGGAGTGCGTCAACGCGGTAGATCACCTGCTCAAGGGAGCCTCCGGGAAGGGACCTCACAAAAAGCATGTCGAGGGATTCCAGGTCGACTCCCCCCGATTCGATCATTGGGGCTCCCGAAGGGGCGCACCTTGAAATAATGCGGGTCGACGGTAAGCAGGTCACCTCTATTCCACGTCTGGCAAGAGAGTCACGCAGGGAGCGGACATGCCAACCGTCGGGCCTTCCTAGTATAGCCGCCTTTAAAGTCCCCATTCTTTTTTCAACACCCGCGGTGCCGGGGAACCCGCCCTGAAGATTCTTCCCGAGGAAAGGTTGTTGATCGTCACTCTCGCGGGACTGAAGAGAAGGGGATCGATCTTATAGAAATCCCCTTTGTATTTCCCGAAGAGTTCCGAAAAAGGGACTCCGAAATCCCGAGAAGCGGAAGAAGGCAGTATGTCTATTACTTCCTCTATGGAGGCATCATCGGTTTCAACGTGATACCAGGCGTCACCCCCATACAGGACCGCGTCGTTGGTCCAGCCCATGGCCTCAAAGGAGTTCTTTCCCACCGGGGCAAGGGGTGCGGTACCCCATCCGCTTTTCACCGTTCCTATGTCAAAACCGCACTGATGCATCTTATGCATACCCGTCTCCACCACTCTTGCCACGACCTGGACCGATGCGGTAATAGAGTTCGTTCGCGCTAAAGCCAGGTAAAATGAATCCGGCGATACTCCGCACTCTCCAGCCAGGCGGTCGATCACCTCGTCGGTGGGAAGCATTTCACTCTCGAGGGTCAGCACGGCGACGTCGCTCTTCTCCATATACCCGATTTCCTTGATGATATCCTCCCTGCCCCATAGAATTCGCCCGGGCCCTGAAGCCATCGCGAAAAACTTTTCGAAGGAAACCTGCCACCCCGCGTACTGAGAAGCCATACAGGCAAGTGACGGTTTTACCACGGAGACACAGAGCCCGGGCATAGAAAGGCCTTCCATGCTGTAGGGCACAAAAGACACCTTTCCCAATCCACTCATACAGATCTCCGCGTAGAAACGTCCCGCTTCAAGGGATCCCGAGGCTTTTACCCCGGCGTCAATTACCACGGTGCCTTTCGCGGTATGGATGACGTCAATATCCAATTCCTCGGCCCTTTCCGCCATCTGTCGCGCCAGGGCGGCGGCTCTTTCGTTAAGCGGCCTCATATTCAAGTATTTCCCCTTTCCCAAGCGTTGTACAGTCACCGGTCCACCGGACGAAATCACCTCTCATAACGCTTTCATCCACGGAAAATCCCAGCCCGGCAAGGTATTTCATGTAAAGGGACACGAAGGTAGGTCTGTAACGGCAAGCCCTCTCGAAGGACGGCAAGAATCCGTCGACACCCCCTAGGGCGATGATCGAACCTCTTTTCATTCCTCCGCCGGCCCTTTTGGCCAGGCGGCCGCGGACTATTATGGTGCCGGCCACCATTCTGGAACCGACAAAATCCCCGGTGCCCCCCCCTATCGCTATAATGCCTCTTCTCATGGCGTCGCCCGTCCTGCTCCCCGTATTGCCGGCGATCATGACGACGCCGCCTTTCATCCCCCTGCTCTCCCCTGGAAGGGCTGCCGCCGTCATGTTGCCCGCGTTACCCGACACACAAGCCAGGCCTCCGTTGATACCACAAAAGCACCAGTCAGGGATATCACCTTCCACTCGCAGTTCCCCCCCTGACATCTCCTCTCCAAGGTGCATCCCCGGCGTACCCCTTATTAACAGTCTCCCGGTCTCCATTCCCTGTCCTATCCTTTTTACGTGGCGAAGGCAGCCTCCCACGACGAGCAGGTCGTCACCGGTACGTCTGACCCGGAAGATATCACCGACCTTTTGTTTCCTGTTGCCAACCAGTACAGGGAGGGACGCGATCTCCTTCTCGGATTTTCCCAAAACCGATCCAGGTGTCAGGCATGGAGCTTCTACCGGAAGGGTGTCCTCGAAAAAACTCTCAAGGTAAACCGATCTGCTCTCATCCATTGTGATCACCAGCCGACTTTTTAAAGATCTCATGGAGCTTGAATAGATGGTCACCGAGGGAACCGCCGTAATTCCCAGCCGTTATTTGGAGGATCCCCTCGATACAGGCCGCTCTTATGCCTTGTTCCATGGCCTTTTCTACGGACATGTCGTCCAGGCCGTCAATGACAATTTCAAGCACCGAGTTAGCATCTTCCGGTAAGGCACTTTCTACGATCCCCCGGAGGGTCGGGCAGAAAGCCACGTTCGTGGATGCCGGCAGGAAGGAGTATTTTGATCCCACTTGGCTCCCGCTCCTGACCACCCCCCCAGGGAAGGGAAGAATGACGCCACGAAGACCCTCCATGGCGTCTACGGCGGCTTCGGCGGCCCTGAGCACGGAAGCGGCGTCCCTGCCAATGATGAGAAAGTTACCTCCGCCGACACCTTTTTGCATGCCCAATGAGTCCGAAACAAGGAACTCCCCCTCCATGACCGGGATTCTCCAATACCTCCTGCCATCGAGCATCTTGCTTACCTGGAAGGTGTCACCGAAATAACGCAGTCCCGCTCCAAGGGGAACTCTCTCTGAACCCTCGAGGGCATCGAAGCAAGCGGTTGTCGGGCAAGTCATCACCGCCTGGCCGATCCTTCCGACCAATTGCTTTCCCATGTTCTTTTTCGAGGGGGTGAAAAGGAGGATGTGGACGCCGGGTCTTCCATCTGGGGTCTCGGAAGGTTCTAAAAACCTCTCTATCCCAGCCTCGCAACCACACCCGATGACCGAGGTGGCAAAACCCGTCACGCTGCCGGCCACGGCATGGAGCCAGCGCTCGTTCTCGGCCGTTACGCAGAACCTGGCACACCACATACCAAAAGCTTCAGCGAAGGTATCGACGATCTCGACCCCGTTTATCCTCAAGGTTGACTCCCCCATTCAATATTCTTCAACCTTCCAGACTGCCCCTCGCGATGCCGCCGCCGTAACTCCGATTTTAATGTCGCATTCTCCCTCGAAAAGGCGTCTTAACTCCCCGGCCAGGGCAAGGGCTGCCCTTTTCCCATCTATGATCCCGTACACAGTCGGACCCCAGGAACTTTGGCCGACTCCGGTAGCCCCCAGGTCCTTCATCGCGGTCACTATCTCCTCGGACAAGGGAGAAGCAAAACGCCCCCACTGGGCGGGAGCGAAGCAGTCTCCAACCATTTTCTGTATCGATGTCACCGCTTTCCCGAAGGAACGAAGGTCCCTCTCCTCGAGGGCCGGAAGAAGTCTCATGAGGGTCTCCCTACAGATCGCCCCCGATATCTCCGGAGAGGGTTCGGGAAGACCTTTGAAGGCCTCGACCTCTCTTTCCCCGCTCATCCTGGAGCTGTACCCCGGTATCACCACCACAAAGAACCAGTTACTCGGGACCTTTCTTTTATAAATGAGCGGGGGAAGCCCATCGTCCCCGTCCGCTTTCTTTCCACCGTCAATAACAAGCCCCCCATGGTCGAAAAGGGCTATTCCCACACCGGACCGTCGTCCCCTTCCCATCATCGACGCGATCTCCCCCGTCTGGTAGGGCTTTTCGTGCAGCAGACTCAAGGCTTTGCCCACCGTAAGAGCCAATTGAGTCCCCGAGCCCAGTCCAACATGAGGAGGCAAAAACGACTTCAATTCCAGGTGTGACCGGACGCCTTCCGGGATCCCCGCCGAGGTATAGAACACCTCCGCGAAGTCGTACATCCTTTTCCGCTCATCTCCCTCTACCTCGAGTGCCTTTGATTCCTCCGCTATCAATGTCATGCGGGGTTCTTCAAGGGAGACTCCTATGCTCCCGAATATCCTTCCCAGACCCCCGTGGAGATCCAGAAAACCCAGATGCAGGCGAGAGTGTGAAATGACCGTGCAGCGTCTCACGCAATCCCCCCAGTCCATTCCGCGATCAAACGAAGGGCAAGCCTCTCTTCCTCGTCCCCCGTCCGGTTTGTCAGCTCAAAGGCCCTGGCGTATTCCGCCAGGAAGGGTTCTCTTCCTCTTACATCGATCCTCGTGGCAGCGACGAGTGAATCCAGGATCGCGCACCGGGCCCTGTTAAAACCTGTAAAGGGCCTGCCATACTCCTCGTGGACGATCCAGAATAGGCATTCGCCCCTCTGTCCCTCTAGAGATATTCTCTTGAGTTCCAGTTCAAACCAGCCGCAGAGGTCGGTGGGAACAGGGCAGGGCACCCTGGAAGCGGGAAAAGAGTCGAGTTCGCGGGCTTTGGTGACAGCGTAAACAAAGGGTAGTATCGAATCGGTTATACCGGCCACGGCAAAGCCGCTACGGTTCAAGTTCTCCCAAGTTCGGGAGGCGATGAAGGGTCGCACCAGAACCGTTGTGGCGTCCATCCTCTGCATACCCATGGGCGCGAAATTACCTTCCCCGCTTGCGCACCTGGTGGAAAAAATAGTCTCAATGATCATGGCAGGGAAATATAACCCCAATCAAGAGGCTGATCCTGAACGTAGCGTTTCCCCAGCATCATGGCCGTCTCCGCTCTTTCCAGTTCACGTCCGATGTAAAAAGCGTGGGCGGCATCGACAATATCCAACTTATCCCAGACCTCCTTCGCGGACCGGCCCGTAGCGTAGGTGTCACGGTTAAAGATCACTATCCCGGGGGAGGAAAGAAAGATTCGGTAATTCCTGTCACGGACGGTTTTTTTCATCTCCTCGAGTTCTTGGGTCGAATACTCCTGATGAGGCAAGTCCCTCAACGCGACAAGCCCCGCCTTGGCGTGTTTTGGGAGGACCCTTGACTCACGGGCCCAGAACATTAGCCTCCTGGCCCGATCGAATTCCGCGACAGCCCCCGCGGCCCATGAGGCCACTGAGGTCGTAAGGACCGTCCCGATCGAGAGTTCGGAGCAGAGGGCCGCCATCATGGCGCTTATCCCTGAAGAATCAGCCTCCATCAGTTCAGTCTGGTTGCCCGTGCCCATCAGCATCGGCCTGTCTGGATTCCGTCTACGGAAAAGTATGAATCTCTCCAGTGATTCGACCAGGCCGAAGGGGAAGGGGTCCAGAACCGGGTCGGCTAGATAGGGAACTCCCGAATTTTCGAGTACTTCGATGTTCCTTTCCAGGGAATCCAAACTCCGGTCGTTGAAGTCGGGTATCACCACAACTCTGCACCCAAGGTCGAGGACCGACTCCAGGTTGCTGCCGTTGACGCTTAAAAGAAGCTCCGCGCCCGCTTTCGCACCGCTTCGGAGGCTGCCGGGGTCGAAGGTGTCAACACTTACCCTGAAACCCTCACCTCTAAGAATGTTCACCTTCTCGGCTACACCGGGAAATTCTCCGGCAACGGGGCCGCCAAGGTCGATTATATCGGCCCCTTCATCCCTGTACCGAACCGCGGAGGCGATAAGTTCCCCTTCGGATAGCAGGTGGGCGTCGACTATCTCCGCGACTATCGTGATGTCGTACCCTTCAAGCGAAACCCTTTGACCCTCCAGTTCAAAAAAAGCCGGGAGGTCCTTCAGGTGGTCGGGGCCTCTTTTTACGGGAACATCCCCCGCCCTCTCCTGCAGCACCGAGATCGGTCCCTGGCAAAGTCCGGGGATATAGACCGCGTCAAAACCCCTGAGATCGGGGAGGTGTCGGGATATCCAGTCACATTCAGCCAACGCCGCCACAGTGATCGGCAAGACATGCACCTTGTAACCGAAGTGCGGTTCCATCCCCTCCAGTTGCGACCTGAGCGAAGGTGCCGCTATCTGCCCCGTCAGGAAGAGGTATTGAGCCATTCTTCCAACTGCTCCAGCGAGGTTGCCACCCTGACAAGGGGGAAAGAGGAGAGCTCCTCTAGATTATCGAGGTCGATCTTTCTTGAAAAAATGGGGAATACCCTTCCCCTGGGGTCCATGGAGATGACCTCCGCTTCCAAGTCGGTGGGGAGAAACAGGGAGGAAACCCGGGCTTTGCCTGCCTGGGCGAAAAGATTTGTCGGGAGTGTATCCGCGATGCCGTGGACACACTTCGCCACCGTATTGGCCGTGGCAGGCGCAATCACCAGAAGGTCGAACGATCCAAGGGCCATCCCGCCGCAGGGAGGGGAACTGCTGGATCGGTCATACACTATCCCTGCCCCGGAGTCTCTCAAGGTATCCATCAGTCTGTACATCTTGACTACTTCCTCGCCGGAGCGAGACAAGAAAAAGGTAACGCCTTCCAGCTTGAGAGCGAGTTCTATCGATCCCTTTAAAAAATGCCCCGCCCCCGTAAGGCACCATGCTACCCGGCCGAACCTTCCCTCACTCAACGCTGCAACCACTCCTGGAGTGTTATTCTTTCCTGCGAAGGAGCATCATTCCTCAGTTCCTCCCTGATAGCCCCCATTGTTCCGGATCTTTCGGCAAACGCGTTGTGCTGGTGGATGCTCTCGAGGTTTTCCTGTTTTACCATCACGAAGGTGTCATCCGGAAGATCGGGGTAAATATCGATCAGGTTCCTGAAAACCTCCCTTACTACATCCTCCGTGAACATCGGTTTGTGGTGAGCCTTGTTAACAATGAAGAATTCGTCGGAACGTTTTAGCAACTCGTAAGTCTCGGAGCTCATCGAGGCCTCCAGGATGTGCACCAGGTGTTCAGCCCTGACCGGCCAGTCCCCGCCGATCAGAAGGGTCCCCCTCCCCCTCTGGTTATGGGAAGCCAGCGGGATAAGGCTTAAAACGCGATCGACCTCGCTCTCACTGAACCCGTCTTCGATCAGGAGCTTTCTTGAATGACTTCTAACCATGTCCTGCGCGCAGGGACAGACCGTCATCCCCTCAACTTCCACCCCGGTGACGGTCCTGACCTTCTCCCCACTGCATGAGGCGATCCCAATGAACGTGTAGATCTCCTCGACGCTTCTTCCTGAAAGAGGTGTCAGCTTCTTCAGGGGATATTTCGCCCTGATAAATACTTCGGATCTTTCCGTCTGCTGGGTCGCAGCGATCTGCCGCGCCAGCCTCTCAGCTACGCCTTCGATCGTCGTGGAAGGTTCAAGGCTTATCTCCTCGGTGAGCCTCTCCAGGACATCGCTGAATCGGGACATATGAACCCCGGTGTGTTTTTGATCAAGGTAGGCGAACAGGTCCATGTCCGCGTAAAAAAGCGACTCGCGGCCGTGATCGGTCATCCGGATTATCCGTTTAAGGTTCGTGACACCCACTCGGCTGAGGACGAGGGGGAAACTAGGGCTGCTCTGCTGTACATCCCTTTCCAGCTTGAACCTGAGGCTTTTTTCCACCTTTCTGATCCCGGAATCATCTGCTTCACCAGCGAGTTCACCGATGCTCTTTGAAAATCCCGGAGGGATGAGGTCCGGAGCGATCTCGGCAAGAGGCAGAAGAGCGAAGGGCCGGACAGCCAGCCTTGAATGGGGGATGGTCAGGTTATCCGTCTTGAGTGAAATAGAATCGTAAAGAAGGATGTCGATGTCAATGGGTCTCGGCTGATTTCGGGAAGCGTCAACCCTTCCCATCCTCATCTCGATCGATTTCACGAACCTAAGCATTACTTGGGGTTCCATATCCGTTTGAAGCTTGCAGGCAAGGTTGAGGAACAACGGCTGGTCTTTCACGCCCTCGGGCTCTGTTTCGTAGAAGGATGAGACATTCTCGATAAAGGACCTCCCCTGCAGGTACTGCAGAGCTTGAAGGATATTGCTCTGACGATCTCCGAGGTTGGCGCCGAGAAGCAGGTAGACCGTGTGAAGGGTTCTCTCCTCTACCGGCATGGTACTACCTCTTCCAGGGGCAGGTAACAATCCTGCACAGGATAATTTTCAAAAGAGACGGTGTAAAATTTTTTGAAAGGTGATTACTCCCTATCTGGCACAAGAGGTGTAAAGTCACATATATACTGACAGAGAACATTGAATATTTCGTTTCGTCGGTTATTGTACCGGAACTCGAGTTCTTTCAGGTAATAAGGGAACC
>ERZ1026800.1044-NODE-1044-length-19817-cov-6.231844_pt1 | contig 19817 bp, 9 predicted proteins | sample MGYA00520873_ERZ1026800 | MGnify/ENA primary metagenome ERZ1026800 (study PRJEB33270, sample SAMEA104284475) | anaerobic digester metagenome | biome: Anaerobic digester microbiome; feature: mesophilic sludge digester; material: Anaerobic digester biomass | place...
TCGATCTTGAGCCCGTCGACCGTCCGCACGTCGCCGTTCTTCATCACCAGACCGCCGGCGATCTTCTCGGCGCAGATTTTGGTCAGAACGATCTTCGTCTGCGGCCGGCGAATCAGCTCCAGGGCCTTGGGGTCGAGGTGGTCGCCGTGCTCGTGCGTGATCAGTACGAGGTCTGCCTTGGGCAGTTTGGTGTAATCGACTTCCCGAGTGACGGGATCGACGTGAATGACCTTGTTCTGCCAGGTGAACATCAGCGTGCCGTGGCCGATGAAGGTGATCTTCAGATCGCCTTGTTCGGCCTTGATGACATCCTCTTCAAGTTTCTTTTCCTCGGCGGCGCCTGCTGGCACGACGCCAAGCCCCGCCGCGATGAGTGTGGCCCAGATGAGCCACACCCTTGCTGCCATCCTGTTCATCGTCTGCTCCTTTCTCCATACGCCGGCGTTCGGTCTACCCGTGGATTGCGGCCCATTGACGATTGTCCATTGGACGTTCATTTCTGCACCTTCGAAAACCAGGATCCTTGTGATATGACACGATGCCTATGATAGTCCAACGGGCCGGTCGTCGCTATAATGCATTCTCGGGATTTGGAGTACCGGATGGACGAAAGCGCAGTCAGACATACCATCGGGCGCAGGGCAGTTCTGAGATCTGCCTTTGCCGTGATGACTGGGCCGGTGGCGACGTCCCTGTCGTACACCTGCAACCCGACATCGTCTCGGGGAGACCGGCCGATGCGGTTTGGCGTGGTCACGGACTGTCACTACGCCGATGTGGATCCGGCGGGTACCCGCTTCTATCGCCAGTCGCTGGACAAGCTCGCCGAGTGTGTCGACCGGATGAACACCGAGAAGGTGGATTTCCTCATCGAGCTGGGCGATTTCAAGGACCAGGGCCGGCCGCCTGTCGAGCGGGACACACTGGCGTACCTTCAAGAGGCAGAAGCCGTCTTCCAGCGATTCGGTGGCCCAACGTACCACGTCCTCGGCAACCATGATGTCGATAGCATCTCCAAGGCGCAGTTCCTGGCCCGCGTGACCAATACGCGCATCGATCCCGGCCGCAGCTATTACTCGTTCGATGTCAAGGGCCTTCATTGCATCGTGCTCGACGCCGACTATCGCAGCGACGGCGTAGGCTATGATCATGGCGATTTCGACTGGACCGACGCCAACGTTCCTGCCGATGAGCTGGACTGGCTCAGGAAGGACCTGGCGGCTGCCCCCGGTCCGGCGGTCGTCGACCTCGCCCACCGCCTGCTTGCCCGCGAGATCGCGGATTACCTCGTTTCAGGTCCCCCGCCCACCCGCGGGCTGTCGCCCGAGGCGGTAACGGCTCTCGCCGAGAGCCTGTCCGCCGAGACGATCGCGATCGCCGGGCCGTGGCGTTTCGCGACAGACCCCGACGAGCGGGGCGTCGCCGAGGAATGGTTCGGCCGGGATTTCGATGCGTCGGGTTGGCGGCTTCTGGCGGCCGGCTCCCCCGAGGAAGGCGCGATCTGGAACGCGTACGACGGCTGGGCTTGGTATCGCGTGACCATCGCGGTTCCCGCGGGGTGGCGGGGCCGCCGGGCGAAGATCGTCTTCGACAGCGTCGATGACATGTACGAGCTTTACGTCAACGGCAGGAGGGCGGGCGGATACGGAAAGCTCGACCGCACGGAAAGCTCGTACCTGACCCGCACTGCGGTGGATGTCACCGCGCACCTGGCGCCGGGCGAGGAGAACCTCCTTGTCCTAAGGGTGTACGACTGGGGCGGCGGCGGAGGCATCGGCGGCGCCGCGACGCTGGCGACCGGATCGGTCCGGGAAGGGCTGGACCTTCTCAGGCGCTGAACGTCCGCCGCGCGCGGCGGACGCGCGGGCTTGCGGAACGGCCCGCGCCGAAAGAAAGGGGCCCGGGTCGCCGACCCGGGCCCCGAGAGAGCCTCAGCGGAAACCAAGGTTTACCGTTTGCACGGCACGGCGCACGCAGGCAGGCCGCTCACCCGCGTCGGGAAGTACGGCTTGCCAAGGTGGTCGACACCGTTGGCGGCATAGCCCTTGCAGGCGTTGTTGGCCGCCGTGATGGTGCTGCCATCGGGGGCGGCCATCGCCTGTCCGCTGAAAAGGAATCCTAGGATCTTGACCGCGTCGGCGATGTTGATGGCATCGTCGTCGTTCGCATCGGCGGCCTTGGCGCAGACGGGCGGCTTCCCGCCGGCGAAGAGGTACTGGAGGATCGCGACCGCATCGGCGATGTTGACGGCGGCGTCGCCGTTGACGTTGCCCATCCAAACGTAGATAGTGTCGATCTGGACGGTCCCGCACCCGTCGGGATTGAGGGACACGCAGATGGTGTCGGTGTCCGTGAAGAACCTTCCCTCCGCGTCCAGGATTTGCACGCTCTGATTCCAGCCGCCGACGCCGTTGAAGCACTTGACCATGAGGGTATGGACGCCCTCCTCCAGGTCGTGCGGCTCCGAGCGATCGGTGAAGCCCGGCCACGCGCGGCCGATGTCGTAGTGCCAGATCTCCGTGCCGTCGAGGAGCACCTGGATGGCGTCGTCGCTGCCCATGGCGAAGGTGACTTCGACCGGCTCCCTGACATCAAGGTAGGCCACGCTGTAGTTCATGCTGTAGTCGTTGGCCCCGTACAGGCCGGCGTAGGTGAAATCGTAGTACGGTCCGGAATAGCGGAAGGGGAACCAGGTGGCGATGCCCTCCTTGCCCTTGGGATTGACCGCGTGATTGACGGCGGCGTTCAAGCCGGTCGCGGCGGATGCCATGCCGTAGTCGGGCCGGATCTCGTCCCCGGCGCGGGGCGTCACGGTGTCTTCGGAGACCATTCCGTCGGTCAGGAAGTCCTTGATCATCTCCTGGTAAATGTGGTTGGCCGTGCCGTCGTAGGTGTTCGCGGCGAAGGGGCCGAGGAGCAGCCACGAGAGCACCACACCCTCGATGCCGGGGTCGGTGCCGAGGGCGTTGGCCGAGACGATCGCGTTGGGGCCGAAGATCTGGAACGGCCCGAAGGGGTTGGGCGCGGGGTTCTCGGAAACCTCGCCTTCGAAGTAGGCCGCGTTGACGCCCGCCGCGCCTGAGAGGACGTAGGTGAGCGGCCCCGCGGGCAGGTTGCCCGCCGCGAAGGTCCACACGACGCTGCCGTCGGTGTAAGTTCCGCCGTGGGAGATGTTCCTTGCCATGAAGCCCAGGGGCAACATTTCGACGATGGTGACAGCTCCCAGCGCCGGGCAGTTTCCGCCGGCGACGCGCGGGTTGGTGAGCTCCAGCGCCACCGGCAGGTCGGCGCCGTCCTCATACAACGCCGCCGGGACGCCGTCCAGGTACGTCATCTCCGCCGATCCGAAGGAGCGCGTGACCGTCACGGGCTCGCACAGGGGCACGATCTCGACGTGCTTGAACTGCCCTGTCGTCAATTGGGTGTCGTCGTGCGACGTCACGCACACCCCGGCCAGGAACGAATCCTGTCCCTCGAGATTGAGAGGATGCGTGACTCCCCAGGGCGGATACCACTCGTCCGGCATGCCGCCGTCGTCATCGGCGAAGTAGGCGGTGACTAGGCCGTTATTGTAGACCATGCGGATCCAGGCGGGCAGGGGGTGGTTGTGATTGGCGTTAAAGAACGCTTCGTCATGGAGCGCCCCGCCGTCGGGCACATCGCGCCACTGGAACGCCGGATCGGGCAGGGTATCGCTGCCTCCGTCGCGGCTGTAAACGGCGTAGACGCACGGGCTTCCCTGGGTGGGGAAGGTCCGGAACATCAAGCCGTACTTGGACCAGACGTTCGTGCCGCCGACCATCGCGGCCAACTGGCACTGCAAGACGAGCGACTTGTCGGCGGGGAAGGACTTCCAAACGAAGCGGAAGTCATCCGCCGTGTCCCAGATGTCGTGGCCGCTGCCTTGGACGGCCATGGTGTAGGTCGACCCGGTCTTGGTGACCGTCGCCGTGCCCGCCAGGCCCGAATCCGCGATGTTGGCGGTGAGCCAGCCGTCGGCGAGCTCGACCGGCACGACGGGAATCGCCTGCCCGCCGATGGCGAGCCACGCGTTCGTCGCCACCTCTCGGGCCGTGCCGTAGAACCTCCCGCCGACCGTCGTGGGCGTCACCTTGTACGTCACGGTCGTGCCCGCGGGAATGTTCGTCCACGAGATCTGCTGGCCGTTCCGCGTGCCGCCGTTGCCGATGGCGCCGATGGTCATTGTGCTCGGAACGAGATCGATGAGATCGAGAGCCTGGCCGGCGACCGTGATGGAGACCGTCGCCTCGTAGTCGATGATCATGACGCTGGGGAGGGTCCGCGTGGCCGTCGCCGTGGGCGCCGGCGGCACCGCCGTTATCGTCGGCACGTAGCGGATCTCGATGTCGTCGTCGTCGGTAAGCACGCTTCCGTCGGCGTTCTCGAGGCGGAAGCGGAAGTTGAAGCCGCCGGTGTAATCGAACGTCTTCACCATCAGGCGGTGTTCGCCGGGGGGCAGGAGGAACGGGAAGCGATCGACCACCGTGCCGGTGTCGCCCCGGCAGCCGCCGGTCTCGGGCGCCCAGAAGTAGGTGTTGTCCAAAGCCACCGCGATGGAGTCGTCGCTGTTGCAGGCGCCGACGAGCAGCCTGGGCGTGGGCAGGTTGTTGTAGAGATAAATGACCGCGTAAGACATGCAGTAGTCCGGGTCGTCGGAGTAGACCGAGTCGTTGAGGTTGATGAGCCCGTCGCCGCTTTCGTAGAGGTACCACGTGCCCTGGTTGGGGGCGCCCGGATTCGCCTGTGCCGTCGAGAAGGGGCCCAGAATCTTGTTCGTGCCGGCCGGAGTGCGGCTCCAGTCCGGGGAATGGACGTCGCCGGGCCGCGGGAGCATGTTCGCTTCGGTCTGGACGCCGTTGGTGTAGAAGTCGGCGATCAAGGCCGACCGCGGCCTGGCGCAGGGGGAGGTCTCGCTGATGGGCCCGAAGAGGAGCCACGTCCGGAAGTAACCGGCATCGTCGATGACGCCGACGTTCCCGACGTTTAGGCTGCAGCTCTGGACCTGCGAGGGCCTGCCGTCCGCCGTGACCGCGCCGAGGAGGTAAGTGTAGTCGCCGCCCGCCGGCACGGTGTCCACCAGCGACGTCGCCGTCGGGCCCACCGGGATCAGCGTGACCGCGCCGTCCCGATCCACGCGCGCCAGCAGAACCTGGCCGTAGCTCTGGCCGTTCACCCAGGACAGGTTGACGTTCTTGCCGCTGGCCGCGCAGCCGAAATTGCTCTGCGGAACCGGCGCGGCGGGAACCGACGTCATGCTGGGCGCCAGCTTCACTTGAATGCCGTCGGCCTCGGTGAGCGGCGTGCCGTCGAGGTTGTGCAGGCGGAAGCGAAAACCGAAGCCGTAGAATTCATCGAAGGTCTTGACGATCAAGCGATGCTCGCCGGGAGGCAGGAGCACCGGGAAGAGGTCCTGGATCTGGCCGGGGTTGCCCCAACTGCGGCAGGCGCCGTTCGCATGCACGTAGACGTTGTCCAGCATGACCGCGATTGAGTCATCGCTCGCCGCGCCGCCGATGAGAACCCGCAGCGTCGGTTGGGTGTTGACGAGGTAGCACACGGCGTAGCTCACGCACAGATCGGTCGCATCGACGGCGGGGCTGTAGATCCCGTTGAGATCGAGGGTGTCGCTGTCGTTGTGCCACGCCCTCCACTGGCCCGTGTTGGGCGCGCCGGGGTTCACCTCCGGATCGTCGAGGAAGCGCGAGTTGGTGAAGGGGCCGAGAATTCTGGTCGTGCCCGCCGGGGTGCGGCTCCAGTCCGGGCTGTGTTCATCGCCCGGAGCCGGCAGCATGTTCCGTTCGGTGATGGCTCCGTCCGTGATGAAATCGGCGGTGAGGCCATTGAGCGGGGTTGCGCAGGGGAACGTGTCGTTGATGGGCCCGAAGAGCAGCCAGGAACGGAAGAAGCCCTCGCCGTCGATGAAGCCCGCGTTGCCCACCGTCACCGCGGCGGTGCAGCCGGCGGGCGCGAGGCACTCGGCGCCGCCTTCCACGGCGCGGATGTAGTAGGACCACAGACCGGTGCCCGGCGAATCGGTATGCGCCTGGGCGCTCGCGGCGAGGGGTATGGGCGTCACCGTGCCGTCGATTTCCGACTTGCGGTACAACGTGATCGAGCTGTACGTGCTCCTGTTGGTCCACATGAGATCGACGTTCATGCCGTCCGGCGCGCACACGAAATTCGTCGGACCGTTGAGGCTCACCGGCCGGTCGTTGAAGTTGACGTTGTCGACGACGGCCGTGGCGTAGGCGCCGCTCTGGTGCGACGTGATCGCGAGGCCGACGTACATTGGCTCGCCGAGGAGAGAGAGATTCTCATGCGAGCCGATCGCCGTGACCCAAATGCCCTTGGCGGGGCCGACGTAGGCGCTGAACGAATCGCCTTCCCGCACCAGCTTGATCCACACGTCGTCGCGGAGCCCCGCAACGCGGATGCCCTCGCCGGTGTCCACGACGTCGGTCGCGTCGGCTCCCGTCGTGTCCCGGTACTGGTGGCAAGCGCCATTCGTGGTCGTCACGCACACGAAGTTGTACGGCTGGTTCGCGGAGACGAACTCGGGCGTCGTGCCCTCCGGCACCCGGGCCATGAGGCCGACCTTGGCCCAGTAGGCATCGCCTCCGGTCAGGCTCTTGACGTGGCAACTAATGGCGAAGTCGCCGTCCACGGGCGTTTTGTCGTAGAGGTAGAAGAACTGGTCGGCGGCCCCCCAGATGTCGGCGCCGCCGCCTCTGAGCGTCCAGGTGCCCGCCGGCGATTCCACCGCCGATCCCGCCGGGAGGACCGATCCGTCCGAGGGGACGTCGGTCGGGGTGAGGGCCGCGAAGGCGATCCCCCCCATGCACAGCAACAATCCTGTCCATAAACGACGCATACCGCTTCCACTCCTTTCTGTGTACACCGCGACCGTGCCCGGAATTTTCGGTTGATCGCTTAAAAAGCCACGACCGTGCAAACACTTTGCCTACTCACCCTCGATGTTAACGACGCGCACCGCCGGTTGCAAGCAAAAAAGGGCGTTTCCCGCGCTACCGGAGCCCCGCGGGGGCACGGCGCTCCCCCGCGCTACCGGAGCCCCGCCGGCGCGCGGCTACAGCGACCAGCCATCCCGATAGGGCGGCTGGAGCAGCCGGTTCGCCTCCGGGTTGTCCTTGAACTGGAGCTTTTCGGCGTCCCAGAAGAGCTTCTGTTGGGTGCGGATGGCAATGTTGCCCAACAGAACGACCGCGGCCAGGTGCCCGGCATGGTCGACGAAATTGCTCCCCGCCGGGGGGCCGCCCTTGCAGGCGTCGGTCCATTCCTTGTAGTGGCCGGGCGAGCGCGGCAGCTTCTGCGGGGGCTTGCCGACTTCCCTGGCGCGGGCTTCCGGCACGAGCCGCTCGTTCAGAAGCATGCCCTCGTCCCCGACGATGAGCGTCCCGTCGTCGGCGAAGATCGTTTTCGCGCCGAATTCCCGCGGCAAGGGCGGCATCATGCCTCCGTCGTACCACTGAATGGTCAATTCGGGCCGGTCGCCCTCGGGCGCGAAGCGATAAGTGACGATGGAGGCCGCGGGCGCGGTTTCGTCCTTGATCTCCGGGGGCGCGTTCCAGTGGGTCGAGCAAGCCTCGACGCTCTCGGGCCAACCGAGCTTGAGCGCCTTGAACGCCGCCGAAAGGTTGTGGCAACCGATGTCGCCCAGAACTCCCGTGCCGAAGTCCCACCAGCCCCGCCAGGCGAAGGGGTGGTAGCAGGGGTGGTAGGGGCGCATGGGAGCCGGGCCGATCCACAGGTCCCAATTCAGATTCGCGGGGACGGGCGGCGTGTCCTTGGGCCGCGGGATGCCGCGCGGCGAGATGTCGGGCCTGCGGTTCGACCAGCCGTGAATCGCCCGCACCTTGCCGATGCTCCCGGACCAAATGTACTCGCTGACGAGCCGCGCGCCCTCGCCGGCCTGGCCCTGGTTGCCCATCTGCGTGGCCCTCTTGGCTTCGCGCGCCGCCTTGGCCACCTGGAGGGCTTCGTAGACGCTGTGGGTGAGGGGCTTCTGGCAAAAGACATGCTTGCCCATCTTGAGTGCCGCCATGGTGACGGCCGCGTGGCTGTGGTCCGGAGTGGCCACCATGACGGCGTCGATGTCGTTCCGGGACTGGAGCATCTCCCGGTAGTCGGTGTAGATCTTCGCCCACGGGAAAGGCTTGGCCGCCTCGGCCGCGCGCCCCGCGTCGACGTCGCACACGGCGACGATGTTCTCGCCGGGCACCGATCGGATGTCGTGGGACCCCATGCCGCCCACCCCGATGCCGGCGATGTTGAGCTTGTTGTTGGCCGAAGGCTCGCCGGCCGAACCGAGCACATGGCGCGGGATCACGTTGAACGCCGCGACCGCCGCCGCGCCGCCCAAGAATCCGCGCCGGCCGAGTTTCCGTGTCGCGCGCATGCAGGCACCTCCTTCGCGTCGAGAACGAGCGAACGTCGCGATTGCGCCTTTATTCTACCCGCGGAGTCCGGCGGGCATCCAGAGCGCGCAAGCCGGTCCGGCGGCTCATTCCTCCGCGATCATCGCGACGGGCCGCCAAGCGCCCGACCGCTCGATCCGCAGTGTCGCGATCTGGAGCGGCCTCAGGGGCAAAGTCAAGGCGAGTCCCGGCGGGTCGAGTTCCAACGCGGCGGTGCAGGGCAGGCCCGCCCCTTCCTGCAGGCGGACGATCAGCGCCGCGCCGTCCGCCGACCGCTTGCAGGCCAGGAGGCGCACGTGGGCCGGCGCGAGCGTCAGAAAGGCAGGCGCGCCGTCGCGGGCGGCGCCGCGCTCCCCGATGGGCAGGTGCGCGTAGGCGACGGGGGGGGCGTGCAGGTAATCGGCCAGCCCGGGAAGGCGCGCGCGCACCTCCTCGGGCGTCCCCGCCGTGACGAGAAGCCGAACATCGTGCGCGCCCTGGTCCATGTAGGCGCGGGCCGGAACCGCGCCGAGCTCGAAGCGCCGCTCGTGGCAGTACGCGGCGCTCCGCAGAACCGAAAGGCGCAGCTCGCCGTCGAGGCAATCGAAGCCGTGCAAGCCGCAGGAGACGGCGCCGAGCGCCGCGCCGCCGTTTGCGAGCAGGCACCAACGGGCGTGCGCGTGCTCGTCGCCGTCGGCGGGAAGCTCGGCCGCGCCGCCGAGGATTTCGCAGAGGACGCGGTCGCCGGCGCAGGCCGTGGGGAGGGCGAGCTTGAGGCGCTTGCGCTCCTCGTTCCACAGAACGCGGAGCCGGAACTCGAGGACCGGCCAGCGGGCCCAGCCGATCGTCTGCGCGCAGATCCGGCTCCGGCCGAAGCGGAACGCCGCCTCGTGGATCGTCCGAATGGGACCGGCGGCGATGCGGCCGACGCTGCCCGGCTCCAGTTCGAAGCGCCCCGCGACGTCGCGGTAGCGCCGCACTTCGGTGCCCCAGGAGTCGCCCGTGTCCTCGACGACGAGGAATTCCGGGCACGGCGCGGCGAGGAGGTTGTCGCGGCCCGCCGCGGCGAGCCGCGACACGCGGCCCAGAGCCTGATCGAAGGCGAAATCGAGCATGGGGGGGGCGGCGGGGCGGTCCGCCGCGCCCTCGACGGCATCGATCGCCGCGTGCGCGGCGCCGATGCCGCGCCGGGGGGACATGAAGCAGAGCTTCCGCCGCCAGCCGTTGAAGGGCAGGAGCGCCTCGGGCTCCTCCTCCTGGCACGCGATGGGGCGGCCGTCCAGCGTGCGGAGTTCGGCGCGCCAAACACCGGTCCATTTCGGCCGCGGGCACAGCATGAACTCCAGCTCGACGGGGACCTCGGCCGGCTGCGGATGGGTGTGAAGCACGGTGACGGGCACGTAGGCGCGGACCGCCGCGCCGCGGTTGCACGCCACCGCCGCCTCCAGCGTCGCGCGCCGCGCGTCGAGCTCCGCGCTGCCGTACAGGGCCAGCGCGTCCTCCTCGGCCGGCCTGATGCAGGTGCCCGGCAGGATGTCGTGGAAGTCGTTGAAGAGGTGTTTGCGCCACGCGGCGGCCAGCGCGTCCCCGGGATAGTCGGCCGCGCCGCGCCACCATGCCATCGCCCCGAGCGTCTCGGCCTGGACCAGCCGCGCGAGGGAGGAGGCGCAGCCGCGCTTGATCCGCGCCAGGGAGGTGTAGCACCCGGTGAAGACGCGCTGAAGGCCGCCGCGGACGATGGGGGCGCGCGCCCCCGCCTCGGCGAGGGCCGCGTGGAGCCGCTCGGGCGTGCTGTGAAGGAAGCGAACGCGCGTTTCGGCCGCCGCGGCGCGCCGGATCAAGGCCAGGTCCTCCCGCGTGGCGCCGCCGCCGTGGTTGCCGATGCCCCAGAAGACCGGCACGTCGCGGCGGAGGCGGAGCGCCATGGCGGCGCCCTCCTCGAGGCGCGCCTGGAGGTTGTCGTACTCGGTGTGATACAGGCCCACGGCGATCCTCAGCCCGAGGATCGTGGTGCCGTCGGCGCCCTCCCAGCGATACAGGTCGGCGGGCAAGTCCAGTTCGGGGGCTTGCGGGCGCATGTGGATGTACATGGCGTAGCCGGCGGCCGCCAGGATCTGGGGCAGCCCGGCGCTGTGCCCGAAGGAGTCGAAATTGTAGGCGACGCAAGGCGCCGCGCCGAACTCCTCCCGGAAGAAGCGCCGGCCCTCGGCAATCTGGCGGATGATGGATTCGGCGCCCGGCAGGTTCACGTCGGGCTGGAGATGCCACCCGCCGGCGATGTGCCAGCGCCCGGCGCGGACCAGCCGGCGGATCTCCTCGAAGAGCGGCGGGTCGAGCTCGCGGACCCAGCGATAGAGCAGCGCCTCGTTGTGGTTGAAGATGAACTCCGGGTGAGCGTCGAGGAGTTCCACCGCGGTCCTGAAGGTGGCGAGGGCCTCGGCGCAGCCCTCCTCCCAGCGCCACTGCCAGACAGGGTCGATGTGGGCGTTCGCGATCAGGTGAATGCACGGCCGGGACATGGGATCTCTCCTCGTGGAACCTGCGGCGGGACCGGACGGACCCCGCCGCGGAACGGCGCGGCGCCTATTGTGGGAGCGCCGCTCCCGCGGGTCAAGGCGGCGCCCGCGCGGCCCGTGCGGAACGGCCCGCGAGTGGGTATCATGAGGGGATTGCGGGCCGCCCGCACGAAAGGAGCCGCGCGGTGAATTCCAAGGAACGCATGCTCACGGCGCTGCGGCGCGGGAAGCCCGACCGACTTCCCGCGACGTTCCACCAGTGGCAGCCGTATCACCTCGCCCAGTACCTGGGGGGCATGAGCGCCGCCGAGGCGTTCGAGCATTTCGGCCTCGATGCGGCCGTCCAGTGCTCCGCGGACATGCCGCAGTTCTGGGCCTCGGAGCCGGACCTGCCCCCGGGCTCGACGCGGGAGTGGCGCGACGAGGTCGCGGTGGTGAGCGCCGAGCCGGACAACCGCGTCTGTCACCACAGGATCGCCACGCCCGAGGGCGTGCTCACCTACAAGACGGCCGGCGACCGCCGGACGACGTGGATCACGGAGTACCTGATCAAGCGCGACGAGGATGTCGAACTGATCCGCAAGTACATGCCGGCGCCGCGGCTGGACCTCGCGGCGGTCGCGAGGGCCTACGACGCCCTCGGCGACCGCGGGATCCTGCGCGGCTTCGTGTGGGGCGACCAGGCCGGGTGCTGGCAGCACGCGGCCTGCCTCATGGACATCCACGAGCTGATCCTGGCGACGTACGACAAGCCCGACTGGGTGCACGGGCTCCTCGAGGCGCTGTGCGAGAAGAAGCTCCGGACCATCGCGGCCATGCGCGGGGCGAAGTTCGATCTGGTCGAGACGGGGGGCGGCGCCGCCTCCTCCACCCTGATCTCGCCGGAAATCCACCGGGAGTTCTGCCTGCCCTACGACCGCCGGCTTCACGATGCGCTGCACGAGCTCGGATTTCTCGTCGCCTATCACACTTGCGGAGGCACGCGGGGCATCGAGGAACTGATCGTCGCCAACGGGTGCGATGCCTCGGAGACGCTGGCGCCGCGGAGCATCGGCGGCAACCAGGAGCCGTGGGAGTTCAAGGCCAAGATCGGCGGCCGTTTGGCGCTGATCGGCGGCCTGGACCAGTTCAACGTGTTGACGCGCGGGACGCCGCGGGAGATCCGCGCCGCGGTCCGCGCGCTCTTCGAGCGCGTGGGCGCCGGCGGCGGTTACATTCTTTCGGCGGCGGACCATTTCTTCGACGCGCCGCCCGAGCACATTCGCGCCTACGCCGAGGCGGCGCGGGAATGCGTGTACTGAAGCCGGGGCCCGCGGGCGGGGCGCGCGCGGGCCCGTGATGGGAGGAGAACCGATGCCGTTGCCGCCGCGCGCCGCGCCGTTCCTCGAAAGGCTGCGCCGCTTTATGCGGGGAGAATCCATGGACGCCTTCCGGGCCGCGGCCGCGGCCGCGTTCGCCGGCGAGGGCCGGGATGTCGCCGCCGAGGACCGCGAGTTGCTCGACGATTACACCCTCTTCGCCCACCGCGATGCCGGCGGGAGGACGGGCATCGATCTCTTCCTCGCCGCGCGCGGCGGCGGCCTCCCGGCCGAGGAGCGCGCGGCCTACGAGCGCATGCGCGCCTCGGTGTTCGGCGGCTTTCAGGTGGAGCAGGTGCGCCCCGGAGAAGGCTTCACCCTGAGGCTCTGCGGCACCGGGGAGCGCTATGCGGTGCTCGACGCCGCCGCGTCGCGGGATGCCGCGCCGCGCGCCTGCGTCTTCACGCGCCTGATTCCCTATCGAAGCCATTTCGAGATCGCCGGGCCGGCGCTCATGTACGCCGAGAGCTTCGCCTACAGCTTGGAGCGCGCGGCGAAGCGGGCCAAGGAGAGCGCTCGGGCCTCCCCGCTCGATCCCCGCGCCGTCTACAGCCTCGTGCGGCGCTCGCGGGCCAAGGAGCCGCGCCCCGAGAATCCCCTCGAGGCGGAGCTGTATGCGAGCCGGGTGTTCGCGGAGTTCAAACTGCCTTTCACCGTCGAGGAGATCCAGCGCCGTTTGGCGACGACGGAGAGCCCGGCGGACCTTCTGGCGCGATTGAAGACCCCCGAATTCCGGAACGAGGAGGAGGCGGCGTGTTTCGCCGCCGCCGTCGCCGCGTTGTGGAACCACACGCCGCGTGCGGATCTGGTCGGCCGCACGCCCCGGGAGAAACAGGAGGACGATCTTGCCGCGGGGCGGGGCGGACTGCCCGAGCACCTGCGGGCCGATCTGGCGCACCATATCGCCGAGCGCATCGACCCTTCCCGCTTCCGGTCGCGCCGGGTCCTCGAGGAGGCGACCGAGGCGGAAGTCGCGCGCTGGTACGAGACGCCGCAGGAGGAGCTCGGCGGGTTGACGCCCGCCGACGTCGAGGAGGGGCGGGTGCGCGTCGTGCTTCCCGACCGGGCGGCGCTGCCGGAACGCGACCGCCCGGTCTGGACGGAGGCGCGGCTGCGCGAGAAGGCCGAGGCGTGCCTGCGGGCGGGCCGGGACCGCGGGCTGGTCTGGGCGCTGCATGCGATGGCGCGGCGCGGCCTGCCGCTGCCCGACGGGGCGCTGGCGGCCGCGCTGGCGCCCGACGAGGAGGGCGCGAGGATCGGGGTTTTCCTCGATGAATTCCCCCGGGAAGCGCCGGCCGCGGCGGCGGCGCAGGTCGTCGCGGCGGTGGTCCAGCGGCTCGGGGACTACGAGGGCGGCCACGGCTACTGCGTCGCCCTGCGCTTCTTGGCCTGGGCGGCGCCGCGGGAACATCACGCCTTATTCGAGGAAGCGCTCCGCAGCGAGTTCGAGTGCGTGTACGAGGCCGGCGTCTTCGGCCTGGGCGAGACGCGCGCCGCGGAGGCGGCGCCGCGCCTCCTGGAGGTGCTGCATTCCACCGCCGACTTCCCCCTCGCCTCGCGCGCGCTGGCCGGCCTTATCCTCGCCGGCGCCGGCGAGGCCGTCGCCGAGGGCTCCGAGAAGCTCGTCGACATCTGCCTGGGCGCCCGAGACGGCTTGACCGAGGCAGGGGAAGGAGAGGCTCACGACCTCGCCGAGCTTTGCGTCGAGCTTGAGCGCGCGGGGATCGACGAAGATCTCTGGCGGCGCGTGGAGATCGCGCTGCTGGATCCGGAGACCGATGCGGAGGCGCCGCCGGTCAGGGCCGACCGTTTCGCCGTGTTCCTGCCCGCGGCCGATCCCGCGGCCGCGCGCCGCGGGGCGGCGGTTCTGACGGCGGAGCGCCGGCGGCGGATCGCGCGCTTCGCGGACCAGGGCAACTCGGCGCGGCTCGCGGCGATCCTGGCGGACGCCGCCGCGGAGGCTCTCGCGCGCGCCGCCGCCGACAATCCCGAGTTTCGGCCGCTCGGCGCCGCGCTGGCGGCGTTCGTCGCGGCGACGTCCTCCCAGAAGATGCTGCGGTCGCTCCACCCGCACGATCAGGAATCGCTCGCGCTTCTCTACGGGACGATCCTCGCCAAGGCGGTCCGCGGGCGCGATGCCGAGAAGGAGCTCGCCCGCGCGGAGGGCGACGCGGCCGCGCTCGCCGCGCTCCTGCGGCTGGACGAGCCCTGGATTCCGCCGGCGCTTCTGCCGCAGTTGGCGGCCGAGGCGCCGGAAGAGGATCTCATGGCCCTTGCCGCCAGTCCCGACGCGCACGTCAGCGCCAACAGCCGACTGCTCCTGGCCGTGAAGACGCCGGCGCGGGGCCTCGCCGGCCTGGTGGCGTGCATCGACGAGGCCGGTGCGACGCAAGCCTGCTTGGAGTTCGCGGCGCGGGCGGGAGGCGACCGCGTTCTGGATGCGTGGTTGGAGTCCTTCGCCCGACACCGATCCGGTGCTAGCGTGAACGACCTCGCGATGCTCATCGCCGCGCTGGCGACGGAGCGCGCCGGCGCCTACGCCGCGCACTTCTTCGATTTGCTCGTGCGCGAGACGCGGCCCGAGGCGGTGTCCGCCGCCCTGCTCGCGGCGGGAAATCGGGATCTCGCGACGCGCATGATCGATGCCTTCCGGCGCGGCGAGGCGCGGTGCGGCGCCCTGGCGGACGACGAATTCTTCAGGGACGCGGCGCGCGGCGGTTTGGCGGCCTTGATCGAGGTTTTCGGATTGCGCGCCGATCCCGAGGAAGTGTTCGACGAGGGCCTGCGCAAGTACCTCGCCGCGCACCCCGAGGATGCCGTCGCGGAGGAGGACGAGGAACCGGAGGAGGACGACGACGAGGGCGCCGAAGCGGAAGACGGGGGCGACGACCGCTTCACCGACCTCGCCCTGCCGGCCGATCCCTTCGGCGCCGAAGGCGGCGAGTTCGCGTTCCAGCAGGAACCTCGCCCGTCGGAGACGGCGCCGAAACCGGGCCGCAACGACCCCTGTCCCTGCGGCAGCGGCCGGAAGTACAAGCGCTGCTGCGGCAGGTAGCCGGCCGATCCTCGGGCCCGCGAGGTCAGTCCAGCCGCAAGGGCGCCGTGGGCAGATGGACGACGGGGCGCAGCGCGCCGTCTTCCAAGACGTAAGTCGTCTCGACGCCGACGATGCCGCCGGGCAGCGCGAACTTCGGTTCCAGCGCCACGACCGTGCCCTCGGAAAGCGGCTCGTCGAACCCCTCGGCGATCACGGGCCACTCGTCGATTTGGAGGCCGACGCCGTGGCCGAGGAAACGGCTGCCGCCCATGAATGCGCCGGCGAGGCCCGCCCGCGCCGCTCGCGCGACCGCCCCGGCGTACACGGCTTGCGGGGTTCGGCCGGCGGCCAGTTCCTCGGCGGCGGCGGCGAGGATGTCCTCGGCGGCGCCATGCGCTTCGACGAGGGGCGCGGGCAACTCGCCGAAGTGGAAAATGCGGGTGGTGTCGACGTAATAACCGCCGCGGTTCACCGCCAGGTCGATCAAGATAGGCTCGCCGGGGCGCAGGCGCCGCATGCCCGCGCCTTGGCCGAAAGCCGGATCGGGCCCGCTGCCCGCGGCGTTCGGGGAGTCCGAGGGTCCGCGCACGGCCCCGCTCGGCCCCGCCAGGCAGCACAGCGTCGCGAACTCGAGGTTGAAGGTCCGGGTGCGGTAGTAGCCGGCGCTGCCGGCGCGCACCAGGAACGCATCGACCCAGGCCGCCACATCGACTTCCCGCAGGCCGGGCCGAAGAAACTCGGGCAGGCTTGTGAAAAGCTCCGCGGCAAGGGCGCCCGCGGCGCGGATGGCCTCGCGCTCCCGCGGCGATTTCACCGCCCGGGTCGCGCGCATGGCCGCCGAGGCATCCTCGACCGGCGTCTCCAAGGCGCGCTCCAGGCTTCGCCACAGGTTGACGGGCAGGATGTCCAGAGACGTCCCGACCGGCCCCGCGATCGACAGGCCCTCGGCCGCGAGGATCGCGGGGATGTCGCGGGCGCGCGCGAAGGGGATGATCTTGGCGAGAGGGGATTCCCGCCGCGCCCGCTCCAGATCGCGGCGGACGAGAAAGACCGGCTCGCCCTCCCGCGGGATCCACACCAAGCCGTCCTGCGGCGTGCCGGCGAAGTAGAGAACCTCGACGCGCTCGACCGCGAACACGGCGGCGAGGGGGCGCGAATCCAGACGCGTCCAGAGCCGCGCGGCGCGGGCGAGGATCTCGTCCCGCGGCACGGCCGGCGCCGGGTTCCATGGGTTGTCGCCGTGCATTTCTCCTCCCCGCCGAACGCCGCGGCGGCGTCTTCGAGGACGCCGCCGCGGGCGCCGCGCCGTTTCCGCGCGCAGGCGCCATTCTGGAGGGATGGCCCGCGCCGGTCAATGCCGCGCCGCGGAAAATGAAAACAGTTCTTATTGCTTGTGTCGCGGCGGGGTCGGGCGTAAACTGGCCCATGGCGCGCTGGGCCGCTTTATTTCGGCGCGCGGGAGGTTGCCATGAGACCAAGAAATTCGGTGGTGAAGGCCGGTCTTCTGTGCGCGGCGCTCGGCTTGGCGGCCGCGCCTGTCGCCGCCGCGAGTTTCGTGCGCGGCGATGTCAACCAGAGCGGCAAGGTCGACCTGAGCGATACCGTCGCGCTGCTCATGCATCTTTTCGCGGGCGCGCCCGTGCCCGGCGACTGCCTCGATGCGGCGGATGTGAACGACTCGGGTTTAGTCGACGTGGCCGACGCGGTCTACGGGCTCGGGTATCTCTTCGCGCATCAGCCGCCGCCGCCGGCGCCGTTCCCGGCTTGCGGCCGCGACGAGACCGAGGATGGCCTGGGGTGCGCGAGCTTCCAGGGCTGCGGCCCGGCGGTCGTCGAGGAAGTACGGTCGGCGGCGGCGTACAATCCCCATCCCGAAGTCGGCTCGGGGGATTTGGCCGAACTGGTCGCGGGCAACACGGCCTTCGCGTGCGACTTCTATGGCGCCGTGCGGGGGGAGAAGGGGAATCTCTTCTTCTCGCCTTACAGCGTCTCGGTCGCGTTGGCGATGCTGTACGGAGGCGCCCGGGGCGCCTCCGGGGAGGAGATGGCCGCGGCGATGCATTTCACGCTGCCGCAGGACCGCCTGCACCCCGCGTTCAACGCCCTAGGGCTCGAGCTCGCGAGCCGCGGGGAGGGGGCCCAGGGCGCCGACGGCGAGGGCTTCCGGCTGAACATCGCGAATTCGATCTGGGGGCAGACCGGCCACTCCTTCCTCGAGGCGTACCTCGCCACCCTGGCCGAAAACTACGATGCCGGCATGCGGCTCGTGGATTTCAAGGTCGCGCCCGAACCGTCCCGCCTTGCGATCAACGACTGGGTGAGCGGCGCGACCGAGGGCAAGATCAAGGATCTCGTCCCGCAGGGGGCGATCACCGAATTGACGCGGCTGGTCCTCACCAACGCCATCTACTTCAACGCGGCCTGGCTGGCGCCGTTTCCCGAGAACCTGACCTACGACGGCGAGTTTACCCTTCTTGACGGCGGTACGGCGGTGGTGCCGCTCATGCGTCAAGACGGGGCGTTTGGGCGCATGCAGGGCGACGGCTTCGTCGCCGTCGAGCTGCCTTACGACGGCGAAGAGCTTTCCATGATCGTCGTGGTTCCCCACGCGGGGCGGTTCGCCGAGTTCGAGGCGGCCTTCGGCGCGGCGCAGCTCGGAGCGATCGTCCGGGGCATGCAGCCCGCGCATGTCAGGCTCACCATGCCGAAATTCCGGTTCGAGACGAGCCTCTCCCTCGTGCCGGTTCTGCAAGGGCTCGGCATGGGCGGGGCGTTCGCGCCCCTGGGGGCGGATTTCTCGGGGATCGATGGCACCCGTGACCTCTTCGTGACGGACGTCCTTCACAAGGCCTACGTCGCCGTGAACGAGGCGGGCACCGAGGCCGCGGCCGCGACGGCCGTCATCGTGGGCATCGTGTCCGTGCCCGAGCCGGTGTCGATCGACCGGCCGTTCCTCTTCTTCATCCGCGACATCCCCACGGGCGCCGTTCTCTTCGGCGGGCGCGTGGTCGATCCTCGGGCGTGAGGCGCTCCCGCAAGCGCCGGTCCCGTCGGAGCCGCGCGGGGTGGTGCGCGCGGGGTGCGAAAGGCCGGCGCGCGCATGCTTAGAATCACGGACACGCTCGCCCTCGACGAGGGCGAGATTGCGCTCGAATTCCTTCGATCGGGGGGGCCGGGGGGGCAGAACGTCAACAAGGTCGCCACGGCGGTGAAGCTCAGGTTCGACGCGCGCGCCAGGAGCCGAGCGCGCACGTCATCGGGGAGCGACCGCGAGGCGCGCGCTAGGCCTGCGCCCAGTGATCCTTCAGGAATTGCAGGGCCTTGGGGATCTCGGTCTGGCGGTCGCCGCGCACGCCGCACTCGAAGCTGCAGTAGTCCTGGTACCCGATGATCTTGAGGCCCCGGAACCCGTCGACGTAGCTGCGCTTGCCGCCGTCCTGGCCGGGCAGGACGCGGCCCTCGGTGGTGGCCAGGTGGACGTGGTGGAGATAGCTCCCCGCCGAGATGAAGGCGCCCAGATCGCTCGTCTCCTCGATGCCCATGTGGTAGAAATCGCCCATCATGGCGACGCCGTCGCTCTTCACATCGCGGCAGATCGAGGCCGCGTCGGCTAGCTGGCGCAAGAAAAAGGCCTCGCCGCGGTTGAGGGGCTCCAGAATGACGCGCGTGCCGCACCGCAGGGCATGCGCGCCGATGTCGGGGAGCGAATCCAGGAGCACCTTGCGAATGTCCTGATTGGCGAGGGTCGTCTGGCCGTTGAAGGCCGGCACGAAGATGACGCCCGTCGACTTGAGCTCGCCGGCCGACTCCAGGACGCGCTTCAAGGCCGCGACGCCGCCCTTGCGCTTTTCGGGATCGGCGCTCACCAGGTCGCCGCCGTGGGAGCCCCAGCAGACGGCGCTCACCTTCACCTTCGCGTTGGCGAGGGCGTCCCGGTACTTCTGCTCGTTGCCGACGATGTCGCCGCCCAGCTCCACGCCGTCAAAGCCCATCGCATCCATGAGGGCGAGCTTTTCCTCGATGCTCTTTCCGGGGATGATCCCGATCTGGCTGGAGAGCTTCAACGCCGAAGGTCCCTTGGTGTCGATGGGCTGGACCTTCCTGTCGGACGCCACGGCGCCCAGCGCCGAGCCGCTTGCCGCCAGGCCGAAAGCCGCGGCGGCCGCCACGAATTCGCGTCGGTTGATCGTCATGGGCACATCCTCCCTGGGGGGTGAAACGACCTGCCTCGCGCCGCGCCCGTGGCGCGCGCAACCGCGATGCTGCCGCAACGGAACGAGCGTGTCAACGGCCCGGCGGGCCGGCGGGCGCTTCTTCCGGGACCGGCGGCGCGACAGCCGGCGGCTTCAACGCGAGCCAAATTCCGGCCCGTGTCGCGATGCCGAAATTCGACTGCGAGAACAGACTGTCGAGACCGGGCCCGAAGCTGTATTTGGACAGGTGCCAGTTTGGTGCGGTCTCTATATCCAGA
>ERZ1026800.1047-NODE-1047-length-19796-cov-4.101429_pt1 | contig 19796 bp, 12 predicted proteins | sample MGYA00520873_ERZ1026800 | MGnify/ENA primary metagenome ERZ1026800 (study PRJEB33270, sample SAMEA104284475) | anaerobic digester metagenome | biome: Anaerobic digester microbiome; feature: mesophilic sludge digester; material: Anaerobic digester biomass...
ATTGGACAGTATCCAGGAAGATAATGCGCGCATCCTGATATTTTTGATCGGTATCACTCCAGACATAATAATCCCGGTACGGAGAATTACGATCCGCCCTTGCAGCCTGGAACCAGGGGTGCTGGTCGGAAGTATGGTTCATAACCAGATCTGTCAAAACCCTCATTCCACGTTTGTGGGCTTCCTCCACAAGGTTCTTAAAATCCTCAACCGTGCCAAAACCTGGCTGAATGGCATAATAATCCGAAATATCATACCCATCATCCCGCAGGGGGGATTGAAATATGGGCATCAACCACAGGCAGTCCACGCCCAAATCATGCAAATAATCCAATTTTTGGGTCAACCCCGCCAGGTCTCCATGCCCGTCGGCATTCGAATCCATAAAAGCACGGACATTCACCTCATAAAATATTGCGTTTTGATACCACATATCCTCTTCCATGTATTTTTATAAACCTGGGCGCTTGCAGCGCCCAGGGAATTATTTTATTTAGCCTTTGACAGAGCCGGCTGTCAACCCACGCACAAAGAACCTTTGCAATGCAAAGAACACAAGCAATGGCAGCAACATGCTGACAAATGCACCGGATGTCAACAGGTGCCAGTCCTGACCTTTTTCACCAACCATTGCTGCCAGAGCGCTGGTGACCACACGGTTTTTGTCACCCAGGAAAACCAATGCCACCAGGTAATCATTCCAGACCCAGAGGAACTGGAAGATGGCAAAGGATGCCAACGCCGGAACGGATAATGGCAGAATTAATTTAAGGAAGATGGTGAAATGGGAAGCGCCATCAATGAACGCCGATTCAAGGATATCCCGCGGCAGGGTGTTGATGTAGTTAAACAATAGGTAAATAGCCAGCGGAAGACCGAACCCCGTGTGTGCCAGCCACATTGCCAGGTAAGTTCCATTTAAATTCAGGGCAGTGTAATCCCGCAAAATTGGAACCAACGCCAGTTGCAGCGGAACAACCAGAAGGGCTACCACAACTGTAAACAAGAATTTCCGCCCAGGGAAGGTCATCCAGGCAAATCCATAGGCTGCAAAAGCCGCGATTAAAATGGGAATAATGGTGCTGGGCACTGTGACCGCGATGGAGTTAATAAAAGCGCCACCCAGGTTGTTCCCCTGCCGTTGAATGGTATTCCCGGATGCATCCTTATACGTGATGGTTTTACCGGAAAGTGTATCCTTGTAATTTTTCAATGTCAGGGTGGCGTCGAACCACTGCCACTTCATTTCCTCAACCCGGATTGTGCGGCTGCGTTTATTGCCAACCCAGGTCAACACCCGACCATCCTCCAGGGTGATGCCGTTGCGCCATTCATCAAAGTTGGCAGTTCTCCCCTCAATGGTAATGGGGGCATTGGGATCGGTTTCTGCCGGCAGGATGATTTCATCTGTCTGAACAAAGCCTTTGTGCGGGAAAACTGTCCACCAGCCTGAGCCATAAATTTTGTTACTGTTGCGGAAGGATGTGATAAAAATACCCAGGGTGGGGATCAGCCAAATCAGACAGATCAGGATGAGGACACCATTCACAATCAGGCTGGAGACTTTCTTTTGATTTTTAAAACTGCGGGGCTTTTCGCTCATAAGAATGCCTTCCTTTCGCGGAATTGCCGCAGGTTATATATCATGATTGGGATGACCGCCAGCAACAGAATCATGGCAATAGCCGATGCCCTGCCGGAGTTGTTATAGGTAAATTGCTGAAGATAAAACTCATTTGCAATGACATTCGTGCCGTTGTTTCCACCTGTCATCACCCGCACAATATCAAACAACTTCAAGCTGAAAATAATGATGGTGGTTGAAACCGTCAGAATGGATCCCTGGATGCTGGGAATTGTGATTCTGAAGAAAACCTGGGTCTCGCTGGCTCCATCCACTCGGGCTGCTTCCAAAATTTCGTCCGGAATACTCTTGATTGCAGAAGAGAGAATGACCATGGCGTATCCGGTTTGCAGCCAGACCATGATCACAATTAGAAAGAAATTATTCCAAGGCGGGATGAGAAGCCAGGGCTGGCTGTGTCCCCCCAGCCCAATGACAATGGCATTTAGCAAACCAATCTCCTTAATGCCAACCCCCTCACCGCGATAGGCGTAAACAAATTTCCAGATGACACCAGCCCCGACAAATGATATTGCCATGGGCATAAAGATGATTGCCTTGTAGACCTTCTCAAACCTTGAGCGGTCAGCCAGGACCGCAATCAACAAACCCAGACCGACAGATAATCCCGTCCCCACAATCATCCATAGCAGGTTGTTGCGGAATGCCTCCAGCATGATCCGGTCGGTTAATGCGAAGATATAATTCTTCAACCCGAAAAATTTAAAACCGGTATTGTTCATGAAGCTCAGGTATAAAGTCCGGACAGTGGGAAGGGCTAAAAACCAAGCCAGGATGGCAACAGCTGGACCAATGAAAATGAATGGTTGTAAGCGGCGTGTCCATTCCCGCGGCATTTGTTCAACCACAAAATTCGTGGCTGAGTAAAGAAGCACCACTCCGCCAACACCCCAGATGATGGCAATGATTGCCATCACAATTTGGGGAGCATTTGTATCCCTCAGGAAAATGTAACCCCGCCAGAGGACGAGGAAGGTTAAGAATGGAACGATCAAAGCCACCAGTAATCGTCCCAAAGTGGTGGTGAACCAGGCAATGATGCCCGTAAAAAAAGATTTTCGAGTCATTTTTGCCTGCATGGTATACCTCCCAATTCATAATATCGGTGGATATCCCGATATTATATATTTAATGGGCAGGGTGAATATCAACCCTGCCCATTATTCTACCAATAATTAACTATTCAGTAGGCCAGGCAGCATCAATTTCCTTGAGCGCGGTATCCAGGTCAATGGAACCGCTGACGTAGCTGGTCATACCCTTCCAGAATGAACCCGCCCCGACATCACCCGGCATCAGGTCCGAGCCATCGAAGCGAACCGAGCTTGCATTGAGAATGATCTCTGCAACACCCCGGTCGACCACATTGGAATACCAATCCAGACTGCTGTCCAGGTGGGGTGAAATGGCTCCGCCAGATCGCACCCAGCCTTCCACGGAGGCACCAGTTGTGAAGTATTCCATCACAGCGCGCACTTCCGGACGGTCGTTGAACATGGCATAGATATCTCCAGCCACCAGGACGGGTTTACCGTAAGTTTCATCAATGCCCGGCAGATAGAAGAAGGAGTAATCCACATCCGCCACCAGACCTTCGGGGAAGAAGGTGGTGATGAAATTACCCTGCTTGTGCAGCCAGCATTTGGGAGGATTGTCGAACATGGGTTTGGGAGCATCACCGAATGCCGTGGTTGCAATGGCGGAACGTCCACCATAAGCATATCCTTCCTTGAACCACAGGTCAGACATTACTTCAGCAGCATGTTTGACTTCGGGGGAATCGAATTTCAACTCACCAGCAACCCACCTGTCATAATTCTCCAGCGTGGTGGTGCGCAGCATAATCTCTTCCATCCAGTCCGTGGCAGGCCAGCCGGTGGCTGCACCAGACTCAATGCCAATACACCAGGGAGCGTCACCATCAGCAACAATCTGATCGGAAAGTGCAATCAGTTCATCCCAGGTTGTCGGGATTTTGTATCCTGCTTCTTCAAATGCTTTCTTGGGATACCAAACCAACGACTTGCCGTTCACACGACCCCACACGCCAGCCATGATCTTGCTGCCGTCCTTGGATTCCATCATTGCCATATCCAACCAGGACTCGTTGTAGTTCTTCTTTAAATCTTCCCGATTCAAAAAGGTACCGAGATCCACAGCCAGACCTTTCTTAACGAAGGTAGCCAGCAGACCAGGCTGTGGGAAGTCCACAATATCGGGGGGATTGCCGCCTTCAATGGTGATACCGATGGAAGCCTCAAATTCCTTCGAACCGGTATATTGAATATCGATGCCGGTTTTTTCTTCGAAGGATTTGATGGATTCGTCGAATTTCACCGCATCATTATCGGTGAAGGGTCCAGCCATGGTAACGACTTTTCCCTTAAAATCACCCGCCCAGGCTTGCTCGAGCGCAGAGCCTTCCGGGGTGGTGACAGGCTCGGTAGGTGCAGGCTTGGGTGTGCAAGCTGTCAGCACCAATGAGAGCGCCGTCAAGACAAGTAAGACGTACATCAACTTCTTCATCTCATTCCTCCAATGGATTTGAAAAACGTTTTACTTAAGCGGAATTGTCCGCTTTGCAGACATGGCGATAAATCATCCTGTGCATTTACGGCTCAAGTATGAATAAATGTAAATCTTCAATAAAGCAAAATTTTGGGATTTTGATTGATCTAAACCATCAATTCCAAATCAGGTTGATTTCAATCTTGGTTTAAGGAAATTCGTAAGTATTACCATGTAAGCATTTTCATTTTAGCATAAATAAATAGGAGAGTCAATACAAACCTCACATCCTGCCGCTTAAGTCGTCTTGCGTTCAACAAGAGCCAGCTGAAGTTTCACATGCTGGGGCGGACGGGAAGAATCCAGCATATGCGCCAATAATATTTCCACAGCAAGGCGTCCCGATTCATCCAGGTGCTGCCGGATGGTTGTCAGATCTGAATATTCAGCGGCATCGATATCATCAAATCCAATCACGGCAAGCTGTGTTGGAACATTTATACCCCGCTGACGTGCCTTCTTCAATACTCTCAACGCCTGTACATCCGAACTGGCGAAAATTGCTGTCGGCGGAGTGGGCAGATTCAATAATTCATCGACAGCCTGATTGGTTTCCTCCAGAGTGTCTGTGATCAGACGGATATAGTCATCGGGGATGTCAATACCCGCGCCCTTTAATTCCTGGCGCATTCCATTTAATCGGCGACCTGCCGGATGTATGGAATAATCCAAGGGCTCCTTGTCGCCTAAAAAAGCAATCCGCTTGTGTCCTTTTTGCAGAAGGTGCCTGGCTGCCAGCCGCCCGCCATAAAAATCATCAATTTCAATTGAGTTTAAACCCGGACAGGAATATTCAATCAATACGGTATCAATATTATGATCAATCAAACGTTGAGCTTCATCGTCGTGAACGGGCAGTGACATGAGTATCAAACCATCGAGATTTGCAGTCAGCGGGATGGATGAAAGAAAACCAGCCAGCCGGTTCAACGAATCCACAGAATAGATAATGAATTCATGATTGTATGGCGAAAGTGCGCTAGCGGCTCCCCGCAGCCTTTGGACAAACGATGGCGCAGTAAAAAAAGGTGTAATGACCCCCACCCGATTGGTGCGGGAAAGAGCCCTTGCACGAGCTTCAGCCTTGGGAATAAAACCAAGTTCGTCAATGGCTGCTAATACACGGCTGCGTGTATCAGCATTGACTTTTTCCGGCGTGTTTAATACCCGGGAAATGGTGGCAATACTGACTCCCGCTCTTTCGGCTACTTCATAAATGGTTGGTTTTTTTGAGTTTGGAACCATGTAAATTATCCTGTAAGCACTTTCAGTGTACACGAATCCCGTGTCCACGTCAAGATAATAAATCATCCTGACATAAAACAACGGACTGTTTACAAGGCAGTCCGTTGTTTTATGCTTAACAACGATTGATTCCTTTATTTTACGGAAGTTAATACCGCCTTCACTGCCAGGCGATACAGGTAGGAGTTTGTTTTTTCATTATAAACACGGCAGGTTAACAAGGTAAGCCAGGATTTTTCCTCATGTTTCAAGGGAGCCTGGCTGTCCGGATTGACATATAAAACCTGCCTGACATCATACCGGTATGTTTGTTCATTAAGATGGATCAGGATCTGATCTCCCCATTGCAGCTGGTTGATCTGATGGAATAACCCCGGTTTTCCAGCAGCATCATAAACATGCGCTGTCAGGACGGTGTTGCCCCTCCAGGTGGGGAAGGCGGTGCCATTTAGCCAGCCGACCTGGTCCGTCAACCAGTCCACATCCCAACTCCCATTTACCAGGGGCACCCCAACTATGTCAGCTTTGACTCCCAATGCGGGGATTTCCAGCCAGAGACTGCCCATTGCCTGGTATTTTAACTTCGCCGGTTGGGCATCCAAAACTGTCACCCGGCTGGGGGCAAAACCGGTTTCAGGCAGTACCACCTGCGAAACCCTCAATGCGACCGACGCCTCAACCCCATAAACATCCACCGCAGATCCTGGATCATAAAAACGTTCATGGGATAGCGGGTTGTATATCGACTGCGAATCACTAAAATCTCCAGGCAGACTGGTCCAAGCCAGAGAGGCAGTGTTGATGACTTCCCCACTGGAAGGCATGGAAATGACCCGTGCCTGGAATTCAATAATGGTTGTTTCGGATACGTTGTTGAAAACATCCCAACGAATTGATAATCGAGGTGCCATTAAATCAACCAATTCAACCGGCATTTGTCCGCTGACGAAACGCAGGCTGCCCGGTAAATATGATAGCTGTGCAGGTACAATGTCCGTCAATACAACATCATAGGCAGCACTATTGCTATCAGGCAGATGACCCAGCATCAGGCGGTAGGTGACAATTGAACCAACCATCACTTCCGCCGGGGTGACTGTCTTTGTCAATCCCAGTTCCGGTTCCACAATCACCACCCGTGGAGCAGCCATGGATAAAGCACCTCCACTCCATGTCCAGACTGCCTGATTATTTAAAGATACTCCTCTGAGGTTCTCAGCATTGTCCAGAACAACCGCCCAATACCTTACCTTTAAAACTTCATCCACCTGTTGGTTGACATTAGCCACCGAACCGAAATTCAAGGTCATTTTACGACCCGCATCCGCGGGATTGGAACTGCCAGCCGGCTCTGTGCTGATCACTCGCGCCAGGCTGCACACCTGATCCAGTGGAATTGGTTCTGCCACCAGGGTTTCCGGGGCATCGACTTCACAATCAACAAACGCCAGACCCTGATCCAAAATATCTGTCAACACCAGTGAATCCACTTGCTGCCCCTGTCGAATCACCAGCGACACTTCGTATTGCACCAGCTCGCCAATTGCCACTTCCGATCCGGTTGTTTCATCATGATTCGTCCCCAGAATTTGTTTGGCAGCAGAACCCAAAACATCGGTATCGGTGCCGGTATTATCATCCGGATTCAAATCATCGCCATTCTCACCATCATCGTTCACAATGGCAATATTAACAAACTCCGTTACGCCGTCCGGCAGGGGATTATCCACCTGGACAGTGACCGTGCGGGTGACGATTCCTCCAACAGGCAGATCGAAACTCACCCATGTGACTGTCCGGCTTGGATCATCAAATATTCCGCCATCACTGGCTTCAATAAAGGATAATCCAATGGGAAGAATATCCTGGACAAGTACGCCCGTTGCATCCTGTGTTCCCACGTTGGATATGGTGAGGGTGTAGGTGAGAACAGCACCCGGAGCAACCTGATTTAAATGATCGTCCTTGGTGATCACCAGATCCGGGGCGGCATCCACCGGGGTTGTATCATCATCCTCATTATTTCCCGGGGTCGGATCCCCGCCACTGGCGCCATCGTCCCCAATCACTGCCGTATTTTCAATTTGAGTTACACCGGATGGCAGTGGACTATCCAATCGGACAGCAAAGAGGACCGATCCACCAGCACCAGCTGCCACCGTGCCGATATCCAGATGGCAGTCGCTGCCCTGGTTGTTGTCCGGCTCACAGACCCAGCCATTCGTACTGGATCCCGGCTCAAAGGTCGTGTATTGCGGTACGGTATCGTGGATGACCACACCTGTCGCCTGATATGTACCGACATTGGCATAAGTCAGGGTATATACCACCACACCCCCGGGGGTGGCAGTCATTCCACCATCATCCTTCTGGATGGTCAGATCAGGCTGGCTGAAAATATCCGTATCGTCATCGCTGTTATTTTCTGGAGTTGGATCGACCCATCCCACCGGCATGGTCACGGTGACCAGGTTATACAGATCACCTGTTGCATCCGGGGATATGTTCGCCACTACGGTATAGATGATGCTTCCACCCGCCTGTATATCCACCGCATCAGTAAAGTCGCTGTTCCCGGTGTAGGAGTCACAGCCTGCCGCATTACTCATGGTACAGGTCCAGGACCAGCTGTTGAATTGCAGGGGAATGGCGTCAAAAATGCTCGCGCCGGAGACATCCGAAGGACCGGTATTATTCACGACGATCATATAGGTAAGGGTTGAACCTGGCGAATATGCCGTCACGCCGTCATCTTTGACTACTTCCAGGTCGGCTACTGGAATGGGATAAATGATCACAAGATCATCATCATCCTCGTCGTCACTGCCATTTCCCGGCGTCGAGTCAGAATCCTGCTGGTCAGCTGATGTAATTTCAGCATAATTTTCATATACCCCAGCCGGCTGAACAACCACATCATAATATAAATTGGTCGATTCATTGGCTGCCAGTGAATTAATCACCCAACTTAACCCCAAGCCTGACGGGTCCAGATCATTTCTCAGATCGCCTCCTGCGATTGTGCCGGGAACGTAACCAAATCCACTGGGGACGACATCCGTTACCAGGACATTGGTTGCATCCGCCGGACCTGCATTGGCAATCACCAGGGAAAATGTGATGGTTTCACCCACCAGGGGCAGGTAATTTGAAGTTTGTTTATCCAGAGAGAGATCAATATAGGGGATGGGAGTTTGTGTAAATGTGGAAGTGGGTGTGGGAGTTAATGTATCCGTGGGTGTCGGAGTAAATGTGGTTGTGACTGTCGGGGTTAATGTCTCCGTGGGTGTAGGTTCTTGAGTGTCCGTCGGTGTGGGGGTGAGCGTGTCGGTTGCCGTCGGTGTGTTGGTTGTCGTTACAGTGGATGTATAGGTTGGAGTCGGTGTGAGAGTATCCGTCGGCGTGGGGGTGAGCGTGTCGGTTGCCGTCGGTGTGAGAGTATCCGTCGGCGTGGGGGTGACCGTGTCGGTTGCCGTCGGGGTGATGGTTGTCGTTACAGTGGATGTATGGGTTGGAGTCGGTGTGTGAGTTTCAGTGGAAGTAGCTGTCGGGGTGGCTGAACTGGTTGGAGTGAGGGTATTGGTTGAGGTGATCGTGGGTGTAATTGTTTCAGTCGGGGTCGGCGTCAGTGTACTGGTCGGCGTCGAAGTAATGGTCTGGGTGGCTGTAGGTGTCGGGGTTGGGTTCAATGCAGTTACGTTGACTCCGATACCAAAGTCGCTATTGTAGTGATAACTGTTGCCGGAAAAATCATAAATCAAACCGGAAACATAAGCAGGTCCCTCGCTCAATATTCTGACGATGTACCGCGCCACACCATTCCCGCCCACTTTTCCTGTTCCGCTGCAGGTTCGTGTGATGGGATCCCAACCACAACCATCCTGGTACATTCGATCCGAAGTATATCCGGGCGGCGCTGTATAGGTGGCAGAAATGGATTCGATCTGGAATATAACATTGGGAAAGTTTAAAAAAGCTTCCAGCTGTTCATAACCATTTGTTGATGTACTATGGGAGAAAACAAATTCGTACGAATTTCCAACCACAACGGAATAATTGGGATAAGCACCGCCGCAGGGAAAAGTTCCCACCGGTGGATTGGTCTGATTGCAGGTAATGCTGGTGATTGAATTTCTGTTTTGTGAAACCAGGCGTTCAATATACAAATATCGTCCGGCTGGAGTGGAAACGGGTGCAAGCCCATCCGCAGCAGCCGTAATATGGTATTGGCGTGAGGTGGTATATGCCGCGGAGTCCCGCGTAATCTGGATATTGTAATAGAAATCCCGGCAGGTTCCATTTGGCAAAGATGGGATCGTGAGTGTATTATATGATCCAGGTACAAAGTTAATAAATGTGTTGGTGCTGTCCCAGACCATTGCAACAATCAAATCAATTGCCGGTTCATCACCGGTATTGCATATCCTCGCCCCCACGGGAAAAGTATCCGGACCGTCAGCAGGCTTATTGCTGTCCAGCCCAATGACATCCCAGGTGATGGGTGTGATAGTCAAAATTGCCGCGCCCTGGGCGGCGGTTGGTGACATCAGTCCAAGCGTTCCAACGATAAACACAATAATGACAAGAATCAAGACATGCCCCCGGGCATTTTTTTTCATGTGCCACCTTGACTTGTAGGATAGATAAGGGATTAATTTAAATTAATCATACCATAAGAGGTATGATTGGTGTATATTACAATATCACAATTATTATGTTCAATGTGCAGTTTGTTTTTTTTATAACCTGCCCCGTTAGGCAGACGGGCACAAGATAATTGATTTAAAACCAGATCCGGAATGTTTTAATTTCAAATGGACGAATGGGGAAGGTAATCCCTTGTTCATCATATTGAACCGGTTGGAATTCCTCCTCCATGAGGTTGCACTCCACTGCCCTGCACAGAGATTTGCAGAAATTCACCCGCACAGCAGGATTACTCATCTGCTGATATTCATAAAACCGCACCACCCAACCATCCCCATTGGCGGCTTCTTTCACTGTATCCAGGATGACATGTTCAGCGTCCACCGCAGCCAATGATAATTCCAGCGGCAGGGTGGATTCCGAACCAGCCCTGAAACCGTTTTTTGTGAGAAGTGGCACATTTAACTCAGCCGCCCTCCGGGTGACATCCCCCACACGCCAATCACCGGCATGGGGCAGCAAACTGTAGGTGAAATAATGCATGCCTTGATCCGCCTGCGGGTCCGGTTCAATTGCGGATTTAATTAATGTCAAGCGCATCACATTGCCCTTGATATCATAACCATACTTGCAATCATTCAGCAGAGCAACACCATAATTCCCCTCAGACAGGTCCGCCCACCGGTGCGCGCAAACCTCAAAACGTGCCCAATCCCAGCTGGTGTTCCAGTGAGTGGGGCGTTCCAGGTTGCCAAACTGGATTTCATAGGTGGCGCGTGTGGAACGGATGTCCACCGGGAAGGCAGCTTTCAATAATACTTGTTGTTCGTGCCAGTCAACTTCGGTTATAAAATCAATCCGCGGTTGGTCGCAATAAATTTGAATCCGCTGGATGAGGGTGGATTTTCCAAACCTCCATACCAGCTTCAAGGTGCCCCGCAGTGGTCCTTCCTCCTCCACCACAGCATCGACCAGATCAGTGATTTCCTGCATTTTTTCCTGGTAATAGATATCAATATCCCAGGCATCAAAATTCATGGGTCGATCTTCAAAGGTTTGCAGAACATTGCCGCGTTCCCCCGCAGCCAGGATCTCCCTCCCATGGCGGCGGTCAAAAATGGATTCGATCTGACCATGAGGATTGAGTCCAATAACATAATACTGGGATTCCAACCGGGTGGGTGTTATCAGGAGTTCGTTTTTTGCCTTTACCTTCGCATCCGTCCATGAATAAGCCTGGTAACCCAGCGATGGAATCCCTTGCACTGCAACCAGAAGATGTTTTCCGCCATCTTTTTCGACAGACTGGGAGATCATGGGGACGCCATTTAATTTTTGCAATGTCCTGCCAGTCATTTCCGGTGGGATGGGAATTTCCACCAGATCATTCCGCTGCCAGGACAGCGAATTAAAAACCACCAACCCTTCCGGAATCGGCATATTCTCAACCAGGAGATTGGAAGAACGAATCACAACATCATTGCCAATCGTAGCAGCCTCGTCCAGTTCCCTGAGGGTATCCTCATATACCGGGTGAATGGAGGAACCCGGTAAAATATCATGAAACTGGTTCACCAGGATGGTCTCCCAACCGGAGTTCAATTCCTCCGCCGGGTAGTCCGACGATCCGGTCAGGAGGTCTGCCAGGCTTGCCATCCATTCCGCATTATGATAAAGAATTTCGGCTTTCCGGTTGGCTCGCTTGACTGCCGCCTGTGATGTATAGGTGCCGCGGTGATATTCCAGGTAGAGTTCACCATCCCAGACCGGTACATCCTGTCCCGCCAGGCGCTCCTCCAACCGCTCAAAATATGGTTCCGCCTTACCCAGTTTTACACAGGGCTGACCGGGTAAATTCCGCTGCGCCAGGGCTGATTCGAGCATCTCACGGGTGGGTCCACCGCCGCCATCCCCCCAGCCAAATGCCAGCAACAGCTCATCATTGAGATCCTTTTGCTGATATTCCTTCCAGATTCCCTGCACATCCTGCGGTCGGGTCAACCCGTTATAGGTATAAAAGCGATATTCTCCACAAGGGGTGGTGACAAAATGAGTCAACACCTCGGAACCATCCAACCCACGCCAGTGAAAGGTATCATAAGGAAAGCGGTTGAATTGCGACCAGCTGATCTTGGTGGTCATAAAATATTTCAAGCCGCTTTTCAGAATTATTTGCGGAAGCGCTGCGGAGTAACCAAACACGTCCGGCAGCCATAACAATTCCATCACCCGGTTAAATTCATCCCGCACGAATTTCCTGCCATGCAGAAACTGGCGGACAAGTGATTCCCCGGAAGGGCAGTTGGTGTCCATCTCCACCCAGGTACCGCCTGTTATTTCCCATTCCCCCCTGGCTATCTTCTCCTTCACCCGTTCATACAGTTGTGGATGATCCTGCCTGAGGAATTGATAGAGCGCTGGCGAGGAATGAAGGAAGCGGTAATCCGGATACTGGCGCATCAGGTGCAGGACGGTGGCAAAGGTGCGCGCCGCTTTTTCCCGTGTGTGGCACATCCGCCACAGCCATGCCATATCCAGGTGCGCATGACCCACACAGGTCACCACCGGTTTAATTTCCGTAAAACCTGACCATTCCTCCATTTTATTCTGCAAATCGTCAAGCGCTTCCCGGACTGTTTCGTAAAAAGACTCTGAACCCGGATTGATAAAATTAATCAGTAGAAATGCCTGGTAAAGCGACTGCAATATGCGAATTCGGCGCAAGTCATTCTCGTCAAGCGTCCGTACCACCTGGATCAGGGTACTGCCAAGATAATAAACCTTCTCACAGGCTTCGTCCCGGCAAACCAGTCTTGCCAGGCTGAACCTCCTCTGATCCGGCGCTCCCATGACCCCACTCCAGGCTTTCAGGGCAATTGTAAATTCACCCTTCTGAATATATTCAGGCGGAAGCCAGGCTTCCTCATGCCATCGATCCAATCCCTGCAGCTCGATGCCATTCACATACAACATGGTTTCAGCTGATGATTCAGATCCATCACAGGATCCCATTTTGAATTCCAGCCCCAGGCATTGATTTTCCCAGCCGGCGGGGATGGCTGCTTTCAATCGAAACCAGGCGGTGACATCATAACCGCCCCAACTACCGCCCACCTGGAAATCCTCCCAGCTTGCATCATCAAAGTCAACCTTTTCCGCACCGGGGCAATCCCCAACATGATATTTAAACTTCGGAAAATTAAATTCACCTCGAATGATTTGTTTATAAATTTGCTGAAGCTGGATTTCCAGTTTTTCAATTGTGAAGAATGCCATGGGGCTCTCCTTGCAGGGGTTTTATGCGCGCATCTTTTTCAAAGACATCTCGAAATATTGGGTGGCACAATCAATCAGCCCACTTCCGGCGGGGGCGGTAAACAGCTTTGTCCAATAAATCGGTGAGGGTATTCCCCGGCAGACTAACTAATGAAATCCCCGCACTACGGGAAAGAACCAGCATGCGGCAGACCACCTCCAGTGTATGCAGGGCGGCGACAGCTTCCTTGATGGACTCATCCACAACCAACACACCATGATTATTCAGGATGAGGACATTGGCATGCGCCACCCCTTTACGGACTGATTCTGCCAGCTCAGTGGACCCTGGATATAAGAAATCCACCCGCACCACCCGTTCCAGGTAGTAAACGGCTTCTGCGAACAGATCATTGGGAATATCCACATCTGAACAGGCAATCAAGGTGGAATAAAATGGTGAGGCGTGCAGCACGGCATTAACATCCGGGCGATCCTGATACACAGCCCGGTGAAACGGCACCTCGATGGAAGGTTTACCGATACCCCTCACCAGAACACCATCAAGGTTGCATTCCAGGAAGTCTGTATCCATCAATTCTCCCAGGTGGGTGCCGCTGGCAGTGATGAGGAAACTTCCTGCCGAGGTTCGGGCGCTGATATTTCCACTGGAACCCCAGGTCAGGGCATTATCAAAAAGATATGCACCGGCAGCCTGCAATTGCTCAATGATTTCTATTTTCATCAAACCCTCCAGTCCAAACCCGGCAGGTATACTTTCAATTTTGATATTGTTAACTCAAACATGAACCGGTGATCATCAAAAGCATTAAAAGATCCATTGTCATCTACTAAATCATACCATTTTTCACGGTTTCATATCACCGTACACCTTGTGCCTTAAAATTCATTCCCTGCAAATGAATATCCAGTATCATGAATGGTGAACGAGGTGAGGTATGACATTATTCATCGGCTTGGACATCGGTGGGACCAAATTCATGGTTGCAGCAGCAGACTCTACTGGACACATCCTCCGCAAGGTGCGGGCGGAGCCTTCGGATAATCTGGAAACCGATCTCAATACGATTCATCAGATGATTGAGGAGGTTTCCGGGGGGAAGCCCATTGGTGGAATGGGAGCAGCAGTAGGGGGTCCTTTGGACTGGCGAAGTGGAATGGTCTCCCCGCTGCATCAACCTGCCTGGCGGAGCGTTCCCCTCAAGGAAATCATGGAAGAACGTTATGACTGCCCATTCTCCGTGGATGTGGACACCAATATTGCCGCCCTGGGTGAATATGCATTCACCCGCATCACTTCACAGAGGTTCCTGTATATCACCATCAGCACCGGGATGGGAGGTGGTTTTCTGATTGATGGAAAAATCTACCGCGGGGCAAATGGAATCCACCCGGAAATCGCCCATCAGATGGTGGAATGTCGATCCATGAATCCCGCCGGCATCCAGTGTGAATGCGGAGTCACCCGTTGTCTGGAAGCACTCATCTCCGGCAACGGCATCCGGCGGATTTACCGGAAACCGGCGGAAGAACTCGAGCCGGAGGAATGGCAGGAAGTGGCGTACAACCTTGGGCAGGGCTTGCGCAACATGGCTGTATTTTATACCCCTGACCTGATCCGGATTGGCGGTGGAGTGGCTCTCGGAGGTGGGGACCATTTCATTCAACAGGCTGCAGATGTAATGCACTCCCACCTGCGGATTGTTCCCCCGCCAGTGGTAGAATTGAGCCGGTTGGGGCATGTTGCCCCCCTGCAAGGCGCGTTGTTTGTCGCCAGGCACGGATTAAATGAATAAAATCATCTTAACGAAGATGTGTGGTTGAGAAATTATCCCATTTGTGGAGCCGGATATGAACGATGCATTTGATGGGTATCTTTCCCCGTTTGGCTGGCGGTATGGCAGCCCGGAAATGCGCAGACTATGGAGTGAAAACAACAAGCGCCTGCTCTGGCGGCAGATCTGGCTGACACTGGCACGCGTCCAATCCGGCTACGGTTTGGTTTCAACAAAGCAGATTGCCGACCTGGAAGCCCACGCCCGGGATGTCGATGTACCCAGGGCTTTGGAAATCGAAGCCGAAATCCGGCATGACCTGATGGCGGAGTTGAAGACATACGCCGAACAGGCACCGATCGGCGGCGGTATTTTACACTTGGGCGCCACTTCGATGGACATTGAAGACAATGCCGATGCCCTGCGTCTGCGGGAAAGCCTCACCCTGCTGGTTTCCCGCTTGGAGACCCTTTTACTGGCTCTGGCGGAACAGGTGGATCAATACGCAGACCTGCCAGTAATGGCATTTACCCATCTCCAGCCGGCGGAACCCACAACCCTGGGTTACCGGCTGGCAATTTACTGTCAGGACTTGCTGGAAGACTGGCGCCTGCTCATCAGCCTGCGCGATGGGGTGCGCGGCAAGGGTTTCAAAGGTGCCGTCGGTACCGGAGCAGCCTATGGTGACCTGATCGGGATGGAGAATTTGACTTCGTTTGAAGAACAAATGAGTACAGCATTGGAATTGCCTTTTTTTCCGATTGCCACCCAGACCTATCCCCGGCGGCAGGAATATGTCGTCATCAGCGCAATTGCAGGGCTGGGAAGTTCTGTGTACAAGCTGGCATTTGACCTGCGCTTTCTGCAATCCCCGCCCATCGGTGAACTCAACGAACCGTTTGGCAGCCGGCAGGTGGGTTCATCAGCGATGCCCTTCAAACGCAACCCCATCCTGGCGGAGAAAATTGATTCCCTGGCACGGGCATTATCGGTCATGCCGCAGGTGGCATGGGGCAATGCAGCCCACTCACTGCTGGAACGCACCCTGGATGATTCCGCCAACCGCCGGACGCTTCTACCGGAAGCCTTCCTGTCGGCTGATGAATTATTGAACACCGCCCTGAAGATTGTGAAGGGATGGGTGGTGAATACGAATGCCATCCGGCGCAACCTGGAAATTTATGCACCCTTTGCCGCCACGGAAAGGGTGATGATGGCTGCCGCCCGGCGTGGTGCAGACCGCCAGGTTTTGCACGAGCGCCTGCGGGAACATGCGCTGGCAGCCTGGACAGAGGTGCAGGCAGGCAAACCCAACGATCTGATAAGCCGCATTCAGCAGGATGAGGAAATCACCCGGTATCTGCCGGCAGCGGAAATTACCTCGCTGGCAAGTGTGGTGGATTACATGGGCAGCGCACCCCAACGGGCTCGCGCCCTGGCGGATGCCGTCCGCAAATCCATATTTGCCTGATTGACCCATGGGTTTCATTCATAAATCACCAGCCATTACGAATGGGCGGACACTGTAATCGCGCTGGTATTCACCCGGTTGGATGACCGGATGACGCCGGTGAAATTCAATTCAGCCGGGAAAATCCCCTGTTTCACCACCGGCATGCTGCCCAATACCGACTCCACCGCCCGGCGCAACAATTCTGCATACCGCACCAGGTCCAGCGTGCGGGGATCGGGACGTTCATGCAGATCCCAGGCACGCACCCCCGGTTTACCGCGCGTATATACAAAGCGGACATACTGCCCGGCGCGCAGCGGCGGTTTGCCGGCAGCCTCCAGCTGGGCAGCTGCCCGCGCTGCCGGTGAAGGGGTACGGTATTCGGACACCAACCGGCTCATCTTCTGCCGCAGCACCAGTTCCTCCACCGGCACGCGCCCGTTGTACAAACGGCGCAGTTCCATCTCCACAAACGCCTGTGCCCTGGCTGTATACGCCGGCAGGTCAGCCGCAGTCGGCGCGCGCGCCAAGATTTCCAGCACATGCATTTGCACACCGGAAATCCAGGGGGGTGAATCATGCCGCCGGGCTTCAATTCCCCGCACCTTGATGGTGCCATCCTCAAAGACGCCAAAATAACGGTTTGGGACCGGCACCCGTGAATCCACACGGGAAGGCAGGAACGCCACCCAGCGGTAAACCCCATCCAGCCCAACCGGCAAACCGGTGCGGGCGGTGATTTCATCCAACAACGGCTGCAAATCACCCGGCGGCGATCCATCGGGACGCTGCACCCACAGCCCGTCCACGTACATGTGCAGGATGGTGAAACCGGCATCCTCGGCGGCTTCCTTGGCGAGGATCAGACACTCCCGGCTCCAGGCAGTCACATCCTGGTGCGCCTCAATCCGCCCAAACCGGGCATTTTTATAACCCAGGTAGCCAAAGCAGGTCACCAGCAGCCACTTGTGAGCTGTAGTGCGGGCTTTGAAGAGCTTGCGGCGCGGGTCACCGGGCGGAAGGGCTGCAATTTGCTTCTTCAACTCAATCCGTTTATCCAGCAGGGGGGATAATGTGCGTGGAATCAAGCCCGGCTTGGCATTGATATCCCCGTTGGTCTCGGGTGAAATGTTAAAATGCGCCATGATGCTCGGGTACATGGAAACAAAATCCAGTTCAGCCACGTTGGCATGCAATCCGCAGATGGGCTGATAAACCAGCCCGCCCTGGTCGGCGTGAAGCAAATCCAGTGCGGTGCGGGGCTGCTCGACCTGCTGCTTGCGCCAGGGGACAAGGATATCCCCCCGCAGTGCAGTGACAATTTGCATGGAGGAAATACCGCTGCCAGGGGAAAGCCGGGCTGCCTGTTGAACCGGCTGCGAGGTCACCCGCGCCGTCTCCAGCACTCCCTCCAGATCGTAGTCGCTGTAAAGTACGGCGTTATAGCAATCCAGGTGCCAGCGCCCGTAGAGCATCACCTGCTGGCCGCGGTGCACCACCTGTCCATATGCTATATAACTGCGCTCCGCCCGGTAAAGCGGCGTGCGATCCGGGTCGCGGCTGAGGGGAAGGGGCAGATTTAACGTTTCCGTCTGCTGGATGAGCCAGGGCAGCAGCCAGGTATCACCCCAGGTGGTCAACAGCAGATCAGGATTCAGGCGTTGCAGGATTGCTGTCAGGTTGACCAGCAGAGGTCGGCGCGGCTCCAGCTTCAGCAGGCAGTCCCCCCCCTGCCAGCGCAGGTACAATGATTTTGGCAGGGCATGGGCGGGATCGTCATCCGGCTCCATCTGCAGAATGCGCAGCGGCGCCGGCGGCGGGTCAATCTCCCAGGGTGAGGACTGCACCTCCAGTTCCTGCACAATCCCCTGCGGAGAAGCCTCCAGGCGCAGGCGGGCAAGCGGAAAAGTGTTCCAGCGGGCGGCATGGCGCAGTGGCAGCCCCAGATCGGAGTCATACCAGGTCAGGTCAGGGAAGACGCGGGAGACGGCTTTAAACAACTCCTCCTGGCGGGCGGGCGTGGAGGCTTCCACCGCCAGCACCGGCACAGGCTTGGGTTCAAACAGGTCGCGGCGTTCATCACGTGAGAGGACAAGGGGCTGCGGCTGTTCCTCCAGCCAGCGCCACAACTCCCGCAGCCGGGCGGAATTTCCAGCCGCATAGAAGGTCACCGGGAAATGCTGTGTGAAGCAGCGTCGTTCACCGTCATCCCCCAGCAGCCAGAGAGCCGCCCCGGCGCGCCGGTCATCGTATATATCCAGCAGCCAGCCGGCATACTCAGCCATCGGGAAGCTGCCGGTTCATCTGCAGGGCGTCCAGCTCATCCCGCAGGCGCAGCAGTTCCTTGTGTTCCTCAAGCAGCATTGCCAGCAGGAAGGTTTCAAAGGGCAGGGCGTGCGATGCATAAGCCGCTGCAGCCAGATGCTGGCGGGCTGAGGCAAACAAGTCGTCCAGCGCCAGCTGGTCGGAACGGCGCAGCGCCCGGCGGAAGCGATTGAAGGCTGCCTGCTCCTCCTCAAAGCTTGTGGTGATGGATGGTACAGTGCGTCCCATGAATTATTCCTCCGCTTCCCAGAACACATCCGCGGCAGCTTTCAGGCGGGGCAGAAATTCCGAATCGGGTCGGGCAGTTACCAGGACCGGTGCCGCCTGCGCCAGCCGTTGCAAGTCCTTCAGGCAGAGTTCCAGCAGACGTGCCCGTTCCCGATGGGCAACATTCTCATCGCCAAACGTGGTCAGCAGGCTGAGAACAATCAACGGGGTGGGCTGCACCGGGATTTGCGAGAGACGGACGGATGCCTGTACGCAGGTGAAGACCCGCGCCACGTGCACCCGGCAGAGTGCGGCTTCCAGTGCCACCGTCTGGCTGCGCAGCGAACGCGCCAGGGCATGGACATCAAAACAATTGCCGCCGTCCAGCACCTGGGCGCCGCCCGCCAGCGCCAGTCGGGAGAGCAGAACAGTTATAAAGCGGTTGGTCTCGCTGTGGGGCGCCGCCAGAACGTGCAGGCGGGGAGTGGAAAAAGGCAGGATTGCGTTCATGTCTCCAGCATACCCCACCGCACCGGAGCGGTGCAATGCTCCTCTGGATGAATTAGGGTGCAATCAGGGATTAATCCAAAGGATGAGCCGGTTGTTGGGGCTCCCAGGCGGTAAAGTCCCAATCCCCCAGGGCGCGCTGCAGTTC
>ERZ1026800.1050-NODE-1050-length-19774-cov-4.723876_pt1 | contig 19774 bp, 16 predicted proteins | sample MGYA00520873_ERZ1026800 | MGnify/ENA primary metagenome ERZ1026800 (study PRJEB33270, sample SAMEA104284475) | anaerobic digester metagenome | biome: Anaerobic digester microbiome; feature: mesophilic sludge digester; material: Anaerobic digester biomass...
AAAAGTAAGAGGCTCAGGATTAGGCGTTTAGCGTCCTTTAAGGTCAAATCCTCATTGTAAGAGACTTGCAAGACCTGTCCCCGTGGGATTTTTCTATCAGGCAAATGTCATGGTTTCACAGCTTTGTGATACCTGGTGCCTTTACGGTCTCCGGTTTTTAATAATAACCCTTCCTTTACCAGGAAAGCAAGATCTTTCTTCAGGGTGTTCCGTGAGTATTGTTTCAAAGCTTTTTCTATATCACCTACCTGGGCCGGCTCATTCGCTCCAATATAATCCAGTACCTCTTGCTGACGTTTGTTCAGCGCTGTCTTGAGCTTACTGTAAGTTTCGTATTTGGCCTCCAGTCTTTCTGTTAAGGTGATCAGACACTGCATAAAAAACAAAACCCAGGCATCGATCCTTTCATTGTCTTTATAACGATCCTTCTGCCCTGCAACAAGTACCCGGTAGTATTCATCCTTTCGGGATTCAATAACATTCTCAAAAGAGACATACTGGACGAACTGATAATCCAGCTTCATCAATAAAAGCGTGGTAAGCAGCCTTGACAGGCGACCATTGCCATCTTTATATGGATGGATTGATAAGAACTCATATACAAACCCGGCAGTGATAATCAGTGGATGCATATCCCGTTTATCCAGCCTCTCATGCAACCACTCCAGGAGCTGTTGCATTTCCAATGGAGTTAAATGTGGTGGTGTGGTATCAAAAATCACCCTCTGGGTGCCATCCGGATAATTCGCAACAACCTTGTTCGTGGTTGTTTTATATTTTCCCCTGTGTGACTGATCCTTTTCACTGTGTTTTAACAGTATGCCATGCAGCTGATGGATGTAACGTTCCGTTAATTCAATATCGGCGTGGTTATCCAGGATGAGTGCAAGGGCATCATAATAACCGGCTACTTCCTGCTGATCTCTTGATTCAAAACGGGTAATCCTTAACGATGAAAGTATCTTTTCAACCTCCTGGTCGGTGAGCATAGCACCCTCGATACGTGTTGAAGATCCTGTGCTCTCTATTGTTGCTATCTTCCGGAGTTCCTTAAGGTACTGGCTCTGTAGATTCTCTCTGGTTTTCCAAATACCCTTAAAAGTATCAAGTATGCTGAGCTGCTGACTTAACTGCTGGTAAACATGGCTGTCGAAGCTCAGTTTTGTTTGCATATTTTTGGATATGTCCATAACGTATCCATATTTATCCATAACAAAAATATTCTTTTTTATTTAATTGAAGAATATTCTATCACTCATAAATAAACTGCCTCCATTGATATCAATTAATAGAATCGGATTATTAGCGCAATGATAAGATGAGAGACTAAAATACTTTTCAGCATAAGCATTCTGAGTAGTAAACCTTCCAATTTGCGGATCATAAAACCTCGCGCCGTAATCATACCAGCCCAAATCAAAGTTGTTTTCATACTCTTTTCCGTTGAACAAGTATTTATTGGTACTGGTGCCCGAGGATAATGTACTCATTTCCATTCCAAATGGATAATAATGCCTTTCCTGAACAACTTCAGCCAATCCGTTGCTGCCTTTATGAATTACAATTCGTACGTTCCCAAGATGATCCGTTAGATGATATTCATAATCCCAGTTACTTCCGTTTTTTACAACCCGGCCTTCAGGACTTATTATGTATTTTAAAGAACGTGTCCCGCTAACGGTCTCATATACAAACGGACCACAATAATCTGTCTTGCTTATAACTCCATTGTTTTCCACCGTCTCGCGTAGCTTTGATCCATCAAATGTATAATAATAAAAAATAGATTTGTTTTGTCCGTTCAGATTTATTGCCCGGGGTAAGCAGAAAGTTAAAAGTAAAAAGAGTTAAGTGTTTAGCGACATCAAAGAGAAGTTCAGGGTTCAAGGTTCAAAGTTACTCGCATCCAAGTCAGTTTGTTGGCCTTGCGTCATGCGTCTTGCGCAATTTACTAATTACTTAAGCTAAAGCCTCATTGTAAGAGACTTGCAAGACCTGTGCCCTCCGCCGCAAGCCGCATGCCGCATGCCGCACACCGTTCTATCGCCCTGTCAGGGCTTTACATCATAGAGAGCACTTTACCTCCGGTTGCACCGGAGGTTATTAAAATTGAACCGCTTCACGGTTTCTTCCTTTAACCGCTATCGCGGTTTGCCATACCAGTAACATAGCTGCTATAAATATATGTCGTGAATTCTCGTTAAAAGCACTTTCCTGGTTTCTTTCCCGACATCGACAATCTGTATTAATTCCCTTTCAGAGTAATACATAATCTATCGCCTATAATACATTATACATTATACATTGTCTTGCGGTCTTGCGGTCTTGCAGTCTTGCGGTCTCTTCCTCCCATCGTCTCTTAGTCCTGAACCTTGTATCATTTACTAATTGTTAATTGTTCATTGATAATTGCCAATTGTTTTAACATCGCCTGTAATACATAATACATTGTCGTGCGGTCTTGCAGTCGTGCGGTCTTGCGCCTTGTGTCATTTGTTAATTGTTAATTGCTAATTGCTAATTGCTAATTGCTAATTGCCATTAAAAGCGTTCAGGGTTAAGCGTTTAGTGTCCTTTAAGGTCAAAGCCTCATTGTAAGAGACTTGCAAGACCTGCAAGACTTGCACGACCTGCAAGACCTGTCCCTGCGCCCTGCGCCCCGCGCCCCGTGCTCTGCGCCCTGAGCCCCGTGCCCTGCCCCCTGCGCCCCGTGCCCTGAGCCCCGTGCCCTGTGCCCTGCCCCGTGCCCTGAGCCCTGAGCCCTGAGCCCTGAGCCCTGTGCCCTGAGCCCCGTGCCCCGTGCCCTGTGCCCTGTGCCCCGTGCCCCTACTGCGGAGCATACCTTGCCTTCTCAAGTATGCCCTGGATGTCGGTCTCGTTCATAAGCATCTCAAGATTCGCTCCACGGTTCTTCTGCATGTACGATTCAATTATCCGGAAGCCGATCCATACTGCAGCCCGGCCCGGCGACTCATTCGTAAAATAACTCGTGAAAGGCGCCTCCCCTACAAGCTTGCGTATCACAAACTGATCGGTCTTGAAAATCAGGTCATTCTCAACAAGATACTGCCACATCTGAGCTTCATTGTTCCTGCAGAAATTCATCTGGGCCGGGGTGAAACCAAATAGAAGCTCATCCTCCACCTCAGGCAACATGCAGCGCATAAAATACCTGAGCTTGCCCTGGTGAATTATTTCGGTAAGTACATTGCCGGTCTCATAATCCATCGCCTCCATGTCCCAGACTGATGACGCCCACCCGTACATGCAATCGGGCACTATGTACTCGCGGCTCATCCTGGCTGCCATATACTGGTATATCCCAAGTCCGGGATAATATTCACAATCGGCCCCGAGATACTTGTCGAGACTGATTCCCAATAGAGCTTCGCCTGATAAGGTCAGGATGCTCGCGTTGAAGCCGGTGATGCAGGTAAATACCCTCGGAACTTCTTTCCCGGGAAAATAATGGAGATAATGCCTGAAAGCCATCTCCAGATCCTTCTCCTCACCGGAAAGATCGGGGTAGGTTTCAGCAACCAGCCTGTACACGTCGTTGTTCTGCTTGTCGGTGCAGAAAGCCGTGAGATAATCGACATAGGCAGTGTCGTTTATATCCCCGGTGTTGACGGCAAGGCTGAACAGGACGAGAATATCCCCGTATCGCGACTTGAGTTCCGGGAATCGGGCAGCTATGTCTTCAGGATTAATGCTGAAAAGGTCGCGCTCAAGACGATCTATTTGAATATCAGCCTTAATCGACGAGATATTGACCCTGTACGGATTCCTTTTGCATGAATAGAGTGTTGATGCTGCAAGCAAAACAGCCACTATCAGTTTACTTTTGATTTCCATTGGATTCTGTTGATATGGCTAAAATAGACACTTTTGAAATAAAAACAACATATTTGAGGCATCTGTTTGTTCCGTTATTATTTGCTAATTTTGAAGCCGGAACAGTTTGCAGGCATATTAACAAACGCTTAAGTTACAAAAGACATGTCAGCTTTCAAGAGACCTTCAGTATTGATGAAGCCCATCATGATCGCACTCTTCACGGCATTTATTTTGCCGGCTGCCCTCGCCCAGGATTACAGGTATGGCCTGTATCTCTCACCCATGATATCATGGTTCGGTACCGATGTCGATAACGTGAGCAACAAGGGAGTCAGGGCCGGATTCGGAGCAAACATCACAGCCGAGAGACACCTTACCGACAACTGGTATTTCACTTCCGGACTGGGATTTTCATCTGTCAGCGGAAGACTGGTGAACTCTACCTCCTCCTTCTTCAGGTTTCCAAACCATACTTCCACCATACCCGAAGGTGAACCGGTTATTTACAAGCTTCAGTACCTTTCAATCCCGGTTGGTGCAAAAATCAAGACCACCGAAACCGGCTACCTTGTCTATTTCGCCGAATTCGGCCTCGATCCAAAAGTCGCTGTAAGCAAAAGAGTGGATATCCCATCGATAGGTGTGGATGGCGAAAGGGCCAGCGGTGAAATAAAAAGTCTTAACGCCGGATACCATCTGATCGGAGGAGCTGAGTATTCGATCGACGGAAATGCATCACTTGTGCTTGGGTTGGGATACGAAAGCAATATTTTCGACACTACCAGGGACTATGAAGCCAACGAAAAGGACCGGTCAACACAAAAGATGTTCAGGTTCATCCTTGGTATCAACTTCTGATTGAAGAAAATTATACTATTGATATTGAAAATGTTTTTATAATCACACTATCTGCAATGCGGTTTATTACCCCAACCACACCACGCGGGGACTTTAGAAGCATCTCAGCCATAGTATATGATTGCCGGAATAACATAGAATTATGAATATTACCATAGCCCAGCTGAACTACCACATTGGTAATTTTGAATACAACAAGAATATTATTTGCAATGCTATAGAAAAAGCAAGGGCCGCCGGATCGGAGCTTGTCATATTCTCTGAATTGTGCATACCCGGATACCCGCCGCTCGACCTTCTCGACAGAATCGACTTTATCGAAAAATGCAATGCCGCGGTAAGCGAGATAGCAGAGTTCTGCAAGGGAATAACGGCTATCGTGGGTTCGCCGGTCTTCAACACCTATCCTGAAGGCAAAAAACTATACAATTCGGCTCTCGTACTGTCGGAAGGCAAAATCCTGTTCAGGACAAACAAAGCCCTCCTGTCAGCCCGCGATACCTTTGATGAATACAGGTACTTCGAACCCGGAACCAATTCTTCAATATTTTCATTTAAGGGGATAAAGATCGCCCTGACTATAGGCGAGGACCTCCGGGACGTGCAGCCTTTCAGCAATGAGTTTGAGAAATCGGGATATCCCATGGATGATCCGGCAAGCTACAATCCCGACATGATAATAAACATTTCGGCCTCCCCCTTTTCACACACCAGGATTGAATCGAAAAAGAAGATTTTCACGTCGAAGGCAGCCAGGCACGGCATCCCCGTTGTAACAGTCAACCAGACGGGAGCCAATACCGAACTGATATTTGACGGCGCCTCGCTTATAATAAACGGCGAGGGAAAAATCTATCACCAGCTCCCCTACTTCGAGGAAATGGTTTTCAGCTTCTCACTCGACGACCTTGCAGCATGGAAAAATCCCTCCCCCGAGATAAGGCACGACCCGCTTTCCCTGATTCGTAAAGCGCTGGTAACGGGAATAAGAGACTACTTCAGGAAAACAGGAGTCAAAAAATGCATTGCAGGACTATCAGGAGGCATAGATTCCGTCGTTGTATTATGCCTCGCCCGCGAGGCGCTGGGACCGGAAAATGTAAAAGCGCTTCTGCTGCCGTCAAGATATTCGTCAGACCATTCCGTTTCCGATTCGATTGAACTGGCTCATAATCTTGGTATCGGATACGAGATTATCAGCATAGAAAAAGCTTTCAGCTCATTCCTTGAAACCCTGGAGCCATATTTCAGAAATTGCAAGCCTGATGTCACCGAGGAGAATATCCAGGCAAGGATCAGGGCAATCCTGCTGATGGCCTTTGCAAACAAGTTCGGCGCCATCCTGCTAAACACTTCCAACAAAAGCGAAGCGGCAGTCGGTTACGGGACACTCTACGGCGATATGGCCGGAGGAATAGCAGTCATCGGCGATGTATATAAAACAGATGTCTACAGGCTTGCAAGGGAAATAAACCGCGAAAGGGAAATAATCCCGGAGAAAATAATAACAAAGCCACCCTCAGCGGAACTGAGGCCCGATCAGCTCGACACCGACTCGCTGCCCGAATACGACATACTCGATTCTATCCTTTATCAATATATTGATCTGAATAAACCGGCTGACGGGATTGTCCTGGAAAATTATGACAGATCCGTGGTCGATAAAGTGCTCAGACTTGTAAACTATAACGAATACAAACGGCACCAGGCCCCTCCCGTCCTGCGTATCTCGTCAAAAGCATTCGGCGACGGACGAAAAATGCCTATAGTTGCAAAATACTGAGAACCGGTAAAGTTCGATCCGACCATCTACGGGAAATACTCAAATACGATTCACAAGTATCTGTAAGTGAATCTGTTAAAAAATGTTAATTATATTTTTCCTGCATTCTGTTTATTATCTTTGAAGGTAATTTCAACATTCCTTTATTATGCAATACAGGGATCCGTATATTGAGATCTGCATCGAAGGACCGTCTTCGGTATTAAAGGAAATAAGCCATGCCGACAAGGAATTGCTCGATCAGCACCATCAGGTTGCCGATTTCAGGAAAGGTGAGACCATTATAAAAGCTGAAAGCAGGCCAAGGGGTGTAATGTGTCTTGCCTCGGGTAAAGCCAGTATGTCGAAATACGGAGCCGGGAACAGGGAGCAGATTGTCAGGCTGATAAAACCTCAGAACTTCCTGTGTTACAGGTCTATCTTTTCCGACGCGCATTTCCCTTTCACAGTGACTGCTCTTGAGAACTCCACTGTTGTAATTTTTGAAAGGCTCACTTTGTCAAAAATAATCAGGCAAAACGGAGAACTGGCTTTCAGTCTTATGAAAATGTTCTCGAAAGAGCTTGATCTGGCTAATTGCAGGATGATTTCACTTACCCAGAAGCATGTCAGGGGAAGAATCGCCGAATCGATCCTGCTCCTCAGGGATATCTACGGTACCGATGCTGACGGTATAACGATCAGGGCTCTTCTGTCGAGGGAGGATATTGCCCATCTCTCAAACATGACAACCTCCAATGCCATACGGACTCTCGCCGCTTTTGTTTCGGAGGGGCTGATCCGGGTCGAAGGAAGGAAGTTAATAATTGAAAATCTTCCGGGCCTGGAAGCTATCAGTGAATCAGGTCAGTAATAGGCATTTATTCCCTGTAGAACACTCTCTTCACCCTCGACGGGATGGATGTAAGCACTTCATAGGGTATGGTTCCGCAACGGGCGGCAATCTCAGCTATCGGAATATTCGGTCCGAATATCTCGGCATCATCTCCCTCCGCGGCGCTGGTGCCGGTAACATCAGCCATGCACATGTCCATGCAGATGTTCCCGACTATCGGCACCCTCTTCCCCTTAATGAAAAGTAAGCCCCTTCCGTTTCCAAGCGACCTCCTGAGCCCGTCGGCATATCCTACAGGAAGTATGGCTATCATTCGCATGGTATCGGAGATGTCGCGGCAACCGTAACCTACAGGTTCTCCCGCGGGCACTTTCTTTACCTGGAGTATCCTGGTCTTGAAGCGGCTCACCGGACGAAGGCTTATTCCATCCCATGAACCGGCGCCGTAAATACCTAAGCCTGGCCTCACCATGTCGAACTGGTACTGCGGAAACCTGATTATCCCTGCTGTATTGAGAATGTGCTTCAGGAAGGGATAGCCGGTGGCTTCCCGGATAATGTCAGCCGCTGAATTGAAACGCTCTATCTGACGGAGAGTGAATTGATCATAGGCAGGATCCTCACTGGCGGCAAGATGCGAAAAAACCGACATCACCTTCAGGCTGGTAATCCCCTTTAAACGTGCAGCCAGCTCTGCAAGCTCATCCTCCATGAACCCCAGACGATGCATGCCGGTGTCGATTTTAAGATGAACGGGATAATCCGGAAGACCGTTACGGGCCGCGAGGTCAGCAAACCTGGAGAGAGAAGAGAAATTGTAAATCTCCGGCTCAAGGTTGTTGTCAATCATTGCCTCAGCCGAGGAGACATCCGGATTCATAACAATAACCGGAATCCTGACACCGGCATCGCGCAGCTCTATCCCTTCATCGGTACAGGCAACTCCCAGGCAGCTTATACGGTGAAACTCGAGAAGTGACGCTATCTCAGATGAGCCCGAACCATAGCCAAAAGCCTTGACCATTGCCATGATGCGGGTGCCGGGATTGAGGAACCTCCGGAATTCATTTATGTTGTTTGATATGGCATCGAGATTGATTTCGAGTACCGTGATGTGCTGCTGCTGTTCAAGGAGCCTCGCGATCTTCTCAAATTCAAACTTCCGGGCGCCTTTGAGAAGAATCACTTCGTTTCTGAATTCCTTCGGGTTAAAGTTCTCGGCAAAATTAGCGGTCGAATAATAAAACCGGGCACTCTCGTCAAAAAAGGAACTGTTTCTCATAAGTGCATCCCCTATTCCGATGAATTTATCAATTCCCGTCTTCCTGACCATGTGGGCCACCTCCGAGTATAGCTCCTTCTCCTCTCGGCCGCTCTGTACAAAATCGGAAAGGATAAGGGTGGTCCGTGTATTATTCTGGGAGCTCAGAAAGTCGAGAGCCATTTTAAGCGATCCCGGATCGGAATTATAGTAATCCTCTATAAGATGGCAGTTATTGATACCGCTCTTCATCTCCATCCTCATGGCAACCGACATCAACCCGGCCAGGCCTGTTCTTATGTCGGCAGGATCCATCCCCGCTACCAGGCATACACAGGCCGCGGTAATCGCGTTCTCTACTGAAGCCCTGTCGGTAAAGGGTATCATGTAATCCTCGGTCCGCCCCTCGTAAGTCATCTCAAGACCAATATGGCCACCCTTTTTCTTAATCTGTCTGATGCTTACCTGAGCATCATTATTCTCAAGTGACCAGTCGACCAGGTTTTTTGTCCTGAGATTGCTGTCGGCCATTATCATCCGGCGCACAATGGAATGATCCCTGCAGAATACAATTGTAGAAGCGTCAGTGAAGAGCTTCAGCTTTTCAGCCGCTTTGGCCTCGTAACCGGCAAAATTCTCACTGTGGGCATCCCCTATGTTGGTTATGATCCCTATATCGGGCCGGATCACCTTCTGAAGTTTTTCCATCTCACCCGGAAAGGAGATCCCCGCCTCAAATATCCCGTAACTGTATTTCTCATTAAGCTTCCACACCGACAGAGGCACCCCTATCTGGGAATTGTAACTCCTCGGACTCCTGACAACCGGGGCTTTCCGGCCGAGCAAATCACCAAGCCACTCTTTTACAATTGTTTTTCCGGCACTTCCTGTTACGGCGATCACGGCTGATTCAAACCGCGATCTCTTCGATGCTGCCAGCAGTTGCAGGGCATCAACGGTGTTTTCACAGACAATAAAGGCTGCATTGGGGTAGAAATCGGTGTTCGCGGGAAGCCGTTCAACGAGAAAAACCCTCACTCCTCTTGAGTAAAGCTCTTCGATAAAGTCGTGCCCGTCGTGATTGACACCCTTAATGGCAATGAAAGCCGTGTTCTCAATATAACTGACCTGCCTGCTGTCGATAAGCAAATCGGCAACTACCAGGCTGCCGGAACCTGTCAGGCTTCCTCTCGTGATCCGCGCTATGTCGGATGATGTATAATCCATTCTATGTTTTCCCTGTTGCTTTGTTGTAACAATCCCTGCACAAAGGTTCATATTTGTCCTTTTCACCCAGGACAAGAACCTGTGACTCTTCAGATTTACGGTGTGAATACTGGGCCAGACCTCCGCAATGCATGCAGATGGCATGAACCTTGGTGATGTACTCGGCTATCGAAAGCAGAGCCGGTATCGGACCGAAAGGTTTACCCATGAAATCCATGTCGAGTCCGGCAACCACAACTCTCACACCATTGTCAGCCAGCTTGTTGCAAACATCCACCACCGAATTGTCAAAAAACTGGGCTTCATCAATCCCAACTACATCAACATCACCGGCAAGAAGAAGTATTGAGGCGGCATTCCCTACCGGCGTGGAAACTATCGATTTCTCATCATGCGAAACAACCATAGTTCCGGAATAGCGAATGTCGACCGAGGGCTTGAATATCTCGACCTTCAGACCTGCAAAACGTGCACGGCGGAGCCTTCTGATAAGCTCCTCCGTCTTGCCCGAAAACATCGAACCGGTGATCACTTCAATGCTCCCGTGCCGTCCTGCAGCCCTGCGCGAACTCTCAAGAAAAACCATAGCCTTCCTCTTCCTTTGCTGAATAACTTAATTGTAACCCGATTAGTCGAAGACTTGAGTAATAATAATTATTTTTGCAAAATAAGGAAAATGCTTCGTTAATATTATACCGGAAGTCATGGATTTGAATGCAACCATAGATATTATTATCAGGGACCTCAATGAAGCCAGGGAAATAATTGATGACCTCAAAAGATATCCCGGCGTCCCGGAGCTTCAGGTAGAGCTCGCCAAATCGAAGTGCAAAAGTGCCGCCGAGGTTATTGCCATGATCAAAAACTTAAGGCTACCAGAGTCTGTTCCGGCTGAACCGCTGCCCGAAGCTGTTGCTCCACCGGCTGAACAAAAGCCTAAGCCGGTTGAAACGCAGCCTGAGCCTGTTACTCCACCGGCTGAAGCGCAGCCTGAGCCTGTTGAGCCACCGGCTGAAGCAGAGGCTAAAAAGGAGACTGTCGCGGAAGAAACCGTGAAACCTAAGGAGGAAATAAAACCGGCAGCTAAAAAAACTCCCGGCCCTTCAATATTAGCCGACCAGTTCGCGGGCAGGACTGAAAGCTTCAATGAACAGCTCGGGATCAGAAAACAGGGGGATGATGTGCTCGAGATACTCAGGACAAAGCCTCTCTCAAGCCTCAACGAAGCTATAGGCATAAACGATAAATTCCTGTTTATCAGGGAAATATTCGATGGCGATACGGAATCGTACAATGAGGCAATACAGAAACTTGAAAAAGTGGGGAACTTATCCGACGCCATGGCAATTATTATGGCCTGCGCGGGCGATAATTCAGGCAGCGAAGCCGTTACACAGCTTGTTGACCTGATCAAACGCAAGTTCATTGCAAATGAGTAAACTCTTCGTCGTACCCACTCCCATTGGAAACCTGAGGGATATAACCTACCGGGCTGTTGAGGTGCTCGGGAGCGCAGGCCTTATCCTGGCCGAAGATACACGCCAGGCAGCCAAACTTCTGAGTCATTATAAAATAAACACCCCCGTTCTGTCGCATCACATGTTCAACGAGCACCGGACCGTTGAGGCAATATGTGCCAGGATACTTTCAGGCACAAGCATTGCCTTGATTTCCGATGCCGGAACACCGGGAATTTCAGATCCCGGCTTCCTGCTGGTAAGAAGCTGCATTGAAAAAGGAATAGAGGTGGAAACACTGCCCGGCGCTTCGGCTTTCCTGCCGGCACTTGTTAACTCGGGACTTCCTTGCGAGCGTTTCTGTTTCGAGGGATTCCTTCCCCCGAAAAAAGGAAGAAATAAAAGGATCGCTCCTCTGGCTGATGAATCCCGTACAATGATATTCTATGAATCGCCATACCGCCTGGTAAGGACGCTGGAGGACCTTGCAGCCATTCTCGGTGCCGACCGCAGGGCTTCGGTGTCGAGGGAACTTACCAAGATATATGAGGAAACAGTCAGGGGTACACTTGAGTCGCTGGCGGCTCATTACAGGGAACATACCCCTAAGGGCGAAATAGTTATAATAGTAGCCGGCAGGAAATGAACGGAACACAAAACAGGAGATCGAAGTTATTCCCGGGGAAAACCCTGACCTGGCTCCTGTTAATGCTGGTTCTGGCTGAATGGCCTGCCGCTTCCCAGAAACTAAAGGGCAAAATTGTCGACAGGGCGGGCGAAGCTGTCGCCTATGCAACAGTATATATTGATGAATTAAAACTTGGAACCACATCCAATGCCAGGGGATATTATGAACTCAGAATGCCCCCTGGAACTTACAATGTACTTTACCAGAGCCTTGGATATGAGCCGGTTATTGAAGTCATCGTTATCGGCGAAGAAGATGTTGAAAAAAATGCCGTCCTGCCCGAACAGATATATGAAATACCTGAGGTCAGGATCTCACAATCGGACGAAGACCCTGCCATTTCAATAATGAGAAAGGTAATAGGACTGGCTCCGTATTACCTCAACTTCATCGATCATTACAAGGCTGAGGTTTACATAAAGGGAAGGCTGGACATCATGAAGATCCCGAGATTCATCCAAAAATCCATGAGAATGGGAAGATCCGGTGAAAACAGATATGTTTCGGCCGGTGGCAAACCAACTGAAAACGAAGACATACTGAAGGAAGGAGACTCGTTTTTCCTGGAATCATTCAACGAAATTGAATTCAATGCTCCCGATAAATATGTCCAGAGAGTTCTTTCATTCAACAGCACTTTCCCCGATCAGGGCGATGAAATCTCTCCGATGGATTATATTCAGGCCAGCTTCTACCAGCCCGTGATTGCAGAACTGGCTATCTCGCCGCTTTCCCCTCAGGCTTTTTCATACTATAAGTTCAGGTATGGTGGAACCACCTTCCAGGGAAACAACACGATAAACAAAATAGAAGTAATTCCGAGGCTGAAAAGCCAGCAGCTTTTCTCGGGTAGCATTTTCATAATAGAGGACCTCTGGTGCCTGCACAGTGTAGACCTTACAAATGAGAACCTGGCCGGAACGATCAGGGTGAAGGAGCTGTACATCCCGGTAAGGGAGGATGTATGGATGCCTGTAAGCCATCAGTTCGACATCGGCCTCCGGATAATCGGGTTCAGGGCCGACGTGGCTTACACGAGCTCCGTGAAATACCTCGATGTGACACCGAATGAAAAGCTTCAAAAACCTGGCGAACTTGCTGCCGGATATGCAGGAAGATATCAGCCTGATTCGCCCCTGTCAAAACCGGAAAGTGAAATAAACAGCCTGCTTCAGAAAGAAGAACTCAGCAGACGCGATATGCTTAAACTGGGCAGGCTGATGGAAAAGGAGTCACTTAAATCCAGACCCGACAGTGTGACGAAAAGCCTTGAGATCAGGGACAACACAAGCTATATCATAGAACCGGATGCCGCGGGGAAGGACAGCACCTACTGGGCAGGCATCAGACCTATCCCCCTTTCGGAGATCGAACTGAAAAGCCTAAGGAGAAACGACAGCATCAGAACAGCCTCATCAGAAAACCGCGTAAGAGTTGCGGATACGCTTTCTTCCGGGGGGAGCCGGAAAAAACCATCAGGATTCAAGACCACTGTCAACCGCGTCATGTCGGGTCACAGCTGGTCGGACAGCTCGGGACTGAGATTCACCCATGAAGGCCTGCTAAACCTGAAAAGCCTTAGCTTCAACACGGTGGACGGCTTTGTCTACGGCCTTGACTTCAGGACAAACAAAGATCTCGGAAATTCACGGAACATTTCCGTATATCCCGGTTTCCGCTATGCCTTCAGCAGGGAAAAACTTATGTGGGGAGTTAACGCGAACTATTCGGTGCAGGGAATGAATCCTTACCGGTTCTACGTCAGAACAGGAAGTACTGGCACCGACATGGGAAAGAACGGAGGAATTAATCCGCTTATCAACTCATTAAGCTCTCTTCTGACGGAGCGTAACTACATGAAACTGTACGACAGCAGATATCTGACCCTCGGATATGAGAAAGAGATAATCAACGGGCTGAAACTGAACCTCGAAGGAGGATACGAGAAAAGAGGTCTTTTGGATAACAATACCAGCTTCTCGATTTTCGATACCAGGAGGGAATACTCTCCAAATATTCCCGTGAATGAGAACCTCAGGCCCTACAATGGCTCCCTGAGCTATCTGTCGGATAACAGTCATTTTGAATTTGTAACGAATGTTACATTTACTCCATACCAGAAATACAGGGTGTATAAAGGTAACAAGGTTCCGGAGGGATCCGACTGGCCGGAATTCATGTTTACATGGAAGCATGGGGCAAACCGGGAAACATCCTCCTCCGGCAGCTATGATCATTTCAACATGTTCCGCCTTGAAGTGTCGCAAAGGCAGGAGACCGGGCTATTCAGTGAACTCAGGTGGAAGATAAGGACAGGGGGCATAAGCAATAAAACCGGATTGACATGGTTCGATTTCTTCCACTTCAATTCACAGCCGGTAAGTATCCTCATCAATAACTATGATGATGCTTTCATGCTCCCGGCATATTATTCACTCAACACACCCGGATTTTTCGGGGAAGCACACCTGAGGTACATCACACCCTACCTGCTGCTGAAGCTGCTGCCCGGCCTGAGCAACACGCTGATGCGCGAGAAACTATCACTGGCCTTACTCGGAACGGAAAATGGCAATTTCTACACTGAAGCAGGCTATAGTCTCAGCGAAATTTTCCTGGTTGGCGAAGCCGGAGTGTATGTCGGGTTCAACAACCTGAAATACAGCAGTGTCGGTCTGAAGTTTATCCTGAAGATCGATTAGATAAAAGGAGGTTCGTTAAGCAGATCAGCTTCCTGATCATATCTTTCTCCCATGTACCTCATCCCGTCGTGGTTCATTTTCGAGCCAAGGGTGATACTCTGAGACATATCAGACATTGAAGGAATTGCTTCGATATCGAAATCATCAAGATCAACAAACTGGGCCTTTTCCTCACGGAACCTGAGCTTCACGTCGTCGACGGGGCCGTTTCGGTTCTTCGCGAGAATGATTTCGGCGATACCCTTTGTGGAGCTTCCGTCTTCAAAGGTCGGAATCCCGAATTTCTCCTGCCTGTGAATGAACACCACCATGTCGGCATCCTGTTCAATTGCTCCCGATTCCCTGAGGTCCGAAAGAAGCGGGCGCTTGGTTCCGCCCCTCATTTCCACCGAGCGGTTAAGCTGGGAAAGCGCAAGAATCGGTACATTGAGTTCCTTCGCGATGCTTTTTAGCGATCGTGAAATAGTGCTTACCTCCTGCTCGCGGCTTCCGGCATTCTCGGGACCCGTCATAAGCTGAAGATAGTCGACTATCACAAGGTCAAGTTTCCGCTGTGCCATTAGCCGCCGACACTTTGCCCTTAGTTCGAAGACTGATATGGCAGGAGTGTCATCAATGAATATGGGAGCCTGAACCAGCTTTTTTATCCTGGTGTCAAGCTGTTTCCATTCTTCCTCCGTGAGACGGCCGTTCTTTATCTTGTCTGCCGGGATGTCGGTCTCAGCTACAATAAGCCTGTTGACCAACTGTATCGATGACATCTCGCATGAGAATATGGCAACCTTCCTTCCATAATCAATTGCCATGTTGCGGGCCATCGACAGGGCAAAGGCAGTCTTACCCATCGAGGGACGAGCAGCAATGATGACAAGCTCCGCTTTCTGCCAACCCGAAGTAAGCCTGTCGAGTTTTGTAAAACCAGATGGTACGCCAATGACAGCATCCTCACTTTTGCCGGCCTCTTCTATCTCGCGGATGGCTTCCTTGATAACCACATTTATTGGCGACACCTCACGCTTGATATTTCCCTCCGCGATCTGAAAAAGCTCATTCTCCGAAAAATCAAGAAGCTCGTTGACGTCAACGGAATCGTCGAAAGACCTGTTGAGTATCTCTGTCGAAGCCCTTATAAGCTCACGCTGAATGTACTTCTGGGCAACTATCCTTGCATGGTAATCGACGTTGGCAGCTGAAACAACCTTAGCCGTAAGCTGGGTAAGATAAACCGGACCGCCAACGCTCTCGAGCTCATTGTGAATTCTCAGTTCTTCGGTCACAGTGTACAGATCAACGGGGTATTCCCGCATCGAGAGATCGGTTATGGCCTTAAAAATCTTCTGGTGGGCTTCCTTGTAGAAACTGGCCGGTTTCAAAATGTCGAGAATGGTTATCACGGCTTCCTTCTCAAGCATTATAGCCCCGAGAACTGCTTCCTCCATGTCAAGCGCCTGGGGCGGTACCTTCCCGAAATCAGGGAGTTGCGTTATAACTGGCCGTGAGACCTGTTTTTGTCGTGCCATCAAAATTAATATGCTGATTTAATGAAACTTATAAGATATTGCCAATTCCCGTCAAGGTTGACCAAAGGTAAAGAATACCTCCTTAATAACCCGGAATAGATTTTTATCTTACAAACATTTTACTGTTTAAAACTTGTTGAAAAAGGAAACTGACAAGGTTTAATGCTAAAAATCCCCTGGTTATGGTATTTTTGCAATAAACATATAGAATATGCTGGTTTTTCCGAAAGCAAAGATCAACCTGGGTCTGAGGATCACGGGCAGGCGTCCCGACGGCTATCATGACATTGAAACGCTGCTTTATCCTGTCGGACTTCGCGATGCCCTTGAAATCGTGAGGGGACCGGAAGGATCGGTAAAGGACAGCATGGTTGTAAGCGGAATCGAAATACCGGGAGCTGCCGGTGACAATATAGTACTTAAGAGTATCAGGAAGCTCAGGGAATCATTTCAGATACCGCCTCTCAGAATCCACCTTCACAAAAGGATCCCGGCCGGAGCCGGTCTGGGCGGCGGTTCATCGGATGCCGCATCAGCACTGCATGTCATAAACCGGATTTTCAGCCTGTCGATCTCCGCTTCAAATCTGAAGGAGATAGCGGCAACTGTTGGAAGCGACTGCCCCTTCTTCATCGACCAGGTTCCCGCCTTTGCTTCGGGCAGGGGAGAAATTCTGACACCGGCACCGCTTGTTCTCAGGGGATATTATGCTGTTCTGGCGAATCCGGGGATCAGTGCCTGCACCGGCGAAGCCTACGCCGCATGCAGACCCGCACTGCCGGAAACATCGCTTAGGGCAATCACGGCAGCCCCCCCCGAGGAATGGAAAGATAAGCTGATAAATGATTTTGAGGAGATACTGTTCCCGAAATATCCTGTGATAAAGGAACTGAAATCAGCCTTTTACGCCTCCGGAGCCCTCTTCAGCTCAATGTCGGGAAGCGGTTCGACAGTTTTCGGGATCTACGGCAAAAAGCCTTCTTTGCCGAAAGAAATTGCCGGACATATTATCTTCGAAGGCGAACTGTAATCAGTCCGGATCTATTTCCAGAAGCAGGGTCCCCTTCCCTATCCTGTCGCCTTTCTCCACGGTGATTTTTTTAATTTTTCCCGCGATAACCGATTTTATGAAATTCTGCATCTTCATCGCCTCAAGGATTATTAGATCCTCTCCCTTCTTAACCGCCTGCCCTTCCTTTACCAGGATGTCGAGAACGGTTCCCGGTATATAGCTGACTACACTTCCCGGATCAGCCGGACTCCAGGGCTTCCTGCCTAAGAACTTCCTGCTAAGCCTCGTGGTGTAGATAGTCGAGTCTATATTAAGCCTGCCGGTATCTTTGTCTTCCATACTGCTTCCTCCTCAGTTAGTTACAGTTGATGATCAGAAGGGCGGATTCCCGTGCTTCTTATCAATCATTTTTACAGTCTTGCCCGCTGTTGCCTTAATGGCATGAAGAAGGCAAGCGCGGGTCTCACCCGGTTCAATCACGGCATCAATATACCCGCGCGACGCCGCAACAAAGGGATTTGCAAATTTCTTCCTGTATTCCTCCACCTTCTTCCCGCGTGTTTCCTCAGGATCGTCAGATGACATGATCTCTTTCCTGAATATTATATTTGCAGCTCCCTCCGGTCCCATCACTGCAATTTCAGCACTCGGCCAGGCAAAAACGAAATCGGCGCGGAGATGGCGTGAACCCATGGCGATATATCCTCCTCCGTAGGCCTTTCTGAGAATAACCGTGATCTTGGGTACCGTGGCTTCACAATAGGAATAAAGTACCTTGGCTCCATGCCTGATGACACCCGCGTGTTCCTGGTCGACTCCCGGAAGATAACCCGGAAGGTCCATAAAGGTGACTATGGGAATGTTGAATGCATCGCAGAACCTGATGAACCTGGCAGCCTTGTCGGATGAGTCGACGTCGAGAACCCCGGCCATCTCCTGGGGCTGATTGGCGACGAAACCCGCCGTCACGCCTCCCAGCCTTGCAAAGCCTATAACCATATTTCGGGCATACATCTCCATAATCTCGAAGAAATCGGATTTGTCGACCACTGCCCTTATAACATCCCTCACATCATAGGGAAGGGTGGGATCATCCGGAACTATCTTTTCAGGATCAAATTTCCCGTCGGGTTCCCGCGCTTCTACAGCTATTGCTCCATTTCTGTTGTTCCGCGGAATGAATGTCAGCAGCTTCTTTATCTGTGCAAAGCATTCCTCTTCGTCCGATGCAAAGAAATGAGCATTCCCGGTAAGTTCACTGTGAACCCTCGCTCCGCCGAGATCCTCCATGGATATTTCTTCGCCAAGCACTGTTTTTATTACTTCCGGACCCGTGATGAACATCTTCGAGATATTGTCGACCACAAACACAAAGTCGGTAAGTGCTGGAGAGTAAACAGCGCCGCCGGCACAGGGACCGAGAATGACCGATATCTGAGGAATCACTCCGCTGGATATGGTGTTTCGGAAGAATATCTCGCCATATCCCGCCAGCGAATTGACTCCTTCCTGTATCCTGGCTCCTCCCGAATCGTTGATCCCGATAAGAGGCATCCTCATTTTCAGGGCATAATCCATGATCTTCGTGATCTTTCGCGAATGCATCATCCCGAGCGATCCGCCGGCAACAGTGAAATCCTGGGCATAAACCGCCACCGGAGAGCCGTTTATGGTTCCCGAACCTACAATAACCCCGTCGCCCGCGAGCGACTTCTTGTCCATATCAAAATCACGGGCATCATGTTCAATAAACAGATCAAATTCCATGAAGGAATCCTTGTCGACAAGAGCTGATATCCTCTCACGGGCCGTCCGCTTGCCCATCGCCTTCTGCTTCTCTATAGCCTTTTCGCCTCCGCCCAGAAGAATCTGCTTCTTCTTTTCCCGGAGTTCCTCTATTTTCCTGTTTAGCGCCATATCAAACAATATTTTACATATTAGTTACCTGAAAAAAGTGACGCAATATAATATTTTCAATTGTAGCCCCTGCTACTTGGGTGCCAGTTTGTAAAGCACAAGAGCAATAAAGGAATACAGAATGTTGGGGATCCACATGGCCAGCATGGGACTAAGATTCCCCTTAAGGGAGAACTGGGATGCAAACTGCATGAACAGGATATATGAGAAACTGAGAGCGAGTCCAATCCCTATATTCATGCCGATACCTCCCCTGACCTTACGCGACGACAGTGAAACACCAATCAGCGTCAGGATGAAAACCGAAAACGGATTGGCAAAACGCTCGTGCTTCTCTACAAGAAACAGTTTAAGCTCATCCGAGCCCTGGAGCCTGAGCTTTTCAATATATTCATTCAGATTATCGTAGGTCATGGTACCAACGAAAAAGGGCCCCATTGCAAGATCCCCCGGACTGAAATATACCAGGGTGGTATCGATGCGATCGCCTTCAGTGATATGATCCTCGCCGGGGGTAATCTCCCTGATACGGTAATTGAGGACCACCCACTTGCTGCTTGCCGTATCATACCTGACCATATCGCCCGAAAGCTTCGATTCAAGCTTCCCTTCCTCATTGAACTTCTCTATAGTGAAATTCCTGCCTGCCTGGCTTATGGGATTGAAGGACTCCATGT
>ERZ1026800.1053-NODE-1053-length-19743-cov-2.537164_pt1 | contig 19743 bp, 12 predicted proteins | sample MGYA00520873_ERZ1026800 | MGnify/ENA primary metagenome ERZ1026800 (study PRJEB33270, sample SAMEA104284475) | anaerobic digester metagenome | biome: Anaerobic digester microbiome; feature: mesophilic sludge digester; material: Anaerobic digester biomass...
CCTCGTCTTCATCATGCTGTTCGGGAACGTGCTACTGGGTGTCATCCTCGGTGCGCTCCTGACGTGGCTGGTCGCCCGCACGATCCTTCGGTCGCGAGTGTCGAGTAGGCAGCGGGCATTCGCCGACGAACTCTCCGATTTCCTGCTTCTGCTGGCCAGCGAAGCGCCGGAGCCCGGCGGAGATCTCCTCGCGCCGGCCGCTTTGCTCCAGCAGAATTCCTGCCAGTTTCTCCGGGCTGATGTCTTCGACTGCGGCGCAAGGCATCCCCGCCCTGTCGCAGAACGCCCGGACCTTGGGGTCGTAGGAGACCCCGGCGAACGGCACGCCCGCGCGCGCCGCCAGCACCAGCGAATGAAGCCGCATCCCCACCGCCTGATCCAGCTCGCCGAACAGCCGCACCATCTCACCCGGCGAGATCCGCTGTCTGAGAACTGCCGCCGGCGGCTCGCAGGCCGCAGCAAGCCGGCTGCTCACGTCAACATCATTGGGGTGCTGAAACGGTATATATAAGGGTACAGACGAACGTTCCCGCGCGAACTGCGCGCACGCCTGCCCCACCGCCGCCAGACCCGCGTCCGCTCCCGGCCAGTCGCGCACCGCAACGCCCAGAACCGCCGCTCCCCCGTGCGCGGGAAGAATACCCTCGCCCACATGCTCCGCCGGAGGCGCCAGAAACGCGGGATCGGCCGTCAGAACAGCCCCCCGCACCCCGAGGTCCTGCAAATCCTCGAGAGACCGGGCATCGCGCACGGTGACGCCGCCTGCGCGTGAGAGCACACGCGCCGCCAACCGCCTGAGGCCCGGGTCCGTGAGCGGGCCGAAGCCCTGCGCCCAAACGAACACAGGGCGACCCAGCGCCTGCGCCATCCGCGTCAGCCACAGGTAGTAGAGCGCCGAGCGGCGCGAGGTGGCATCCTGAATCAGGCTTCCCCCGCCCAGCACAAGGCAGTCGGCCCACGCAAGCGCGCTCGTCACGCCCGCGGGCGAGAACTGGCGCCACGACCGCAGGCCGTGCACGTCGAGGGTATCCTCCGGCGACCCGCTGATAGCGCGGACTTCATATCGCCGCCCGTCCGCCTCGGAGGCGATTCCCCCCAGAATGCCCGCCAGGACGATCTCGTCCCCGGCGTTGCGGTGGCCATAGTAGCCGCAGAGAAGAATGTGCGCGGGGCGGGCCACGCTCTACCCGGTCTTCGCGTTCGCGCCGAGGCCGAGATTCCTGAGCGCCCACACCAGCGCCACGCCCCCGATCGCCCCCACCCATGCGCCGTTGAACACACGCGCAAACGACAGCGCAAGCGGGGTGTGGATGTGGCAGAAGGTGTTCAGGACAGAGACCAGGCCCAGCGCCGCGGCCACGAAGAACACGCTCGCCCACGCCGTCTCGCGCCGCAGCATCAGCCAGATCGCCGCCCAGAGAGCCGGATGGCCGATGAAGATTTCCTTTGTGCGCGGCCGCACGTAGAGCACGCGGTCCAGCAGCGCGCGGAACCTCAGTTCGAGCCCCGTAACCCCGACCCCGGCATCGTTACCAGACCTCAGCACGACAATCAGCAGCGCGGCAATCGCCAGAAGCGCCACCGCAGCGGCGCCAAAGAGAACCGGGCTGCTCCAGATTCGCCTGGCCGAGCGTACGGCGGCCGCCCACACTTCTCGCGGCGGAAGCGGGGCGCCCAGCACCCCCGCCGAGGCGGCGAACAGGATCATCAGCACAGGAAGAAGATGAGCCACCTTGACACCCGCGAACTGGTCTGTCGCGGTCATAAAGACGCGTCCCGAAAGAAGAGCCGCCACGAACAGCCCGCCGAACAGAGCAATGGATATAGCGCCCAGATAGTGGATGACCAGGGCCAGCCCCGGGGGGCGATCCCCATTCTGGCCCGCGATGGACAGCCGCGCCGCCCGCGCCGCAGCCCAGGCGGGGAAGATCAGAGCCGCCGCCAGAGCAACGAGCTTGCGCCCCATATCGCCGAAGCAGGCCAGCGCCGCAAGCAGAAGGGCGGAGACGGCGAGCCATGCCACAGCGGAAGCCAATCCGAGTTCGAAGAAGGCGAGCAGCATCAGCACAGCCGCGGCCGCGACCCCGGCCGCCATCAGAACAAGCTCAGGACGCGAGGCCTGCGGATCGCCCACGATGGAGGCCTCGCCGGGCGCAAGTCCCGCACGGCGCAGGTCCCGCTCGATTGCGCCGATCAGGTCCAGATTCTGCTCCAGAGCGCCTTCGCCGCCGGCAAACGGAAGGTGAACGAACAGCACCCGTATCCCCCGCTCTCTGGCGGCGCGCACGAAGCGCTCCACCGCCGCCGCGGGCTGATAGTTCGCCAGTTCAGCCGTGGAAATGCTGTGAACCCTGAGATACCGGCCATCCAGCAGCCTCTCCACCTTCTCGCTGCCCTTCTGCTTTCCGAACTCGATTGCCCCGAAGAGCAGTTCGCCGGAGCCCAGAAGCGAGGCCGCCTGCTCCTCGGCCCCGCGCCAGCCCAGCACCTCGTCGCCCGCAAAGATCACCTTGCCGGCCTCGAGTTCCCGCGTCTGGGCCCGCAGTGCCTCGAAGCGCGCAGGCGAAGGGAAGTTCTGGGCGCGCGCAATGATGCGATAGCCCTGGTCCTGACGCAGCGCCCGAGCGATTTCACGGTCCAGGCCAAACCCGAGCGGTATGGCGGCGATTTCGGAGGGGTCCATCTCAAGAGCGCCGGCGCTGAAACCCTCGGCGCGCAGAGCCTCATCCAGAAACGCCTGTGCAGATGCTGAAGACGCGCGGACACTGTACAGCCCGCCCGCTTCGCCTGAGCCCACCTTCACCAGAGAAGCCTGGCCTGTCGCGAGAAGGTCGCGCACGGTGGCTTCGGTGACCGCCACCGAAGTCGCGCCGCTGGCTTTGAGGCTGCGAAATACGTCGGTGACGCTCTGAGGGGACGATGCGGCAAGCGCGCGCACTTCGTTGAGATCCACGGCGATCTCCACGGACCGGTGACGCTCCTCGGCGTCGTGGCGGCGGTTCAGCACACAGACCGAGGCGGCCAGCCCGGCAATGACAAGGAGCAAGAGAAGAGACTTAAGATGTTTCATGGCTTTCGCGGCACTGGTTCGCTACCAGCGGCCGGGAGCCCTGCGTCGGGGGCTGCTCTGCAATCCGCCCAGCATCAGCATCAGCACGAGCCCGCAGAAAAAACCGCCGATGTGCGCCCAGTAAGCGATTCCGCCGCCGACCTGTCCGCCCGACCCCAGACTCGCGCTCAGAATCTGCCCCAGTATCCAGAAGCCGAGCACCAGCACCGCGGGCACCGCCGCGGTGGTCCAGTAGAACCCCAGCATCAGCAGGCAGATCACTGAAGCCCCCGGATACAGCACGAGGTAGGCGCCGAGCACCCCCGCCACCGCCCCGCTTGCTCCCAGCATGGGAACCACCGACGCGGGTGCACTGGCAACCTGCGCGAGCGACGCCGCCACGCCGCACCCGAGGTAGAAGATCAGGAACCGGCCGTGCCCCAGCCGGTCCTCGATGTTGTTTCCGAAGACGAGCAGGTAGAGCATGTTGAAGCCGATGTGCATGAGCCCGCCGTGCATGAACATGCTGGTGAAGACCGTGATCCAGGCCGGCTCGACGGGGGGAAACGGCCTCACCTGCAGCCCACGCGTAATCTCGAAGGGCACCATCGCATAAGCCATCAGGCCGAGGTTTTGTCCGTTGGAGCCAAGAAGCTGAAGGACGAACACAACTACGTTCGCGGCAACGAGCGCCCAGGTAACGACGGGGGTTATGTGGGTCGGGTTTTCGTCTCGCAGCGGAATCATTGGGTCGGTTTGTCAGCCTATTGGAAAAGCGCCCTCCCCGTCCGGTGGAACGAAGGAGGGCGCCGCGATTGTGTTCACGCTTGTTCTGCGGAGCAGCAGGTGTCTATTTGTCTCTCGCCGCTTCCGAGAGATCCGGCAGGCGCTTCAGATCCCGCAACTTGGTGTGGACGCTGATGATCTCGTCCATATCAATCGGCCCGAGGGCCCTGAAACGCGCCTTTTCCTCTTCGGACAGCTCGCACGGCGCATCCCTCAAAAGCCGCTCGTCCCATTCTTCCTGCCTGATGAACTGCTCCCCAAGTTTCTTGCACCGGGAGCAGCGGAACTTGACCCATACAAAACTGGGTCCCGTGACCCGCAGGTAGTAACCTTTCTGCATGACATCCTTTGCAACAACGCGATTTCCACAATTGCAGCGGATGTTAGTTCGCATGCCTGGCCTCCGTGTCCGTGACGGCCGCCTGAGTTTCGGTGATGCGCCGCCACACTCATTCTAACACGCGGGCTGCAGGTTGGCCAGAGGTCACGCCGAAAAAGCCCGAAATCGGCCACGGCTCCCGCTTGAGCCTCTTTGCGGGCAGGCTCGCAAGCGAAGCCGCCAGGCGCCTTCAGCCGAAGTTCCCGGGCGACACAGGTTTTTTTACTGGAAATTCTGATTTGGTGTTTACAAACAGGATACGATGCGCTACCATAGCATCGTGCCGGAGCTGATTTCCCGCTCAGGCCGCCTGTTCTGACTCTGTGAGGGCGGGCGGACGGGAGGAGGATCAACCTTCCATGGATGCTTTCGGCCGGCAGTCGTGAAGCTGTTGGAGTTCGGCCAGTTGGTGGCCAGGACCTCGCCGAGTCCGTTCGGCGCAGTGCCGGGATGGCCCGGCGCAGCCGGCCAGTTGGATGCCTGTTTACCGCAGGCGCCGCAAGGACGCGAAATTGCACGGCATTTTTTCGATTTCTCACTTGACGCCGCTCAAGGGACGGCGCTATACTTCTACAGCTACAGGTGTCTTTCTGTCGGCTCTGTGGAAAGGAGAGATGTTATGAATAGGACAGGTATCGCTCTCTTGGTTGCGACGTTGGCGCTGAGTCTCTCACTCAGTGCGGTTGCCGCACCCGTGACGTCATCCATGACCGTCTACAAGGGCTGGAACATGATCGGGTTCCCGACTGTTCCGCTGGCCCCGAGCGCTGCTGATGTGTTCAGCGGCTACAGCGATCAGGGCATGACGGGCGGCGACGCGGTTGCCTACAACCTGTATCGCTACAACCCGATCCTCCGGTCCCTCATTCCGTGGGACCCGGATGATGCCTCCTGGGGCAACATCCTGATCGGTGACGGCTACTGGCTCTACAGGACAGACGCGGCGTCGGCGACCTTCAGCTACCAGGGCGTGGACGTGAGCGGCGATCATTGGCTGAGCCTTCCTCGCGCCGGATGGACGTTGATCGGCTACCCGAACAACACCCCCACCTCGGTGAACTACGAGAATCTGCTCGTCACCAACGGCATCGTCACCAAGCCGATCGTTGATGCTATCAACGAGGGCTGGCTGTCGGAGTACGCGTTCTACTACAACAACGCGAGCCGCAGCCTTCAGATGGTCGGCGTTGACGGGGACAGGACCACGTTGGAGAAGAACAACGGCTACTGGTTCTACACGAACCAGGACAACCTGGCCCTGATCGTTCCCGGAGCGTAAGTAACCAGGAGAACGAAGCTTCTTAAGAAGTGAATATTCGGGGTCTGCCCGGCTAGCCAGGCAGACCCCGTTTTTACGTACCAGGGACCGGCCCGTCCCCCTCGCGCAGCCGGGCGGGTCCACAAAGCAGAGGAACAGTAAGAGCTGACTCTCCCTACAGAAGAGACAGCAGAGCGGGCAGGGCCTCAGCGGACGGTGCGCGGAGGCAGACATCGGCAAGGTGAGACAGGCAGGTCTCCTGCGGATTCAGCTCTATGACCCCGCCGCCGAGCGCTGAGACATTATCCGCCAGACCGTAGCCCCCGCTGACAGCGCCCGATGTCCCGACAATCAGGATGGCATCGGCCTCCAGCGAGAACGCCAGCGCCTGGTTGATCACAGCCTTCGGCAGACTCTCCCCGAACCAGACGATGCCCGGCCGCGCGAGGCTGCCGCACTCGGGACACGACGGCAGTGTTCTCTCGTCCGCCAGCAGGCCTTCCGGCTCAAGCGGCACGTCGAAAGAGCCCCGCCACGAACAGCGGGTGCACCAGACGGCCATCAGGTCGCCGTGAATCTTCGCGATCTGCCGGGAGCCCGCTCTCTCGCTCAGATCGTCGATGTTCTGCGTCACCAGCAGAAATCCGTCCGGAGCGAAGGTCTGCTCCATCCGCGCCAGAGCAAAGTGCCCGGGATTGGGACGGACCGTTGCGAGCTGCTGCTGCCGCTCGGCGTAGAAGCGCCACACCAGAGCCGGGTCACGCTGGAAGCCCTCCGGCGCCGCCACGTCTTCCACGCGGTGCTTCTCCCAGAGACCGCCCTGGTCCCTGAAGGTAGGGATGCCGCTCTCGGCGCTGAGACCCGCCCCGGCGAACACCAGCAGCCGGGTGCAGTCCCTGAGCATCTTCGCCGCTTTTTCGATGTCTTTTTCGGCCATCAGTCGTGCACGTCCACTTCTATCGCAAGGCGCTGACCGAACATACCCCGGCCATCGCAGTTCATCCTGAGTTCGAGAGATGCCGGCCCGGAAAGGGGCGAAATCTCCACTTCAACTCCCCCGATCGTCTGCAGGCTCGCGGCGTCGGCGGGCAGGGATGCATCCACGACAGTCTCCCCCATCTTGAGGCGAAGAGTCACGCTCCCCGGCCCGTCGGCCTTTCGAAGCCACTTCGCCTCACCGGTGTTGGTGACGGCAACGCGCAGTCGCAGCCGGGCGCCACGCCGTGCCCGGACCGTGCCGCCCTCAATGGCCGCCCACGTTCCGCCATCCTGGCAGGCTTCGGGACAGCAGATCTCGGCGTTCAGGTACTTCGGAGGATTGTCGCCCGTCCACGGCACGCCTCCCACGGCCACGGCCGGGCAGTCCGCGCTTGTCGTTCCCGTGCCTTGCGTCCTGATTGCCGCGCGGCGGCCTGCCTTCAGCCGCGCAAGATACTCATCTTTCGCGGCCACCCACACTCCGGCATAACCGTCCACATGCCGGTCGCGGTCAATCGCGATGACCCCGGCGGCCACGGGCAGTCTGATCGCGGCATCAACTCGACGCGCCTCCGCCGCCATGACTCGTGCAGCCGGACGCGGCTCACAATCCTGACGGACCAGCCCGTAGTCGCTGACCTCCTCAACTCTGAAACCTCCGGGCCACCACCACGCCGCCGAACCATTCGCGTGCGAGCGCCTGAACATCTCATAGCATTTGCGGTAGTGCTCGGCCTGACCCTCCAGAGCCTGAGCGCTCAGCGTGTCGGGCCAGATGCTCAGCCCGAACTCGGCCCAGAACACGGGCTTGCCGCCCGACACGAAGCGCCCGTACTCGGTCGTAAAGCCCGCGGCGAGGTAGTTGTCCAGATCACCGGCCAGGGCGTAGCCTTCCGGGGACGTGAAATCGAGATGCGCCGCGCCGCTGGCGAGGTCGAAAGGCATCATCGGAACCGGCCAGGCCTGCCCCGTGCCTCCAAAACCCGTCCGCGCGCCCAGCAGATGGTTGGGGTCAATCGAACGCACGAACCGGGCGACTTCTCCATATCCCCGGCTGATCAGATCGTCCGCAAAGCGCCGGTATGCCGCCACCATCCTGCGCCACTCGCCGTCCGCGGTGAGCTGATCGTCCGAAGGCGAAGCCGGCTGGCCATCGTCCGTCAACGGAGCCGCCACGCCCCAGTCCTTCCCGGCCCGCTCCACACTGCCGTACTGCTCGACAATCCAGTCCTTCCAGCGAGCATCCAGGGAGGCCCGCTGAGCGCGCCGGCCCAGTCTCGGCTCCCAGGCCAGGTCGTAGGCGAATACCTGCGGGTTCCGGGCCAGTCCGGCCGCCTCGATCAACTGGCGCACCTTCGGCAGATCCGGAGTCAACGGATGGCCGCCGTCCAGAAAGATGTTGACAAGGATCCGATGGTTCCTGCAGCGCTCCAGAAAGTCGACAAGCTGAGGGGCGGTCTCCGGATCCATATACTGGATGCTCACCAGGTTGATGCGAAGCATCTCGAGCATCTGGAGGTCTCTCTCGATAACCTCCGGGTCGTAGCGCAGCCTTCCCAGCCAGCTTCCGGACAGATCCCCCGGCTCCATGCCGGCGCGCGACCGGGGCCAGTAGTTCACGCCGTTCGCGTAGAACGGCCTGCCGGCCAGCCTGAACTGGCCGTGCCCGGTGGTCACACGCTCCCCGGAGGCCTCAGGATGAAGCACTACCACCGGCTGCAGAAGCGTATCCACAGTCCGCCCCCCCTCGAACAGCCGCGTCACAACACGGGCGGCGCCCGGCTGGGCGGTGCAGGTGAGGCCCTGCTTCTCCCACTTCTCCATCGCCCCGGAGGCGACCGGCCGCTCTTCGCCCGCGAGCAGTGTGACCTCCTTGCCCTCCTGCACGAGAGAGACCGATGGCCTTACGTTTCGTGCAGCCGCCCTGGCGCCCACCACCGCGCAGCCCGCCCCGAAAGCCGCCGGAGCATCGCCCGAACTCAGCGCAAAAGCATCCGACCCAGCCATGCGAATGAACGGCTGCGAGAACATCCTGCCCGCCATCGCCCCGGCCAGATCCGCAATCCGGTCCCTGTCCTTATCGGGCAGACGGCGGGTCTCCAGACCAATCGCGCCCCACATGCCGCCGGCGTACCGGCCCTCGAAATGCACCAGCATCCACGCGACGCTGCCCCGCCACTCCCCGTTGTCACCGTAAGCGTCCACGCAGGGTATGAACCGCGCCGGGGCCAGCGCCCCGTCCGGCAGGCCGAGACCCCGGGGCCGCCACACCGGCGTCACACCCGAAAAACGGCCCTGCATCGCGAAACTTCTGTCCACCACCGCCTGGTCCGCCCTCGCACTCAGGCTGCATGCGCCCGCCAGAGGATAGACTTTGTACGACGGACTCAGCGTGTCCAGCACCGGAAGCGGCGACCGCATCCCGGCGAGTTTGTCTGTGGTTATCCCGATGCCCCGAATCCAGAACAGATGCGCCCCCTTCGGAAGCAGGCCGTTGTTCTCGGCAAGGCCGAACGAGACCTGAACGGCGTTATCCGGATTGAAGCAGTCGCCCGGCCCTCCACGCCCCTTCGATTCGTTGTCCATCCAGTACTTGAAGTCGGACGGAGCAAGCGCGAAACGCGTCCATTTCTCCGAGAGCTTCACGTCGGCCATCCACCTCGAGCCGTCGGATTCCCGCCACTCGACGGTCAGCCTGGGCGTGTTTCTGTCTCCGCGCGCCTCGAACACGGTCACCGTCCGGCCGTAGCCGAACGGCTGATCGAGTTGTGCGGACATATACGTGTTCCATCCGGAAATGTCCGACACAAAACTCGCCAGCGCCCCGTCGCGAACAGTGAGGCGCTCTTCGAACTCCGGATGGTTGGTGGTGCGCTGCCAGAGCTTCTCGTCACCGGGCTTGAGTTCGAACAGCAGCTTTTCGGGGGGCGTCTTCGCGAACTCGTTCTGAGCCGCCGACCGGGTCATCCACCGCCCGTCATAGTGGACTAACAAGTCCTCGAACAGCGGACCGCCGATCGCAAGCAGGCACCCGCCGTTTTCGAGATACTGCTCAAGTGCTGTCAGCGCAGCCAGGGGGAAACTGCGGGCGCTGGGGAGCACGAGCAGCGCCGGGCGCCGGGAGAGGCCAACAGCCAGATCCCCGTGCGCCGCCTGCTCGACCTCGAAGCCGGAATCCCGCAGACGGGAGGCCAGAGACCGTGCAAGCCCCGCATCCGTGCTCTGGTAGACAAGCGCGGTAGTCGCGGCGAAGGCGGGTAAGACGGCCAGGCAAAGCAACAGGATGACGGCGAGCCGGAAGAGTAAGCCTGCGTCCATTGTGGGTAAACCCTCAGTCCTTGTGATGACGTTAGCAGGCGGACAGGAAGCTCTGCCTACCTGCCTGCAGCCGCGCAAGGCCTCACCAGGCGGCCCTTACGGCCGCCAATGCCGGGGTCGCAAGCCGGCGCTCAAAAAACGTCGGCCTCCCGCCCGCAATCCTCTGCTAGACGGTCTCCTCGTTGAACAACCAACTCGTCGGCGCGACTGCCACTTTGCGCTTGATGCGGGCCAGGGCGTTGTCAACGCTCTTGGTGTTGCAGTGCAGGTCGGCGGCGATCTCACGGTAGCTCTTGCCCATCTGGTAGCCCGCGAGCACAAACCACTCGAAATCCGACAGCATGCGCCGCAACATCGTGGACATTCGCCTGCTGTCCTCCCGGCGGATGAGCAGATCCTCCGGGTCAACGTTCTCAGACGAACTCAGAACATCGGCGAGGCTCCACTCGCTGTCCGAATCCTCGGCGGGATACTCGAGCGAGACGGAGCTGTTCAGCGGAGCCTGTTTCTGACGGGTTGCGGTCTTTATGGCGGTGATGACGTGCCGTTCGATGCAGATTCGCGCAAAGGAGAGGAAGCTGATCTCCTTGTCGGACCGGTAGTCGTTGATCGCCTGCCACAGGCCGATCATACCTATCTGCACCAGATCATCCTTTTCGGCGCCCATAAGGAAATAGGAGCGCACCTTCGTGCGCACCAGTCCCCGGTACTTATAGAGCAGGAACTCGGAGGCGTGTTTTTCGCCAGCCTGGGCTCGGTCTACTATCTGCCGATCGGACAATTGCGCATACCGTACTCGTGTCGGCGGAGCCGTCTCCGAGACACGACACTCCGTAAGCGTTTGTGTCATACCTGCGCGATTCCTCGCAACAACAGAGGTTGTGCCAGGATGACTCCCCGCGCACGGACAGCCTTCCTTAGCATTGGCGGCATTATACAGCACCCGCATGGGCAATGCAAGCTCAATCGGCAACATTTTTGTACTCAAATCCGCAGGCGGCGGCCTGCCGCCACCCGGAGCTCAGCGGATCACAAAAGCCGCGTAGGACACGACCTCGCGGTCGTCGCCGGTGACATCGCCCGAAGTGCGGTAGTCCGCCAGCTCTGCCCCGGACGCACCGAGGGTGACGGCGGCGGCGATGACGGCGGCGGAGGGCATCACCCCGCACATGGAAATACCGTTCTGGCGGACCGCCCTCACAAGGTCCGCCGAGTCGAGCGCGAGCACTGCGTCAATCGCAGCCCTGTCGCGTCTTCGCGCATCAGATGCGCTCAGGTAGTGGCTCATGTCCGTGCTTGCCAGCAGCAGGGTTCGGTCCGGCGCCGCCACTTCCGCAAGCGCCCGGCCCAGGCCGGCGCACACTTCGTGCCCGCTCGAGCTTGCGGGCAGGCCGAGCACGATGGGCAGAATACCAAAAGGCCGCCCCAGGCGGAACTGAAGCAGAGGCAACTGCACTTCGATCGAGTGCTCCCGCGCGTGAGCGAGTGAGTCGAAGGATGCAGCGGGGAAGGCGGCAGCGAGGCTCTCACCCAGGGCGCGGTCCACGGGAACCGCGCCAAAAGGGGTCGCCCACTCGTCAGAATCTGAAATGGAAACGGGCGGCCCGAGTCCCGTGTGGTTCGGGCCAATGATGACCACGGTCTCGATGCGCGAATCTTCGGGAACAGAGGCGCACGCCGCCGCGGCTGAGGCGCCCGAATAGATGTATCCCGCGTGGGGGCAGATCAGAGCCCGTGGAGCAGGCCCGTCCGCACGCCCCGTGCTCGCCGCAAAGCAGCGTTCCAGCACACGCGTCAACTCCCCCGCATCCGCCGGATAGAACGATCCCGCAACCGTTGTTGGACGCATCATAACCTGCTCCTCCCGTCTTCAGGATTATACCCGAGCCCCGCGCCGCCGCCGGGGTACTGGTACAACTACCGGATTTTGCCGCAGTCCTTGACCTGAGAGATCGCCGGCGGTATACTATGGGCAGCGGTGGACAGGGCCAGCCCCGATCAGCCGCAGATGAGACCGTGGGCGCCCAGGACCCACGGCCAAATGACCGGGCCGCCGCTTCGCGGCAAGAGTCCGGCAACCATGACAGAGGGAGTAAATCGTCGGCGTGCGTACGCATAAGAAAAACAGCGCGACAGGGCCGTCCAATCGCGTTCGCCCAACCACCATCCGATACGAGAACGAGCATCCCCTGTACGTGATACCGGAAGATCCGCGCGGGTGGGCGGGATGCTTTGCCCTGTACTCCCTGACCGCTAACACCTCCGACCCCGCAGCGCACCCCTGCTGCGATCCGCTTGCGTGGAACACGCTGACCGGTTCGGCGCTCGACCGCCGAAAGACGCGCAACACAGACTGAAAGCCCGCCCTGCCCCCGACCGCCACACTGCTTGACCGGCAGGGGCCGGGGCAGTATAATGTAACCGATTCCTCAGGTGGCGGAACGCGCTCGCCTCCGGCCTGCCGGGCGGCGGCACTGCGGTTGTGGAGCATCCCCATTGACGTGTTGCACGGGGGATGTGCCGTGTGCTTCAGCCAGGCTTTCCGGGCAGGGGCGCGCCGGTCCGCCGAACAGGACATGCAACGGAAGGCGGCGTGGTGCTGAGGGCCGGTGCGGACCCCCGTGGACCGGCTTCTACATTCTCCGGCGACCGTGCAGAGGGGCTTTTGGGGACACTGGCGTGGTCATGGCGGGTAACGGCAGAGGACTGTGGGTGCGAGGAGCGAGGTTTGCGTGGGCCGGCCTCGTTCTGCTCCTCTGGCTGTCCCGCTCAGACGCCGCTATCGGCATCTACAACTGGTATCCCGTCGCGAACGACCCCTCAGCCGAGATTCACTATCGCCTCAACACAGACGCATCGAGCGGACAGATTCTGATACGAAACAGCTCCGATGGCTCGATCGTAAGGACACTCGACCTGACCGGGGCCCTGCTCGTGAAAGGGCCGCACCACGTGAGATGGATCGGGGACGCCCAGGGAGGCGGCTCGGCGCCGACGGGTGACTACTACGCCGAGATATCAGTGAGCGCCCCGCCCGTTCGGGAAGACCCGCAGAACCCCTTCAAGAACCGGCACGATTTCGCGTACGTCGGGGGGACGCTGGCGCCGTTCTACGGGGTCGCGGTGGACACCAACCCGGCGAACAACAACCAGACTGATCCGGCCTTGTCAACGTACGGCCTGATCTACGCCGCCGACGCCGCCGGAAAGCGAATCCTCGCGTTCTATCCCGATGCTTGGACGGACTCGATTGAGAATGGACAGATCAACGCTTTCCGCGAGTTTCCGTCGCGCACTCAGGGCAACGCAAGCTCGCCGTGGGGTCTCAGCGCCGCGGAAGACGGCCGGATCTATTCCACGGCGCGGTCCTACACCGCTTCTCAGGGATTCCACAACTACAGCCCGGACGGCGCGATCCACCTGTTCGGCGGCCAGGCTTCGACAAGCCAGGACACCATCGCCTTCGGCATCGCCGCGGAGGGAACCGCCTTCCACCTCTCCTCCGTCGGCAGCAGCATCGAACGCGCGAAGGTGAACGCGGACTATTCGTACCGCGACGACCTGCCCGCCGACCCGTTCAGGATTGCGAAGACCGTGCTCAGCGGCGCCGTTTCGATATTCGGCTTCACGGCGGGCCCATCGCCTTCCGAGAACTCGCCCCTCTGGATAACGAACTTCTCCGTGACCCCCTCTGTGTCGAAGTGGACGTGGAACGGCGCGGCGTACGAACGGGATGCTTCGTGGGTTGTGACCGGCGATGCCCGCGGCCCGGGGGCTGTGGCGGTTGGCGTGGACATCAGCAGAAACGGCGCGGATCTGATGGCGGTGGGATGCGAGCGGCGGGCCAACAATCTCGTATTCCTGAAGGCATCCGACGGCTCGTTTGTCCGTGCCTACGCCCCGTCCCAGACCATGGTGCACAACGTGGAGTTCGACGCGGCGGGCAACGTCGTGATGGACTGCGGGGGCGATTCGCGATCGAACAAGCAGCGGCTCGTCAGCATCTTCTTCCCCGAAGACAACGGCAGCTCGGACACGCGCCAGACGATTCCGTTTCATCATACTTACGGCAATCTGCCGCCCGAAGTGCTAAGCGGCACCGCGGACCCGGACACGATACGGGAGAACGGTCTGGACGCCGCCGAGTTCACTGTCGTCGTGCGGGACAGCGACGGGCAGGGCAGCATCGCGTCCGTGACAGCCGACCTGTCGCCGCTCGGGGGCGAGCCCGAGGCGGCGTTTACCCTCGATGCCATCCTTGACACTCAAACCGCGCGCTATGTGCTGCGGGAGGTGCGGGCGCAGCCATCCACGCGGGCCGGCCAGCACAGCATCGCCGTACAAGCGCGGGACAGCGCGGGAGGCACGGCAACGGAGTCCATCGCTCTGGAAGTCACGGGCGGGATCATCTCGGGCACTGCGGCACACGAAGTCGCGGGATTCCCGATCGGGGGCGCGACGATCACGCTCGCGGACACGGTATCGGGAAACGTGTACACGGCCGTTACTTCTTCTGACGCAGGGTCAGTCGGCGCGTTTGAGGCCAGTGTCAATCCCGGCTGCTACACGGTGTTCGCCTCGAAGGCCGGCTACGGGGTCTCGCCCGCCGTTTCGGGCCTGGTTGTGGAACAGGACCAGACGGTTTCCGGGGCGCAGCCGCTGCTGGGCTCGTTGACGGTTGCGGCGGCACTCGGCGCCGCGGAAGGCTCGACGGTGTGCGTCGAAGCCAGCGTCGTGGCGCCGCCAGCGGCGGCGGACTGGGCCGCGGGAGGACAGAAGGGCTTCAGCGACGATGACGCCGCGGGCGCGAGCTTCAAGTACTACATCCGCGATGCTTCGGGCGGCCCGTCGCCGATCGCGGGCATCAAGGTGGACGACGGCGTCAACAAGCCCGCGCGCGCAGACGTGGTGATCGTCGAGGGCCGCAGGCTCTACCCGAACGGGCACGAGCGCAACCTGCAGGATGTCACGAATTTCCACAACAGAGGCCCCGGAAGTGACCCGCTTGCGCCGGAGCCCGCCGGACTGAGCAGCCTTGTGCGCCTCTCGAACAACCTGGACTACGAAGGCTGGGGACGGTATGTGCAGTTCGAGGACGCCACGGTCGTGCCCGGCAGCCAGTACGAAACGCCCACCACGGTCGGGTTCAGGGTCACCGATTCGACCACGACCGAGCAGTGGACGGTCAAGGTGTGGAAGTCGCTCGGGCTTTCGCTTGCCGATATGCCCCGCGACAACTACGTGCTGCCTCTGAAGGCGCTGGTGACCCGGATGGGGCTGTATGACCAGAACTGCCTCGAGCCGTCGCGCCCGGAGGACATCATGATCCCGCCGGTGAAAGCCGCGACACCGGGCGGCGTGAAGCAGGTTCTGGACGGGCTGCTGGTGCGGTTCACCGACCCGCAGGTGGTAACGCTGGCGGAGGATGGCTTCTTCTACGCGCAGGATGCAGAGGGCAACTCGGGAATCCGCGTGGCTTCCGGAGAACAGGTCGCGGCAGGCGACGCTGTTGAGATTTCGGGTGAAATGGCCACGTCCCCGCTGGGCGAGCGCTTCATTGACTATGCCACGGTCTCGGTGACCGGCACGGGAACGACGCCTGTCCGGCTGCTGCCCCACAAGAGCCTGGGCGGAACAGGATACGTGGACGGAAACGGCATCCTGACGGAAGGGCTTCTGGTTCGAATCTACGGATGGGTCAGCTGGACTGACTACCTGGACAACTACTTTCTCGTTGACGACGGCTCGCATGTTGACGCAGCGGACGTGCAGACGGGCGTCAAGGTCATCAACACGCCCTACGTGCTCATCCCGGGCCAGTTCTGCCTGGTGACGGGGGTGGTAACACCAGAGTTGAAGGAAGGCAAGAGAATAAGGGTACTCAGGGGTCGGCAGACACTTGAGGACCTGACGGTCATTCAGTGAAGGCCCCCGGCTTTGCAGGGGGCAGCAAACGAGGAAAGGGGAGAAACAGAAAATGAGACACAGACTGCTGATCGCACTGATTGCGTGCGCGGCGATGGCAGCAATGGCTCCGCGGCAGGCGGCGCTCGCGCAGGCAACCGACGTCGTGATCGTGGAGAGCCACCAGCCGAGCGGGGCGCTGACGCCGGATCCGCCCTATAAGGATGTGGGGTTTTTCGACACAACCAGCAAGAGCACCGCGCCCGGCCTGACAGGCGTGGGCAGCCGGTACGGCTGCGCGGCGGCAAAGGAGGGCTACATTTCGGTCAACCCGACGCTGAACGTGCCGGGCGGCAAGTACCATGTGGATGTGACACTCAGCGCCACCGCCGGGAACGTATCATCCGATCTGGTGGCGGCCGTCGCGGCGACCGGGGGAACCGGCCTGCCGGCGACGACCACGGCGTTTCGGTCTTCAACATCGAACACGTGGGTGAGGGTTGGGGATATCCAGCTTGATCCCGGGGTCACATCGCCGAAGATCACGTTCACTTACAGCAGCGGAACCGTGGACTGCGAGGCGCAGATGCGCTGGATCAGTGACGCGTACCGCTTCAGCCTGGTTCAGCCATGCGAAGAGATTCCCCTGGTCAGCGTGACCGGGCCGTTCGAGGGCGGCGAGACAACTGTGGAAGTCACGGGGATATCGGCATCGGCGGCACTCGTGACGGTGTACTCGATCTCTGACGGCGTCACGTCGGTCATCGGTTCGGCCAATCCCGGCGGCAGCGCGACCTGCGTGGTCCCTGTAATCGCGATTGTACCGGGCACGAAGATCGCGGCCACCCAGACCATTGGCGGACAGGAAGGCTGCACGCCCACAACGGGTGTCGCTGTCGGACCGGTAATCGTCGAAAGCCAGCTCGGCGGACAGAACTTCAACCGGTACTCCGAGAGTGGCGCATGGAGCACGAGCTCCGTCAAGAGCTCTGCCCCCGGCACGACGGGAGGCATCGGTTCACGCTTCGGCACCGCAAATACGTCTGCGTTCACGGTCTCGCCCGTGCTGAAGACGGCGGGCGGCAAGTACCGCGTGGACATCACGCACACATCCGTGGACAGCAACACTTCTCCCGACATTGTGGTGACAGTCGGTCAGACGAACTGCGCAGGCCTGCCGGCAACGACGACCCTGTTCCAGAGAGGCTCAGCGGCGAGGTCGCCTGCGTGGGGCACCCTCGGAGAGATACAGCTCGACGCGGGACAGACAACCCCCTCCATCACGTTCACCTACAGCAGCGGAACCATCGGCTCGGTGGGCGGACGCTTCTGGGCAGACGCGGTGCGCTTCGTGAAGGTCACCGAGTGCCTGCAGGTTCCGGAGGTCGTCGTTGAGGGCCCCATGGACGCCGGGCAGACAACCGTGCGCATAAGCGGAATCCAGACCGGCGCTGAAGCAGCGACCAACGTGACTGTCTATGCGCTGACTGCGACCGGAATCAACCCGATCGGATCGGCCAACCCGGGCGGAGAGGCCTTGATTGACGTGCCGGTGACTCCGCTCGTGAAGGGCGCGCACATCGGCGCCACCCAGACCGTGGGCGGCATCGAGGGTTGCCAGCCGACCGCCGGCCCGCTTGTGGGCAGCGGCCCCAACACGGCCATTCTGCTCTCGCTTGGGATTCGCGAGACGAACGCCGGCGGCGGAGGAGGCCCGATCGGCGCGGACGGCGGCATCGGGTCAACCTCCATCGAGTGGCTGGGCGCGGCCGGAGCGGTTGGAGGCGCGCCCGCCGGGAAGCTCGTCGCGCCATCCAATCAGTGGCAGACGCTCACGTTCAGTGCCGCAAACTCGGGAGGCAAGGACCCGGTCCTCAGCTTCAACGCCGGAGACGGTGTTCTTCAGGGCGACTTCGGTGTCCTGGAGCATCTTGCGATTGTGAGCGCGGCGGACGCGCGCGGAACCCGCGACGTGGGCCACTACAGACTGTACGTTGACAACATCTCGAACGGCGCCACCAACTTCGCGGACTTCGAGAGCTACGATGCGGACACTGCGGTCATGTTCCTGCAGCCGTCCTACTCCGGCTCGACGGCCACGAACCTGCTCGGCGTGCCGGACGCCACGGTCCCCGCGGGGTTCCGGGGGACTCCCGACTTCGCGGCCGTGGACGCCACGACTGGCGACGGCAGCAGCAAGTCCGAGCGCGTCGAGTTCCAGTTCATTGACGCTTCGCCCGGGCGCTGGGTGCGGTTGACGACCTACTACAACCCGGCCATGACCCCGCCAATGGACATCAGGCCGCTCCAGAACCCTTACGTGGACCTGAGGCAGCCAATTACGCTGCGCGTGCTTCTCCAGCCCGTTGCCAGCGACACGACGCTCACGCTGACAGGCCCCGAGAGCAAGACCGCGAACGAAGGCGACAACGTTTCGTTCAGCGTCGCGGCCAGCGGCGGAACGGGTACGATACACTACAAGTGGTACAGGGACGGCTACCAGGTCGCCGGGTCGGACTCGCCTGTGTTCACGCTCTCGAATCTCTCGGTCTCGGACGCGGGATCCGTGCGCGTGTGCGCCACGGACGACAAAGGCACGGTGTACAGCGCCGAGGCAGCGCTGACCGTAAACGTGCTCCCGCTGGTTGCCGGGGCCGCGAAGCAGAAGCCGGACGGCTCGAGCGCCACCATCGCGGGATCTCTGGTTGTCACGAAGACCGGCGGGTCCGAGTTCTGGGCGCAGGCCCAGGACCGGTCAGCGGGCATCAGGGTGGTCTCGACCGCCAATCCGCCCATCAACCAGCTGGTGAGCGGCATACAGGGAACCGTGAGAACGGACCCGGCGACCACTGAGAAGTTCATTGAAGTGGGGGCTGGCGCCATAACTGTGGGCTCTGAGATGACGCCTGAGCCTCTGCAGACCCTGCAGAGGAGCGTCGGCGGCGACAAGGTGACGGGCGGCGCCGGGCTCCCCGATGACGGCCTGCTGGTGACCGTGGTGGGCAAGGTCACCGCAATTGACTACACTACCAACGTCTTCTACATCGAGGACGGCAGCAATGTGGCCAACGATACGCCAACTTCCGCGGGGGCGATGCCGCCCTCCACGAAAGTCGCCGGCATCAAGGTGCTGAGCGATGGAAGCGCCATGCCCTATGCAACCGGCATGGCGGTGGGCGTGACAGGGATCGTGCGGCTCGAGGCTGCGGGCGGCAATGTGATCAGGAAGATCGAGATGCGCAACGAGATGGATCTCGACTTCGATCCCTGATTCTAGTAGAATGTGGGGTCGGGCGCGCGTGGGTGCGCCCGGCCCTGATATCTTTCTTCGTCACGCGACGCGGGTGAGGCATGGATCCTGACCGGCGGTGATACCGCGGGAGGCGCTTGCCGGACCGAAAGCGCCGCGGCGAAGATGGGAATGGTCCAGAAAGTCAGGACACGAGGGAATGACAAACATGACAGGAACAAAGAAGAACATCTTCTTTGCTCTGGCGGCTGTGGCAATTCTCGCGGGAGCGATGTTGCTTCCTCAGGATGCCGACGCCGCTGTGGGCATTGTAAGATGGAGCGCGGTGGGTTCCGACCCGACCGCAACGATTTCGTACAGGCTGAACGTCACGGCCAACTCCGGGACGATTCAGATTGTGAACGTCGCGACAAGCGCGGTGGTGAGGACCATCACGCTGGCGGCGGCCGACCTCACCGACGGCCCTCATACCGTTGCGTGGGACGGCACGACTGATGCCGGGGCGTCGGCCCCGACGGGCACCTACAAGGCCAGGATCACGGTCAACAAGAACGCGGTTGCTCTGCCCGGAGTAGCGCGCCGCATTCGCGACCACTCCGTGCAGGCGCCAACGAGCCACCGGTATATGGGCATAGACGCCGACAACAATCCGGCCAACAACAACCAGACGAACCCGGCGCTCTCGAGCTTCGGCAACGTTTATGTTGCGAATACGGTTTCGAAGTACATCGAGGTCTGGACCCCGGGCAACGCGGCCGGCGCCGACTACGCCCAGTGCGCTTTCGGCGATCCGGAAGTCCTGCCAGGCTGGGGCAGCGGAC
>ERZ1026800.1056-NODE-1056-length-19666-cov-3.205691_pt1 | contig 19666 bp, 21 predicted proteins | sample MGYA00520873_ERZ1026800 | MGnify/ENA primary metagenome ERZ1026800 (study PRJEB33270, sample SAMEA104284475) | anaerobic digester metagenome | biome: Anaerobic digester microbiome; feature: mesophilic sludge digester; material: Anaerobic digester biomass...
GTGCAGCTCCGTGCCCAGCGTGGCGGCCTCCAACTCGTTGGCCAGCACCACCGACGGGCGCAGCGACCGGATGTGGGCGAGTGCGTGCGCGGGGCCGACGTGTTGCAGCACCGCTGCCGAGGAGGTGTCGATCGAGACGCGGATGCCGCGTGCCACCGCCCACTGCGCCAACGTGGCCGAGGCGGCGGCCAGTGGCTCGACGGCCAGCGAGTAGTAGGGGATGTGCAGCGTGTGCAGGCCGTCCAGCCACGCAGGGTCGGGGTCGGTCAGCTCGGTGCAGGCGGCGCGATCGCTCAGCATCGTCCGCTCACCGGCGGTGTCGACGAGCACGATGATCGTGCCCGTGCGGCCCGCTCTGCGCACCACCACGTCGGCCCCGTCGGCGAGCAGCGCTTCGGTGAGGCCGCGACCGGTGGCGTCGTCGCCCACCTGCCCGATGAACCGCGCCGGTACGCCGGCCCGGCAGGCAGCGGCGATCACGTTCGCGGCGCTGCCCCCGCGCCGACGGATGACGGTTGCCTGCGTGTCGCTGGCCACGTTCACCTGCTCGCGCAGGCGCACCACCACGTCTTCGACAAGATCGCCCACCGAGCCCAACATGCCGGCGACGCTACGCCGCCGCGGCTCGGCGCAGGAAACACACGGCCGGCCCGGTGGGCGCGCCCTCTACCCTGGTGCCACGCACATGCGGAGGACACCATGACCGACACGACGCCCGAGACCACGACCGGCACGACGCCCGACCACTCGGTGAAGGCCCGACTGCGGGCTGCGATGACCGCTGCCATGAAGGTGCGCGAGGAGCTCGCGCTGGGTGCGCTGCGCCAGGTGCTGTCCGAGATCGCCGTCGTCGAGACCGCCGCCGAGGAGGTGGCAGTGCTCTCCGACGAGCAGGTGCTCGCCGTGGTCGCGGTGGAGGTGCGCAAGCACCACGAGACCGCCGATGCGTTCGTCACTGCCGGTCGCCCGCAGCAGGCAGCTCGCTCGCGCGCCGAGGCAGCGGTGTTGGAGGCCTACTTGCCGGCCGCGCTCGGCGACGACGACCTGCAGCGCATCATCGGCGAGGAGATCGCCGCCGCGGCGACGGCTGGCGCGCAGGGCATGAAGGCCATGGGCAAGGTGGTGGCCGCCGTGCGCGCCCAGGCCGGCCCCACTGCCGACGGCGCCAAGATCGCCGCGATGGTGAAGGCGGCTCTCGCCTAGCCCTCGACCCCGGGGTTGATCAGTTGCCGAAGTCCCAGCCGTCGCCCTTTGCGTACTGGCCCAGCACGTTCTTGGCGATGAGGATCTTGTGCACCTCGTCGGGACCGTCGGCGATGCGCAGCGTGCGCGCGCCTTGGTACATGGCCCACAGCGGCAGGTCGTTGGAGACGCCGGCGGCACCCCAGATCTGGATGGCGCGGTCGACGACGCGCGTGTACGCGTTGGGCACGTAGACCTTGATCGCGGAGATGTCGGTGCGCGCCGCCTGCAGGCCCTGGTCGATCTTCTCGGCTGCGTGAATGGTGAACAGACGCGACGTCTGGATGTCGATGTAGCTGTCGGCGATGGCGCCCTGGGTGAACTGCTTGTCGGCGAGCACACCGCCGTGCACCTCGCGAGAAGCGGCGCGCTGCACCATCATGTCGAAGGCCCGCCACATCTGGCCGATGCTGTTCATGCAGTGGAAGATGCGACCGGCGCCCAGTCGGTCCTGCGCCGCCTGGTGGCCCTCGCCGACGCGACCGAGCGCGTTGCCGACCGGCACGCGCACGTCCTCGTACTTCACCTCGCAGTGGTCGCTCTCGCGGCGACCCCACACGCCGATGCCGCGCACGATGTTGACGCCCTTCGTGGCCGCCGGCACGATGATCTGCACCATCGGTCCGCTGCGCGGATCGGTGGCGTCCTTCTCCTGCACGCGGCACATCACGATGAAGAAGTCGGCATCGATGCCGTTGCTGGTGAACCACTTGTGACCGTTGATCACGAAGTCGTCGCCGTCGACCACTGCGGCCGTGGTGAGCGAGCGCGGGTCGCTGCCCGGGTTGTGCGGCTCGGTCATCGAGAAGCCCGACTCCATCGTGCCGTCGATGAGTGGCAGCAACCAGTCCTGCTTCTGCTGCTCGGTGCCGTACTTGACGAGAATGCTCTGGTTGCCCGAGTTGGGTGCCACCACGCCGAACAGCGAGGCCGCGCCGATCGCGTAGGCCAGCACCTCGTTCATGTAGGCGTGTGCGAGGAAGTCGAGGCCCATGCCGCCGTACTCGGTGGGCAGGTGCGGCGCCCACAGACCGGCCTTCTTCACCTTCTCCTTGATCTCGGCGCGCAGCTCGAGGATCTCGGTGCGTTCGTGAAAGCTCTCGCCCTCGCGACGCTCGGCCCACAGCCGGCCCTCGTTGGGGATGATGTCGGTGTTGACGATCTCGGCCGTGCGCATGCGGATGTCGTTGATCCGCTCGTCGAGGGTGGGCACGGGCTTGCAGTTCATTGCCATGTGCCGCACCGTATGTCCGCGACCCCTTCACTCGTAGGGTCGAAGGACCCCGGCCGGTCAGAGAGCGCGGACGGCGTTGACGATGGCGGTCGCGAATCGATAGGCGCCCGACGAGTACACGGGGCACGGCAGGGCCGCGGTGCCAGGGCACATGTGCACGCCGTCGTCGTTGCGAACGATGTTGCTGCCGTCGGCACCACACTCGGCCTCGCCGACGAGGCAGGGAAGCGCAACTGCAAAGCTGCCGTCGGGGTTCTCCACCGCCGCGCCGCCGTCGACGAACGAAATCGCCTCGTCGCCGGTGGCAAGCTCGGTGACCACCGTGTTGATGCCGGCGATCTCGATCTCGGCCGCCGGGTCGAGCCGCTGTGGTTGCCCCACCATCAGCACCCGTGAGCCCGTGGCGCGCACTTGCGCCACCAGTGCAGTGAGGTCGGTGCGGTACTTGTCGACGAGTGCCTGCCCTGCCGGGAAACCGCCGGCAGCATCCGCCATGCACGGAGTCTGCGAGTTGCCGATGAACGTGATCACCGCCACGGTGGTGGTGCCGGTGGCGAGGTCCTTGCCCAGCCAGTCGCACGGCGCGGTGCCGCCGAAGAACTGGTCGACGACCGGGGTGTTGCCCAGCAGCAGCGAGAGGTACGGCGCTGTCTCCTGCGCGAGGGAGTCGCCGATCAGCACCACCGACGCAGGCGCAGCGCTCGTCGCCGGCGACGCGGCGGGTGACTGCGATGGGATGTCGCAGGCGGCGACGAGGAGGCTCAGGCATGCGGCCAGCGCCGGCGCGATGAGCGCTCGTCGCTGCAACGAATGATCGAGCCGCGGCACACTGGGACTGTACCCGTGGCGGGCCGGGCTTGGGTCGCTGGCTAGCTTCGCAGTGGTCACACTGCATCGGGAGCGCACATGAGGATCGGTTTCATCGGGTGGGGCAACATGGGCGGGCGGCGGCACGCAACCTGCAACGCGCCGGTTCCCAGCTGTGGGTGCACGAGCGCTTCCGCGAAGCCGCCGAACGCTACGGCGACGGGGCGGGCGAGATGACGGTGTGCAAGGTGATCGAGGACGACGCAGGGGTCGAGCTGCGAGTGGAAGGCGAGTGGCTGGCGCCGTGGGAAGTGAAGCACCCGAGCGACACATGATGGGGCCCGGTGTCTCGCAGGTACTGGCGTGCCCGCACTGCGGGCTGCCGCTGTCGTTGTCTGCGACGGGTGCCACCTGCGAGCGCCATCACTCGTTCGATCGTGGTCGTGGCGGGTACCTCAACCTGTTGGTCGGCGGCCGCCTCAGTGCCGCCACCACACCCGGCGACACGCCCGATGCGCTCGCCGCTCGCCGCCGCTTCCTCGGTGCAGGGCACTACGCGCCGATCGCCGCTGCGGTCGCCGCGGTGGTCGGCACACCCGCCGGCCCCGTGCTCGATGTCGGCTGCGGCGAGGGCTACTACCTCTCGCAGCTACCGCTGCCCGATCGGTTCGGCCTCGATGTGGCGAAGAGCGCAGTGCAGATGGCGGCGCGGCTGTTGCCCGACTCGCAGTTCGTGGTCGGGTCCGCGTATCGACTGCCGGTGCTCGACGGCTCTGTCGCCGCAGTGCTGTCGGTGTTCGCGCCGCACCCGTTCGACGAGTTCCGGCGAGTGCTGCAGCCCGGAGGCCGCTGGGTGACGGTCACGCCCGGCCCGCACCACCTGCAGCAGATGCGGCCGGTGCTCTCGGGAGACTCGCAGCGCAAGGCCGGCGAGCGCCTGCAGCGCCGAGCCGAGCCACCGGTGGAAGCCGCTGCCGCCCGGCGGGTGCAGTTCGAGCTGCAGCTCGACGCCTCGGCGCTGCGCGACCTGTTCTACATGACCCCCATCCGCTGGCAGGCCGGCGCCACCGGTGCCGATACCGACACCGGCCGCGCCGTCAGCGTCGACGTGTGGGTCTCGTCCTCGCCGGCCTGAACCTGGTCGACCGCACTGCACCGAGCAACCGGGGCTCCCCGGATCCGTACGTGCTCTTCTGGGGAACCCCAGTTGCGAACACAACGATCGGACGGCGAGCCGAAACAGACACCCACCGCACCACGGACTCGACCGATTTCCGCTGTTCAGTTCGGTGCCGACGGACGAGACTTGCTCGCATGCCCAGCGCCGACGATCTCCGCCGACAGTTCCGCAGCCTTCACGCCAGTGGCACCTTCGTGATGCCCAATCCGCACGACGTGGGCACGACCAAGCTGCTCACCACGCTTGGGTTCCCCGCGCTCGCCACCACCAGCGCCGGCTTCGCCTCCACGCTCGGGCGGCTCGACATGACCGTGGCTCGCGACGAGCTGGTCGAGCATGTCGGCCGTCTCGCCGCAGCAACCCACCTGCCGTTCAACGTCGACTCCGAGCGCCTGTACGGCGATGACGCTGCGGGCATCGCCGAGTGCGTCGGGCTGCTGGCCGGCGCGGGTGCCGCCGGTTGCTCGATCGAGGACTGGAACCCGGCGACGGACCGGATCGATCCGATCGAGGTCGCAACTGCCAGGGTTGGCGCCGCGGCGGAGGAGGCTCGCCGCCTGGACGTCGTGCTCACGGCGCGCTGCGAGAACCACCTGCACGGTGTCGACGACCTCGACGACACCATCGCCCGGCTGTGCGCGTATCGCGACGCAGGCGCCGAGGTGGTCTACGCGCCCGGCCTCGTCGCGATTGCACAGATCGAGCGAGTGGTCGGCGAGGTCGGCCTACCGGTGAACTGCCTGCTGCTGCCCGGCGGCCCGTCGGTCGCCCAGCTCGCGGCCGCCGGGGTTCGCCGGGTGTCGCTGGGCAGCTTCTTCGCCAACGTGGCCAATGCGGCCGTCATCAACGCCGGCAAGCAACTGTTCGCGGAGGGCACCCTCGCCACCCCGTCGCTCGATCGTGCGCTGCTTCGTGAGGCGTTCACCGGCTGAAGGCCGGGCTCGAACTGCTGGTGCCGGCCTCGACTCGGTGTGCGAACCTGGCCGCATGAGTGCTGTGCCACCAACGGTGTCGGGGGCGAAGGTGCGGCTGCGGCCGATTGCCGTCGCCGACCTGCCACGAGCCGCCGAGTTCGTGTACACGCTGTCGATCACGGAGCCGATGATCGACCTGACCCGGCTGACCGAGGTGCACGCCGCAACCGGGTTCTGGCTCGACGACTGGGGTGCCTTGGCGATCGAGGAGCTCGCCACCGGGCGTCTGTTGGGTACCACCCAGTTCTACCGATCAGGGCCGTGCATCCACGGCTTCGAGATCGGCTACGTCATCCACGACGAATCGGATTGGCGCCGGGGCTTCGGCTCGGAAGCGTTGCGACTGATGTCGAGCATCGTGTTCGGCCGGCACCCGAACTGCCATCGCCTGCAACTGATCATCGAGACGTGGAACGAAGCGTCCTGGCGGCTCGCCGAGCGATGCGGCTACCAGCGCGAAGGCATCTTGCGCATGGCCGGGTACACCTCCGAGTTGCCGCAGGACTGCTTCGTGTACTCGCTGATCGCTGCGTAGTCTCGCGCGCATGCAGCTCAGCGAGATCGTCGACGTGGCTCGCTACGCGATCGACCCGGCCAGCGGTGCCGAGTACGACGCGCTCGTCGACAGCGCTCGCGCCGGCTTGGCCGAGAGCGGTGTGTGCGTGCTCGAGGGTTTCGTGCGTCGCGACGCGATCGATCGCATCGTGGCCTCCGTCGCCCCACGCGAGGCGAGTGCGTTCCACAAGGTGAAGCAGCACAACGTGTACCTGGTCGCCGACGACCCCAGCCTGGGCGAGCACCACGTACGCAACGCCAAGGAGACCACCACCTCCGCCACTCTCGGGTACGACCACCTCAGCGACATCGCGGAGCTCGAGACCCTGTATCGCTCGCCGGAGATGATCCGGTTCGTCGCGGCCTGCCTCGGGTTCGATCAGCTGCATCCGTACGAGGACGCGCTGTCGCAGATCAACGTGCTGTTCTATCCGCCGGGCACGTCGCTCGGCTGGCACTTCGACAACGCCACTTTCACCGTCACCTTGATGCTGGCCGAGGCAGAGGCGGGCGCCGACTTCGAGTACGTGCCGTTCCTGCGCACCGACACCGACCCGTCGTACGACGCAGTCGCCAAGGTGGTCGCCGGCGATCGATCGGCCGTCAAGACCATGCGGCAGTCACCGGGCACGCTGGTGCTGTTCCGCGGTCACACCACCATTCACCGCGTCACACCGGTGGTCGGTGGCAGCACCCGTCTGCTGGCCACGTTCATCTATTCGCCAACGCCCGGCACGCGGATGCTGGCAGTGAACCAGCAGACGTTCTTCGGTCGCGTGGTCGATGGCATCGCTGACGGGTGACGGCACCGTGTGCGCGGCGTCGCCGGGCCTCAGAGGCTGAGGAGCCGGTCGACGAAGCGGAGTGCTGCGTTCGACGACTCGCTGCGCCACAGGGCCACCACGTCGGTGGGCGCTGCCGGATTGGACGTTGCTGCCGAGCCGGACGTTGCTGTCGGGTCGGATTGCGCGGTCGGGTCGGACTGGGCGGTGATCGCTGCGGCCATCTGCTCGATGTGGGCGCGCTGCTGCAGCAGCATGGGCTCCATGTCGACGCCGCAGTGCTCGGCCAGGATCAGCTTCAGCAACAGCTCGCTGCGCAGGTCGCGGAGGTGCGCCACCGGTGTGCCGAGCCAGGTGCGCAGCTGTGCCCGGCCGGTGCGGGTGGCGGCAAGGATGGTGCGGTTGCCGCCGGCGATGCCGGGCTCCTCGCCGATCGGGCGGATGTAGTCGCGGCTGGCCAGTTGCTCGAGCGAGCGATAGGTGAGCGCTCGCGACAGCGACCACACGCGGCCGATGTCGCCCGCCGGCTTCAGATGAGCGGCGACCGCGAAGCCGTGCGTGGGCGCGGGGTAGATGATGCCGAGGCACGCCCACTCGCCGAGCAGCAGCCCTTGTTGTGGCGATCTCATGCCGGGTAGACCTCGATGTCGGTTGCCTTCACCGAGGCGTGAACGGTGTCGCCGGGCCGCAGTTCCATCGCGTCGAGCGCGGCGATGGTGATCTCGGCGGTGAGTGGCACCGCGCCGTCGAGGCCGATGCGCACGCGATCGCCCAACCGGTCGAGCTCGGTGATCACGCCCGGCCACTGGTTGCGCGCGCTGGCACCGTCGGCCGGGTGCTGCACCAGCAGGATCGAGTGCGGGCGGATGACGGCGAACGATGCCCCTGGCGCTGCGTCGGCGATCACCACGCGTGCACCGGTGTCGGTGTGCAGCACCCCGTCGAGCACCGTGCCGGCCACCAGGTTCACGCCCACCAGGTCGGCCACGTAGCGCGACCGAGGGTGGCTGGTCACCTCGGCCAACGTGCCGGTCTGCACGATGCGCCCTTCGTCGAGGATCGCCACCCGATCCGCCAACGCGTAGGCGTCGACAGGGTCGTGAGTGACCATCACGCGCATGCCGTCGAACGACTGCAGGTGCCGTCGGAGGTCGCGGCGCACGCCGGCTCGCGTGCCTGCATCCAGTGCCGCCAACGGCTCGTCGAGCAACAGCACGCGCGGGCTGGTGGCGAGTGCGCGGGCCAGCGCGGCGCGCTGCGCCTGGCCACCCGAGAGCGCACGTGGTCGTTGGTCGCAGTACTCGCCGAGGCCAACCCGTTCCATCCACTCGCGGGCAACTCGGTGCGCCGTGGCCTTGGGTTGCCTGCGTGCTCGCAGCCCGTAGGCCACGTTCTCCAGCACCGTCATGTGCTCGAACAGCAGGTAGTCCTGGAACACGACCCCGATCGATCGGTGCTCGGGTTCCACGAACGAGTGCGTGGCAGGTTCGTCGACCACGATGTCGTCGATGGCGATGCGGCCGGCGGTGATCGGCGCGAGGCCGGCCAGGCAGCGCAGCACGGTGCTCTTGCCGGCTCCGTTGGGGCCGAGCAGCGCGAGCAGCTCGCCCGGCCGCACGTCGAGCTCGGCCTGCAGGTCGAGCGAGCCCAACTGCAGTTGCAGGGTCGCTGCCAGGCTCATGCCAGCACCGAGTGCCGGCCGGCAGCGCCGCGACCGAACCATCGATCACGCAAGCTCACCAGCACCCCGAACGAGATCGCGATCAGCAGCAGTGCCAGCACGATCGCCTGTTCCGGGTTGGTCTCGCGTGCCAGGTACACGGCGAGCGGCATGGTCTGCGTGGTGCCCGGGAAGTTGCCGGCGAACGTGATGGTGGCGCCGAACTCGCCGAGCGCCCGCGCCCAGGCCAGCACGGCCCCCGCTGCCAGCGCGGGGCGAATGGCGGGCAGCGTGACCCGTCGGAACGTGTACCAGCGCGAGGCGCCCAGCGTGCGCGATGCATCCTCCGCACGACCGTCGAGTTGGCGCAGCGCGGCCTCCACGGTGATGACGAGGAACGGCATCGCGACGAAGGTCTGCGCGACCACCACGCCGGCAGTGGTGAACGGCAGTTGCAGGTCGAACCACCGGTACAGCCACTGGCCCACCAAACCCCGGCGGCCCAGCGCGAAGAACAATGCGAGGCCGCCGACCACCGGCGGCAGCACCATCGACAGCGTGCACAGCGCGCGCACCGCACCGCGGCCGGGGAACGACACGCGAGCCAGCACCCAGGCCAGTGGCACCCCGAACAGCACCGACAGTGCGGTTGCCCACAGCGAGCAGATCAGCGACAGGCGCAGCGCGGTGAGCGCGTTGTCGTCGGTGAGGTAGCCCCAGGCGCTCGACCAGGGTGCTCGCCAGAGCAAGCCCACGAGCGGCAGTGCGAAGAAGAGGATGGCCAGCGCCGCAAGTGCCAGCACGGGGGCGGGTGGGCGTGGGCTGCCGCCTCGCCGCCGGCTCGAGGTGCGGCTCACGGGGCGAGGAACCCGTACGTGGTCAGGATGGCCTGGCCGGCTGGCCCGGCGACGAACTCGACGAACGCCTGTGCCGCTGCCGGGTTGGGTGCATCCTTGGTGATCACCGCTGGATACTCGCTGATCACGTTGACGGCAGCGGGGATCTGCACACCCTCCGCCGTGTTGCCAGCCGCGTTCACGTCGGTGACGAAGACGATGCCGGCGTCGGCCTCGCCGGCGGTCACCTTGGTGACGACACCCTTCACCTTGTCCTCCAGGCTCTTCGGGGTGAGCGTGATGCCGGCGTTCGCCAACACCTGCTGGGCGCCCTTGCCGCACGGCACGGTGTCGGCGCAGAGCACCACGATCAGGTTCGGGTCGGCGAGGTCGGTGAGCCCGGTGATGGCCTGCGGGTTGCCCGGCTCGACGATGATCTCGAACGTGTTGCGGGCGATCGTGACGGGAGCGCCGGCGTTGAGCGCAGCGTCGGTGAGCCGGGTCATGTTGGCGGCGTCGGCCGACACGAACACGTCGGCCGGGGCACCCTCGCTGATCTGGGTGAAGAGGTCGCCCGAGCCGGCGAAGTTGAACGTGAGGTTCACGTCGGGGTGGTCGGCGGCGAAGGCGTCGGCCATCTCGGTGAACGCCTCGGTGAGCGACGACGCGGCGAACACGACCACCGCACCGGCGATGGCGGAGCCGGTCGCAGGAGTGGTGTCGGACTCGTCGCTGCATGCCGTGGCAACCAGCCCGAACACGACGAAGGAGGCAACGATCAGCCGGATTGGGGTGCGCATCCGCAGCATAATAGTCACTCGATGACTATCTTCGCCTCATCGTTCATCGAGGGGCTTGCGACCCTGATGCGGGCGCTTCCGGCGTGTCACACTGCGGGCGTGACGATGACCAGTTCACAAGGTGCCACCACGCACAAGAACCCATCCCCTCTCGCGTTCGCCATGGAGCCGGCGATGGCCGCGGCACAGTTCGCGGGGTTCACCCTGCTGACGCCGTTGCTCACCCGGCTGCCGGTGGGCGATGGCCGCCCAGTGCTGGTGCTGCCCGGGTTCACCGCCAGCGACCAATCCACTGCAGCCTTGCGATACGTCCTGGCCCGGCTCGACTACTCGGTGCACGGCTGGCACCTGGGCCAGAACCTCGGCCCCACGCAGCGCATCGTCGACGGGTTGTTCGGGCGCTTCGACGACCTGTACCAGCGCCACGGGAACCAGCCGATCACACTCGTCGGCTGGAGCCTTGGCGGCCTCTACGCGCGGGCACTGGCAGCGCGCAAGCCAGAGGCGGTGCGCCACGTGATCTCGCTGGGCAGCCCCTTCCGTCTCGACCGGGCGGAGGAGACCAACGCCGGCCGGGTGTTCGATCTGCTGGCACCGGTGCACGGGTTGCGGCGGCCGCACTCGGTGGAGTTCCGCCGCGAGCCGTACCTCGGCCCCCCGGCTGTGCCCTCGACGGCCATCTTCACCCGTGGCGACGGCGTGGTGCCGTGGAACTCGTGCATCGACGACGCCGGCCCGCGCGCCGAGAACATCCAGGTGTACGGCAGCCATTGCGGCCTGGGCTACAACCCCGCCGCGCTCAACATCATCGCCGACCGCTTGCGCCTGGGTCGCGACGAGTGGCGCCCGTTCCAGCCGCGCGGCCTGCCGCTGGGCCCGTACCGGGCGAAGGTCCACCAGCCCGCCTGAGGCTCGCCGGCCGCGCGCAGATCAGGAAGTGAGCGCGAAGATCCACACGTCGTTGTCGACGCGCGGTGGGCGGTATTGCAGGTGAAGCGTCCGGGTGGTCGATTCGACCTTCATCCGACGGCTCTGCCGTTCACAGTGTTCCGTTGTCGAGCCGGTCCAGGATCTCGACTGCGCGGCTGCGCACAGCGGGCAGGTCACTCAACCGTCGCATGGCCGCGAGCGGGCGAGCCAAGCGATGATTGGTCGCCAGCGTGTCGGCGTTGCGGGCGAGGAAGTCCCAGTAGAGCGTCGTGTACGGGCAGGCGTCAGGGCCAGTTCGCTGCTTCGGGTCGAAGCGGCACGACTTGCACGAGTCGCTCATCTTGTTGATGTACGCCCCACCGGAGGCATACGGCTTGGTGGCCATCATGCCGCCGTCGGCGAACAAGGCCATCCCGATCACGTTGGGCAGCATCACCCACTCGGCACCGTCGACGAAGCTCGCGTGCATCCATGCTGTCATCGCTCCCGGGTCGACTCCGGCGGTCAGCGCCAGGTTGCCCAACACCATCAAGCGCTCGATGTGATGCGCAAACCCGTGATCGTGAACATGTCCGATCACGCTGGAGACGCAGGCCATCTCGGTGCGAGCGTGGCCGGTGAACGCCGGCGGGACTGCACGCGTGGCGGCGAGCGCGTTGCGCTTTCGATACTCGGGCATCCACAGCCAGTAGACGCCCCACACGTACTCGCGCCAGCCGATCACCTGGCGGATGAAGCCCTCGACGGAGTTCAGTGGCGCCGCGCCCCGCCGGAAGGCCGACTCGGCAGCAGCAACGACTTCTGCTGGGTGCAGCAGACCGAGGTTCATCGACGATGACAGCACCGAGTGGGCCAGCTTCCACTCGGCGGCGAGCATCGCGTCCTCATGCGGTCCGAACAACGCCAGCCCGTGGTCGACGAACTCGCGCAGCCGGCTCATTGCCTGCGCTCGTGTGACGGGCCACGCCGCATCGGGCTCGGCGCCGAAGGTCGTGACCGGCAGCCGATCGAGCACCGCGCGATCGATGTCGTCGAGCTCGAACCGTTCGATCAGCGGCCAGGCCCGGCCGTCGCTCGGCGGCGGTTCACGATTGTCATGGTCGAAGTTCCACTTGCCACCGACGGGCTCGGAGCCATCGACGCCCTCGTCGATGAGCACGCGGAGTCGCTGCCGCTGCCAACGGTAGAAGTCCTCCATCGTGAGCCGCTTCCGGCCAGCGGCCCAGCCTGCGAAGTCGTCGTAGTGGCAAAGGAACAGGTCGTTGCGCAACAGTTCGACGCCCAACCGCTCGAGCATCGCGCGCCCGTCCCAGCTGGTCGGCTCCATCGCGATGATGTGGGGCGCGCGGTACTCGTCGATGTGATCCTGCAGGCCACGACTGAGCGTGCAGGCCCGCCGGTGGTCGACCTCGAAACCCTCGGCGCGGAGTTCTGCAGCGAAGTGCGCCATCGCCGACAGCACCAGATGCAAGCGCTGACGATGCCATCGTCGGGACGAGATCAGCGCCTCGCTCTCGACGAACAGCACGCGGCACTCGCCCGGGCTGCGACCGGCGAGTGCGCCGCGGGCGCGGTTCAGCTGGTCGGCGAACACCCAGACGGTGGGAATCGACGCGCCGGTCGCCCCGGCAGTGTGGCGGTGCTGGATCTTCACGTCAGCATCTCCACGGCAGGATCAGGGTGCGAACGCAGTGCCGGGCAGGTCGCTGGTGCCGAGCCCCAAGGCATCGCAGATCACCCTTGCCACATGCTGAGGGGCTCAACTCCGCGTGGGAATTCCTGGGCGGGTTTGGGAGTTGTGAGCATTAGTGATAAATCTAACGGAGCGACTGCACTCGTCCGTCGACGCGTCGACCGGTCGAGCAGCACCATCCACCGTCGTGGGGCTGTCGAGCCCTGCCCGTACGAGAGAAGGAAACGGATGACCGACGCCGCAACACCGCGACCAGACACCGACCATGGCGACGTCACCGTTGCCTCCGGGGTCACGCTCGAGCGCCTGGCCGATCTGCGCAGGTGGAACCTCGGTCTGTCAGTGCTGCACGCGGCGCAGGCCGTACTGATCCTGTTGATGGCAAGCGACTTCGCCATCACCGTCACGTCGACGTTCCCGCAAGGTCCTCCCGGCACCAGGTTGGCAACGCCGGAGGGGCTGTTCGACGTTCCCATCGGCCCTGCCATCGCGGTGTTCCTGCTGCTGGCCGCGTTCGACCACTTCGCCACCGCCACCTTCGCCCGCCGCACCTACGAGAGCGATCTGAGTCGCGGCATCAACCGGTTCCGTTGGGTGGAGTACTCGCTCAGCGCCACGCTGATGGTGCTGCTCATCGGGTTCTACAGCGGCATCACCGACATCGCCGCGCTGCTCGCCGTCGTCGGCGCGAACGTCGCCATGATCCTGTTCGGCTGGCTGCAGGAACGAATGAACCCACCCGGGCGCACATCGACGACGATGCTGCCCTTCTGGTTCGGAACCATCGCCGGTGTTGCCCCGTGGGTGGCGATCTGGGTGAACGTGATCGGCGCACCCGAGGTGCCCGGCTTCGTGTACGGCATCGTGATCGCCGAGCTGATCTTCTTCTTCAGCTTCGGCCTCAACCAGTGGCTGCAGTACCGGGGCGTCGGCCGCTGGCGCAACTACGCGTATGGCGAGAAGACCTACCTCGTGCTCAGCCTCGCTGCCAAGTCGCTGCTCGCTTGGCAGATCTACGGCGGCTCGCTGGCCGGGTGAGCGAGCGCTCGGTGCCGCCGTCGGCTCGCTTCATCGGGCCCCAATGCAACAGAGACACGACTCGGCCGCACGACGCAGTACAACGAACTCGCTTTGGCTGTCGACCTCATCGCCGAACGCTTCCGTGCCCTCGGAGCGCCGGCGCCCGGTAGCTCGTGGATGCTGCGCAGCCTCCTCGCCTGATGGCGAGTCGGCGGGGGTTCGCACTGGAACGGCATTCCGACTTCGACGCTGCGACGGTGGCGCCGGTCGGTGGCAGCTACTGTCGAGATCGATTCAGAAAGGACCCGACGATGAACCCCACCGAGCTCTACTCGTTGTTCAGTGCCAAGGAACAGACGCTGCTGGTCGCCACCGAGGCCGCGAGGCTCAAGGATCTCTCCGAGGATGAGCTCGACGAGCTGCTCACGATGGTGCGTCGTGAGCGCAACAAGTACAGCAAGCTCTACCGCCGCCAGTCGTCAGCGTCGGTGGCGGCGGCCTCGTCGCGTGCGGGCACGTCCACCTCGAACCAGCGCACTCGCCGCAAGGCCGAGATCTTCGAGGACACCCTCGCGCGTGTGTCGCGTGCGCTCAGCGTCGCGGCGCGAGCGTCGGCCAACGAGCTGAAGCGTGAGCGCCTGCAGGCCGCCCGTGATGCAAAGGGGAACCCGCGCGCCCGCACCGGCGGCGAGCCGATCGGCACGACCGCTGCCTCGGGTGTGACCACTCGCGACATCGGTCGCGTGGCCAAGAGCGCCACTGCATCGCCGTCGCGTCGCGCGTCGAGCAAGGCCCAAGGCGCCCGTCGGCAAGCCCGCAGCGACAGTCGCTGAGCGGCTGGCCGCGCTCAGGGGCGTGCCCAGCTGTCCGATGCGGGCGAGCGAAGTCGGCGAGCACCAATGTGTCACGCGGCCAGCCACTTGGGTGGCGTCAGGCGACGCCGAGCTTCTGGGCCATGTGTGCCATCACCTCGAGGTGTTCGTGCTGAGGGCTGAACAGGATCACCTCGGCGTCGTGTTCGACGCGGACCGTGTGACCCGCGGGCCAGTGGAACACGTCGCCACCGATGCAGCGATCATCCGAGCCGTCGGCGTAGGTGACCACGACGTCACCCGAGATCATGTATCCCCAGTGGGGGGCTTGACAGAGGTCGCCCTCGAGCCCTTGCAGGAGAGGAGCGATGTCAGTACCGGCGCCGAGGCTGAAGTACTCGGCTCCGATGACGCCGGAGGCGGTGCCGAAGTCGGACAGCTGGCGGGCCTTCGCGCCGGGCACGTCGAGCTTCACGGGAATCTGTTCCTTGGGGATGCGCATGATGGATGTCCGTTCTGATGTTGGTGTGGTGATGTTGTAGCGAGAGCGGTGTAGTGAGACCGGTGGCGTGAGAGCGGTGGAGTGAGAGCGGTGTCGAGGGTGGAGGGTGGTCAGGCGGCTCGGCCGCTGAAGGCCACCACTCGCTCCATTGCGGTGGCGCCCATCGGAACCGAGACGGCGTCCTTGAAGGTTTCGCCGTCGCGCATCTCAGGGGCGATGGCCACCGAGGCGAAGGCCTCCACCGCTTCGACGACCTCGGTCGGCGGCGCCCACACCTGCCCTGTGGCCTGTGCCAGGTCCCAGCCGTGGACCAGACCGTCGAACGCCACCAATCGTGCGAAGGTGTCGCCGGAGACCTCGCCGAACGGGCTGTGGATCACCCGCTCGAGAGCACCGGGTGACTGCACCGCGGCAAGCAGGCTGTTCATCGTCGCGCTGAACTCCGTAGCCGGAACCCAGCCATACACGAACGGGGCCTTCACCTCCGGCGGAGCCTCGCCCCTGAACAGCGGTGCGAAGGTGTTCCCGCCGACGATCATGTGATCGATCACATCGTGCACGCTGAACTTCGCGCACGGCGTCGGTGCGTCGAGTTGGCCGTACCAGATGTGCTGAACCACGTGGTTGAGCGCCGGAACGATGTACTCGAGCTGCTCGATGGGTGTCATGGGCTGTCCTCTCGTCGTCGTGCGTGTCGACGGTCTGCGGGCTGATGAGCGGAAGGCGTGACAATGCGTGTGACAATGCGACAACGTGCGATCGGTGGCCGGCCGTTTTCGTGGGCAAGCCGATCGAAGGGAGTGGGGTGATGAGCGAATCCGATCCCCTCGGGGAGGCGCGGGCCGCGGCCGAACGAGGCGACTGGCAGCGTGCGCTCGATCTCGCTGCATCGAACGGGTCCGCAGGCTCGTCCGCGGCGTGGTTGGAACTGCGGGCCCAGGCGTCGTACGGCAACGGCGACTTCGACGGTGCGGTGTCGTCGTGGGAGGCCCTCCATGCCCTCCGTCTCGGCGAGGGCGACAAGGTCGATGCCGCACGCGCCGCGGCGATGCTCGCCATGTTCTTGTTGATCGACACGGGGTTGATGGCTCCGGTGCGTGCCTGGTTGCGGCGCGCCGAGACGTTGCTGGTGGGGCTGCCCGAGACGCCTGCACACGCGCTGATCGCGACCGTGCGAACCTACGAGCGCTTCATGTGCGGCGACATGGCGGCGGTACGCGAGCAGGCGGCGAAGGCCATCGATCTCGGCGTCCGGTTCGGCGTCACCCCTGCGATGGTGATCGGCCGGGTTGCGCTCGCTCGCCTCACGCTGCTCGAGGGCGACCTCGTGGGCGGGCTGGCACAACTCGACGAGATCGCAACCCTCCTCACGTCGGGTGAGGTCGATGCCCTCACGACGGGGATGATGTACTGCGAGCTGATCTGTGCGGCACAGGGCCTCGCGCTCCACGACCGCGCGGTCGAGTGGACCGACGTGATGGAGCACTGGGGGCACGGCGCTGCCTTCGGTGGCATCGGCGGCCGATGCCGGGTCCATCGTGCCGAGCTCCTGAAGGTGTCGGGGCCGTGCGATCGCGCCGAGGAGGAGGCGCTCCTGGCCTGCGAGGAGCTGCGTCCCTGGATGCGCCGCGAGTTCGGGTGGCCGTTGGTCGAGCTCGGCAACATCCGGCTGCGCAAGGGCGACCTCGCCGGTGCCGAGGCGGCCTTCGTTGCTGCTCACGCCCGTGCCTGGTCGGCCCAGCCGGGGTTGGCGCTGCTGCGGCTGGCCCAGGGCGAAGTGCAGGCGGCCACGGCGATGATCGACGATGCCATCACCAATCCGGTCGACCTGCCGTGGAAGGAGCGGCCACCGTTCGGAGAGCTGCGGCTGGCACCGCTGCTCGAGGCCCAGGCCGAGATCGCGGCCGCGGCGGGCGACGTGGCGACGGCGCGCCGTGCGGCAGACACGCTGGGCCGCATCGCCGACCACTTCCCCAGCCCGTCGTTGCGCGCCGGGGCGCAGCTCGCCGAAGCGAGGGCCAGGCTGGTTGCCGGCGATCTGGCGAGTGCCAAGGCGGCGGCCTCCGGAGCGGTGGTGCTCTGGGTCGATCTCGGCGCTCCGTTCGACGCCGCCGTTGCCCGCACCGTGTTGGCCGAAGTGCGCCGGCGTGAGGGCAACCTCGATGGCGCCCGACTCGAGTGGCAGGCGGCGCGCAGTGCCTTCTCCAGCTTCGGCGCCACCGGCTGGGTGAACCACTGCGACGAGGTCCTGGCGGGCAGCCAGCAGCGACCGGTGCTACCCGGCACGCCCGCCGACGGATCGGCCGTCTTCCGCCGTGAGGGCAACACCAGGGTCGTGCGCCTCGGCGGCCATGCCACCGTCGTGCGCGACCTCAAGGGCTTGCGCTACATCGGGCGGCTACTCGCCGAACCGGGCCGCGAGTTCCACGTGCTGGATCTCGTGGCCGTCGACAACGGATCGCTCCCCGCCAGTACTCGCTCCGAACACGACCTCGATGACGACGGTCGGCTCGCGGGCGGTGGCCTGCCCGTGCTCGATGAGCGTGCCCGCGAGGCCTACCGCCGCCGGCTGGCCGAGGTCGAGGAGGACATCGACGAGGCAACGGCGATGAACGACCCGGTCCGGTGCGAGTTGGCCGAGCAAGACCGCGAGTACCTGATCGCCGAGCTTCGCCGCGCCGTGGGTCTCGGCGGCCACCACCGCTCCACCGGCGCCAGTGCCGAACGAGCCCGGACGGCGGTCACCCGGTCGCTGCGCTACGCGCTTGCCCGCCTGGCCGAGCACCATCCGGTTGCAGCCGCTCACCTCGACCAACACCTCCGCACCGGCACGTACTGCTGCTACTCCCCAGACCCGATCGCCCCCGTCGAGTGGCAGACCTGACGGCCCGGCGGTCGCGAGCGTCAGGCGGTCGTTGTGTGGAGGTCGACCAAGAGCGAGATCTCCGCCAAGTGGTGGATGACTTCGCGGCACGCGTGCATCGCCAGGTCGAGCTTCGGCTGCGCACTGTACGGGCCCCAGCCGGGGCCGAGCGGGGACATCAGGTCGTCCGCGGTCCACGATGTGATCGCGCTGAAGAACACGGCCCAGGCCTGGTCAAGCAGGTCGAGCGCTTCCACTGGTGTGCCCACCCACGCGGTGCCGGTGAGACCTGTGCCGCCACGCCCGACGAGGCGGCCGGAGTAGCTGTCGAGACAGTCGACGCCGATGTGCCACGTGCGCCAGGCGATCGTGGTGAGTGGAGCAGGGTTTGGTTCTTCCTCCACCCAATCCGCAGCCCAGCCGCCGTCGGTGGGCCGCACGGTCCAACACGGCGCGGCCGGCTCCCACAAGTACGCGTCGGCGGTGAGCCGAGTGCGCAGGTCGTTCACCGGTTGCCACGCACTCTCGAGCGTGAGGCGAACGGACTGGGTGATGGTGTCAGCGCTGCTTGCCATTTGGGAAGCGTGTCACAGCCTTGTCGGCGCGGCGCGCAGGTTGTTGGAGGCTTGTTGAAGAAGGCTCGGGCCGCATGACCGGCGGCCCTCACGAGGTACGTTCGTCGTTGAAGGAGTCGGCATGATCGGTACCGAAGCGCAGGACCAGTTCATCGGGCGCAGCGTGATCGCGCTGCTGGCCACCGTTCGAGCGGCCGGGACTCCATCGACGTCGATGATCTCATTCGCCCGTCGTGGCGACGAGCTGTTCTTCTCGACCAGCCTGGATCGATGGAAGGGCCGCTCGCTGGTGCGCGATCCGCGATGTGCCCTCACCGTCTTGAACCCGCACGAGCCGTGGTCGTTCGTGACGGTCGAGGGGGAGGTGGTGATCCACGCCGACAACCCTGCGGACCTGCGTCAACTCATCCTCGACACGACTGATCACCCCGACTACGCATGGGCACGCGAGGCCATTGCACCCGTGCTCGAGGCCCCGGGTAGAGCGATGTTCCAGCTCACGCCGACAAGGGTGTCGGGCGTTGTCATGCCCTGACGCGGGCGCATTTGGTCGGTTCCTGTAGATGCAGTCGATCAAGGATCAACTGACCGGCGTGGGCGACAACTCTGGGCGATGAACGCCAGTCGCGGACGATGTGGTGTCAGGTGTGAACTCTCACCGTGCGGAGCTCCCCATACGCTCGGTCCGTGGCCAGCGACCCGGAGGACCTCTACGACGATTGGGACGTCGACGAGTGCGATGTCGAACCGATCCGACGGAGCAGAACCGTTCGCTGGACGGCGATCCTGGTGGTGGCGTCGTTCGTGCTTGCCGGGATGTCGTCACTCTTGCGGTGGTGGTGAGCTGTCGCCGATCAGCTGACGTCGCATGCCCGCGGGCAGTGGCCGTTGTCAAGTCCCGGTAGCCGTGTTCCGTGTTGGCTCCGGTAGTTGTGTTCCACTCGGGTGAGGGGTTAGGCGGCGTTGGTGCGTGAGGGTCTGCCGCCGGCGTTGGCGAAGGCGCCGTGTTCGCGGGAGCGGTCGTGGCGGATCGGGTGCACGCGAAGGATCTCGCCGCCGGCGGAGATCTCGACGGTGTTGCCGACGATCGCGACCTGGACCTGGCGACGCTTGTGAGCGTTGCCGACCCGATACGTCGTCGCAGCGAAGCAGACGTTGCCCGAGGAGTCGACCTTGCGAGTCACGCTCTGCCCGACCGTCG
>ERZ1026800.1059-NODE-1059-length-19647-cov-3.945184_pt1 | contig 19647 bp, 20 predicted proteins | sample MGYA00520873_ERZ1026800 | MGnify/ENA primary metagenome ERZ1026800 (study PRJEB33270, sample SAMEA104284475) | anaerobic digester metagenome | biome: Anaerobic digester microbiome; feature: mesophilic sludge digester; material: Anaerobic digester biomass...
GTCTGTGAGTCCGCTGGCGAAAATTAAAACGGGAGGAATCCCATCTCACTGAATTGGCTAAAAAACGGACGAATCATTAACTTACAGGAAAAGAATTCCTCCTGATAATATTGATAAATTCAGTCTTTTATTTTTGATTAAAAATAGCTATACTATTAACAGCGACTCATGCGATCTAGTGGAAGGAGGCATGGATATGTTTAGTCATTCGGGTCGTATCATTTGGATACGTTTAATAATTATCCTTTCCCTGCTGGGAGGGGCAATGATCATTCAACCTGCACCCGTCGTACAGGCTGGTTCCATTCCAACCTTCAACATTACCAGTGTTACTGCGGGTGTCTCCGTCACCATCAAAACTGCGAATTTCCCACCCAACATGGATTTCACCGTACGCATGGGCAAGTATGGAACCTATGGAATAGGCGGAATTATTGTGACTGTCACCAATTCCGGTGTGGGTGGAACGTTCACTGTCACGTATCAAATTCCTGATTCCCTGAAAACTGAGGAGAAAATCGCCATCCGGATGGATGGCAAGCTCGGTTACTACAGCTATAACTGGTTCAATAACATAGAGGGCGGCACGACCCCGGCACCTCCCAGTGGATATACCGGAATTCCAACATTCAGCATTCTTTCTGTCGTGAAGGATGATAAGGTGACCATTCGGACGAACAATTATCCCGCCAACCAGACATTCACAGTAAAAATGGGTAAATATGGCACCAAGGGAATCGGGGGTGTGGTTGTAGGGACTACCGAGTCTGGCAAAGGCGGGATCTTCGATGTGACATATACAATTCCCGCCTCCCTGAAAGGATTGGATCGAATTGCCATACGCCTGGACAGCCCGGATGGTTATTACAGTTATAACTGGTTCTGGAACAACACCACCGGCGAAGCCACTCCACCTCCGCATGATGGATATACTGGAATCCCCACTTTTACCATCTCAGGGGTCGTAAAGGATAACAAGGTAACCATTCTGACAAAAAATTTCCCACCCAACCAGACCTTTACAGTGAGGATGGGCAAGTATGGCACCCTGGCAATCGGTGGCATTATCGTGGGAGAAACCAAATCCGGCATGTCGGGCGGAGCATTTATGGCGGAATATATAATTCCGCTATCTTTACAGGGATTATCCCGTATTGCCATTCGGATGGACAGCCCGGATGGTTATTACAGTTACAATTGGTTTTGGAACAACACAACACCCTAGAATGTAAGATTACCAAATAAAATCCAGATCATGGAATGTTGAATCTCAATGTCCCATGATCTGGATTTTTATTCTCTCACTATATGAGAGGGGAAATATTAATTTATTCCCTCCGGCATCGAACAATGGCATCTGTCATCCGTGCAACCTGAACAATCTCAGGGACATCATGTACACGCACAATATCAGCGCCGCGGTCTATCCCAATTGCCACCGCTGCTGCAGTTCCTTCCATTCGCTGATCAGGTGGTAAATTCAATGTATATCCAATAAAACCTTTGCGTGAAGGTCCGAGTAATACAGGATAGCCCAGTTTGCAGATCTCATCCAACCGGTCAATCAATTCCAGGTTTTGTTCCACGGTTTTACCAAAACCAATTCCCGGATCCAATATGATTTTTTCGTCAGCTACTCCAGCGGCATGGGCAAGAGAGACACTTTGCATCAATTCATCCTGCACATCACGGATAAGATTCTGATATTCGACGCCGATATATCGTCCACCCAGTTTGGATTGGACTTCCACCTGGGATGGCTGGCTGCGGTTGTGCATTAATATTAATCCGGCACCAAACCGGGCAGCCACAGAACCCATATCATCATCCGCCCGCAATGCCCAGATATCATTAATCCAATGTGCACCAGCTTGAAGGGCGGACTGTGCCACTCTTGCTTTGTAAGTATCAATGGAGAGGATGATTTCCGGATGGGCAGCTGAGATTTCCTGAATAACTGGTATGACACGATCCAGTTCCTGTTCAGTTGTCACGGGGGTTGATCCGGGGCGCGTGGATTCACCGCCGATATCCAGAATTTCAGCGCCATATTGGATGAAACGATTCGCCTGCTGCAAGGCTGCAAGAATGACCTGATCACTTTTCATCAAGCCATCCCCGGAGAAACTATCCGGTGTGATATTGATAATGCCCATGATATAGGTGTGTGAACCAAAGGGGGGAAGAGATGTGAATTTCATATTGTTGAAAATCTATTTACTCCGGTGGGATTAATTTCAGAAAGTAATTGGCGTATGGTTTTATTTAGTTGTGGATGAATAAAATCAGGTGCCAGGTCAGCGAGGGGCACCAGAACAAAGGCGCGTTCCGTCAGACGGGGATGGGGAATTGTCAAACGTTTGGTTGTGTAGACTCGATCCCCATAGAACAGGATATCCAGGTCAATCAAGCGGGGGCCGTATCGGAAGGTGGGGGTACGACCGATTTGCACCTCCAACTGTTTCAACCAGTTGAGGAGTTGCAGAGGAGTCAGGACTGTTTCCGCCTGGATCACTTGGTTTAAAAAAGGGGGTTGATCTGTGTACCCCCAGGGCTCGGTTTCATAGATGAGTGATGTTTGCACAATGGTCATATGCAAAGCAAGTTCCCTGGCAGCCTGTTGCAGATTCATGGCTCGATTTCCCAGGTTGGTACCCAACCCAAGGAAAGTGGTAATCGGAGTTTTTGTCATCCAGTTAACATCCCCGCATGGCATTGATCAGGTCAGCCAGCATGCCATAGGCGGTTGTATCAGGATCTGGATTGCTCTCAACGATTCCCAGACCGGGCAGAACATCCGTGGTGAATTGAACGTATGAACTCGTTCCGTTGATGGCGTACAATGGGGAGGAGGGTGTTATTCTTTGGGGGCCGACGCTGGCTTCCAATAAACGGGGACCTTGCCGCCGGGCAGTACAGACCAACTTCCACCGTTCACCCGATGCTTTGGCATCTGCAATCATTTCAGGTGTTATGCCGCGGATACCCTCCCGTTCCACTTCCTGCGGCTTGAGGGGGATGCCCATGATCACGGTGGACAGGGCAGCCACCTTGATGGCGGCATCCCAGCCGTCGATATCAGCACTGGGATCAGTTTCGGTAATCCCAATGGATTGCCCATAGGCGATGGCTTCGTCCAGTGTTTTACCTTCCTCCAACATGCCCAGTAGAAGATTCGTGCAGGAATTTAAAATGCCCTGGAAGGAAGTCACGTTCACCAAAGGAAGTGGTTCTCTGAATAATGAGAATATGGGAGCTCCATCCATCACGGCTGACTCAAACAAAAAACGGCGTTTGCGGCTGTCTGCCAAGGCAGTTAATTCGTGGTAGCCATGCACCACTGGACCTTTATTGGCTGTGATGGCATGCATGCCCTTGTAAATACCAGTTCGCAGATATGTAAGAGCCGGTTCGCCAGTATGATGGTTGACCGGGGTGGTTTCCATGATGACTTGAGCCGGACAGGCATAAATAAACTCCACGGGGTCGACAGGTGGTGGATTGGCGGAAAGGGTGTCCAATGGAAGACCATTCTCCACCAATTCCAAGGCTCGAGTTAATTGAATACCTGCCGGATCAATGGCGCATCCATGCCGATTGGTGAGAATTCCGTTGACCTGAATATTCCAACCAAATTGGGTTCGCAGTTCCGGTTGCTTGCGCAGGATCAGGCGTGCCAGCGCCCGACCGACATTGCCAAAACCAACCAGAAGCAGGGAAATATTTTTTTCTGAAAATTGTGCCACCATTTTTCACATCCTTTTCTTGATTAATTCAAGGTGTTCCTCCCTGATTATACCTTCGTGCCATGGATGGCACGCCATTAAACAGGCGGGAAAGGATAGGCACGATGGTTCTTTTCCGGATAAGGAAATCGGGCAAAATCGACAAGATCCATTGCCCTTCGTTTCAATGCTCGGATCTCGGAAGGTGAAATCAATCGTATAAGTTCCTTATTTAAATCACTTTCCACAGTGTCCAATAATAAAATCAAACGGGACATATCATTGAGTAAATCATCCGGGATCAATTCACCCGCAAAATCCCATATGACCGTTCGTAGTTAGTAATCTGTGTGGAAACAGAGACCGTGATCGATCAACCAGATATGATCCTGGGAATCAAGCAGAATATGTCCTCCCTTTCGATCTGCATTGTTGATCATAAGATCAAGCAAGACCACGTCCTTCAATTTTTGCCGGTGGTTTTCATCCAGAGTAAAGTAATTAATATTGGGATCATGGTCAATAAACAACTGTAACGAACCGGGTCCAGCCGGTAGGTTTTTCTTTCTGAAGACAGTTGGTGGAACAAGCTCCCAATTCAGGTGACGGTTGACCACATAGGTTGCTGTTTCACGTTTAGCCAGGGTATGGGCTGGAAAATCCCATAATGGCAGTTCACCCCGGATGGGTTTATAAACGATGGGCAGATGAATACCCTCATGCTTTACCCAACCCAGGAAGGCATAATTTGATCCCCTGGGAAATTGTCCCTGCAGGATGATCTCACCCCGCTTGAGTGCGGTGAGAATGGGTAATTCGGATTGGTGGGGCATATCCAAAAATAAATTATGGTTTATAACAATAAAGCCAGAAGTTCCCGTGCAGGATTAATGTTTATGACCATTCTTCTTTGGGCAAAAATGTCCTTCAGGTTCCATCGGTTCACCACATTGCGGACAGATGGGACGACCACGGCTGATGATTTCGATACCCCAGTTCGCCAATTGTAAAATTTGATCTCTACTGCACCAAAATCGTACTGTGTCTGCATCCTCAGGAATCATATCCGGAACAACAATTTCCTTTAAAATGAGGCAAATTAAATCCCGATCCGTATCATAAGCCAATCCCATTTCTCCCACACGGAATAATGGATCCAAGGGGAGTGGTATGTGCATGGAATCTTCCACATAATTACCACTGGCAGGAGCGAGATTGGAGAATTTTTTCCGAATTTCAGTCAGGAACTGCATCATGCCATTGACCAGGGATTGTAATTGTAATTTCTCGATGAGTAACGTAATTGTGGTTTCATCGTTTTTACCCTGTATATAGAAAACCCGTTTTCCAGGTTGTCCAATGGCATCCGCCGTCAGGTGGTAAGTGGGATTTAATTCTATTTCAATTTTTAGCATGACGGCTGGTCTCCTTACAGACTAAAAAAATAAATTCTTTAAAAACATATTTTATGGATGGGTTGTTGGCTGAAGCAAACCTGATACCCATTCCACCTTTTCAACCGGACATGTATAACCCAATAATTTTTGTTCAAGGTCAGTCAAAATCTGTGCTGAGCCGCTGGTGAAACATCGAATTTCACCTCTTCCTTCCACATTCCAGCCATTATTTTGCAACAGGCGCTGGGTTTGACGGGCGATGGCAGGTGCAGGATCGATGACCCGTACCTCCGGACCAACGATTTCTTCTATGATTGGAATTACAAATGGATAATGCGTACATCCTAAAACCACTGTATCAATCCCTTTTGCCAGCATCGGTTTCAAGGCGGTTGAGAGAATATGATATGTTTTGGAACCCTCCATCCGACCGGCTTCAATTTCTGAAACCAATCCGGGGCAATCATTCTGCAGGATAATCACGTTTTTAGCAAATCGTTCCACGACGGAGGCATATAAAGCTCCCTGGAATGTAGCCGGAGTGGCGAGTACCCCTACGACCCCGCTGCGGGTTTGTTCGGCAGCAGGTTTCACAGCCGGCTCCATTCCCACGAAGGGCACCTGGGGAAATATTTTGCGTAAGTAATGAAGAGCAGCTGCTGAGGCGGCATTACAAGCCACAACGATTATCCCGGCTCCCTGATCCAGAAGAAACCGGGTAATCCCTTCGGCAAACCCCCTTACTTCCTCCAGGGTGCGGGGACCATAAGGAACATGTGCCTGGTCAGCCAGGTACAGAATGGATTGTGCGGGCATTAACTCACGAATCGCCCGCAGGACAGATAAACCGCCTACACCTGAATCGAATATTCCGACAGGAATCGGGCGGGTTGATTTCATTGGGTAGTTACTCCGAAGCGGCGTGCACCAAAGAAGAAAATAACCCTTGCATGGGTTCGGAATTGATTAACCATTCTGGATGCCATTGTACACCCAAAGCATATGGATGATCAGATATTTCCACTGCTTCTATCAATCCATCAGGTGATGTTGCCGAAATTCGCAAGCCTTCAGCTGGAATATGAATTCCCTGGTGATGCAAGCTGTTTACAGAAGTGGAGTTTGTTTTTAATATGGAAAATAACCGGCTGTGTTTTTCCACTGTTATTTTGTGAGCCATCAGATCCCTGGGATGACCGGGGAACCAATCATGTCTGAGGGCACCTGGCAACTGATCGGCAATATCAGTATACAAAGTGCCGCCGAGAGCAATATTGAACACCTGAATTCCGCGGCAGATGCATAAAAAGGGAATACCAGCCGTGATGACAGCCTTAATCAGTGCTATTTCCAATTCGTCCCGTTGCTGATCAACATCATAAACAGAGGGATGTGGGTTGCCATTAAACAGTGCAGGATGAATATCCCCCCCACCGGTGAAGAGAATACCATCCAGGTGGGATACATGGTTGATCAATTGGTCAATGGGAAGTGAAGAGGGAATCATTACGGGTGTACCACCAGCCCGAAGAATGGCATGTACATAAGCTTCAGATACGGCATGTGTGGGCATGGGGCTGTCTGGATCGATGCGTTTGGTTGTAATACCAATGAGTGGAATCATAATTATTATTCTGGTCTGTTGATGATACTGAAAAAGGGTATAGCGAGTTCGCTATACCCTTGCTAATTTATTATTCGCGGTTCAGGAAAATTTTTGCTTGAGCCGGGCTCTCTTCCCCGTGCGTTCCCGCAGGAAGAACAAACGTGAACGGCGGATTTTATTATGCCGTTCCACAACTACCTTTGCAATCCGGGGTGAGCGGGTAAGAAACGTACGTTCCACACCAATCCCGTTGCTCGCAATGCGGCGGACGGTAAAGGTGGAATTGGTACCATTATTATGAATAAACAGAACGGTCCCGCGGAATTCCTGGATGCGTTCCCGGTTACCTTCACGAATTTTTACCTGCACACTAACTGTATCGCCTGTCCGAAGTTGTGGAACATCGGGGTTCACAGGTGCATCAATTGATTTCATTATATCTTCCATCGTTCACAAACCTTCTTAAAGTAATCAGTCTCTCAGGGTAGCGCGAGGCGAAATTATATCATGTGTTTCCGTGGAAGACAAGGTAATTATTCTGAAAATAATTGACTGAAATTTATTCATCCCACCGTTTTAATAAGTCCGGAAGATGTTCCAGGGCACCAGATGGGGGGTGAATCCCAAGCTGGTCGCGCATCCTGTCGACGCGTGCCACAAATCGTAGGACGCTGGAATCCCGGGGTGGCAGAAGTGACAGTTCGGATGTGGAATTGGTCAAATCGAGAATCTCCCGGGCAAGTTCCAGGATGGGTGTGCTGATGCCGCTTCCCACATTGATGGGCTCCTCCAGTTCCGGATGATTGGAGGATGAGATCAGGGCTTGTATGACTTGTTCGATCCAGATGAAATCCAAAACTTGTTGTCCGCCAAAGACCGGCAGAGGGCGGCATGCACGCGCCTGTTTTATCCAAATGGGGATCACACGATCCCGGTCCCGCGGACCATATACATTTGTTAATCGCAGGATTACCACTGGCAATCCATAATCCTTGCGAAATATTCGGCAATACATTTCCGCGCTGATTTTACTGGCACCATAGGCATTTGTAGTTAATAATGGTTGATCTTCGTCCACCGGCAGATGCCGGGGTTCACCGTACACTTCCCTGGAGGATGAAAATACCATGCATTTAATGTGTTGCCTGTGGGCAGCTTTCAGGACATGATAAGTACCCACAACATTGGTATAAAAGGTCGTGTCCAGGTCCCGGGTCGCATTGACTACATTGGATTGAGCACCGAGGTGGAAAACCATTTCGCAACCTCGCATGGCAAGGATCACCTGATCTTCATTTCTCAAATCTCCCAGGATAAATTCAATGCGCGGGTTTTGCCGGTGTCTGGTCAGGTTTTCCATCCGACCGTGAGATAAATTATCAAACAAAACAAGTTCGTCTCCCCTGTCTGCCAAAAAATCAACCAGATGGCTTCCGATGAAACCTGCAGCACCTGTAATCAGGGTTTTCATAATATCATCCTCTTTTTGGAGATTGGCTTGTGATAAATTCATTATATTGATTTTCCATTTAAAAATCATCCCATATGAGGGTGGATTTTTTTGGAAAAAAGAGAGGCGTAAAGATAAATCTTTACGCCTCATGATTGTCTTTCGATTGAAAATTAGTGGGTGTTGACTCCCCGTCCGACACCAAAATAGGTAAATCCCATGTCTCGGGCACGATCCGGATCCCAAATATTTCTTCCATCCACCAGGATGGGTTTGTGCATCAATTGATACAATCGCTGCATGTCAAGCTGTTTAAATTCATTCCACTTGGTGGCAAGTACCAGGGCATCGACACCTTCAGCAACCTCATAAGGATTATGGCATAGGTGGACACCCTGTAAAATCTTAGAGGCGTTGTCCATCGCCTGGGGGTCGTATGCTTTAACAATTGCGCCTTCATTTTGTAACAGGTGGATGACTTCAATAGCAGGTGATTCGCGGATGTCATCCGTATCAGGTTTAAATGAAATCCCCAAAACACCAATCGGACGGTCATTTAAACTGCCCAACACCTTGCGCAGTTTAAAAACCACACGCCTGCGCTGGTTTCGGTTGATTTCCATGACAGCCTGCAATAATTGTGGTTGGGTGCCATGCAGCACTGCCATATGTGCCAGGGCTTTTACGTCTTTGGGGAAACAACTGCCACCCCAGCCAAGTCCTGCTTCAAGAAAAGCAGGTCCAATCCGCTTATCCAGACCCATTCCACGGGCTACTTCCAGAACATCAGCTCCAAGTTCTTCACACACGTTGGCGACTTCATTGATAAATGAGATCCGGGTTGCAAGGTAGGCGTTTGAAGCATACTTGATCATCTCGGCAGTTCGCAGGTCGGTTATGAGTATTGGACAATCAAGGGGTGCATATAATTCAGCCACCATGCGGGCGGCATTCCTGTTTATACAACCCAAAACGACTCGGTCAGGTTTCATGAAATCATTAATTGCAGAACCTTCCCGGAGAAACTCGGGATTCGAAACCACATCGAAATCGAGGGGTTTACCGGCACGGCGTTTACGGATGATATCAGAGACCCAGTCTCCCGTTCCAACCGGAACGGTTGATTTATTGATGACAATGATGGGATGGTTGACAAGATCAGCTATACTTTCTGAAGCCTGTCGGACATATTGTAAATCGGCTTCACCCTCTGACCCCGATGGAGTACCCACTGCAATGAATGCAAATTCAGCATCAGCCAATGCCTCGGAGTAATCCGTCGTGAAAGACAGGCGACCGGCTTTAATATTTTGTGAAACAATCTGTTCCAGACCAGGTTCATAGATGGGCATCTCATTTTGTTTCAGCTTCTCAATCCGGTTGAAATCCACATCCAGGCAGGTAACCTGATTACCAAGATCAGCAAAACATGTTCCAGTTACAAGTCCGACATAACCTGTCCCTATGACGCATAATTTACTCATGTTGTGCACTCCTTATATAATGATTATCACTTGGGCATGGATGGATGTCAAGGTAAAGGGGGATGGATGATTACGGAAAAAGATGACCTGATTTTCCCCAATGGTAAGGAAAGATTAGTATAATTGCTGTCAGTTTGCATCATTTAAATAATATGACGGTCAACGTCATAATAATTTTATCTTAAAAAAATATAAATAAGGAGTGCATAATGGCTGCGGAAATCTTGGATGGTGTGGCAATTGCTGAACAGGTACGCATGAATGTCAAGAAAGAGGTTGAAGAATGGGTGGCGTCTGGAAAACCAACTCCGGGTCTGGCGACGGTTTTGGTGGGGGATAACCCCGCCTCTGCTGTTTATGTACGCTCAAAGCAGAAAGCCTGCGCCGAGGTGGGTATTACATCTTATGGACGGATATTACCTGCAACTGCAACCCAGGAAGAGGTTGAAAACCTGGTAAAGGAATTGAATGCTGATCCGATGGTTAATGGGATTCTGGTTCAATTACCACTGCCTGCCGGGTTGGATGAAGAGCGCGTTCTGAATGCAATCAGCCTGGAAAAGGATGTTGATGGTTTCCATCCAGTCAATATTGGTCGATTGGCGCAAAAAGGACGAAATCCACTGTTCATCCCCTGTACGCCAGCGGGATGCATGTATATGCTGAACAAAGTGATGCCCTCCCTCGAGGGTGTCAACGCAGTGGTCCTGGGACGTTCCAACATCGTGGGCATGCCTGTGGCACTCCTGCTTGTGCGGGCGAATGCAACTGTAACCATTTGCCATTCGCGCACGAAGGATCTGCCCTCCGTGGTTCGGTCAGCGGATGTGCTGATTGCCGCCGTGGGTCGGGCTGAAATGGTGCGCGGTGATTGGGTTAAGCCTGGTGCGGTTGTGATTGATGTCGGAATCAACCGCGTGGATGATCCCACCCGACCGCGGGGTTATCGCCTGGTGGGTGATGTTGCGTATGACGAGGTAAAGGAAGTTGCCAGCCATATCACCCCTGTTCCGGGTGGTGTGGGACCAATGACCATCGCCATGTTGTTAACCAACACCATGCAAGCTGCCAAAATTGCCCACGGGTAATCTGGATAAATAGTAAAGAATAAAAGAGCCAACTGCAGGTTGGCTCTTTTTGTTTTTCCAGTATGATCTTTATCAGGTTTAAAGTGGTTGTCTGACAATTGACAATTATCAGGGAAAACGTTACACTTGTACCATTCCAGGAGTTTATCATCTGTTTTATTCCCCAAAGAGGAAAAAATGTCCACACTTCTCATCAAGAATGCCACTCTTCTGGTGACCATGGACGGCAATCGCCGTGAGATTCCAGATGGAGGTTTGTATATTCGGGATGGGTTTATTGAAAAGGTCGGGGTGACTGATACTCTGCCTTATCATGCTGATGAAGTCCTTGAGTTAAAAGACCATATCATACTGCCCGGGTTGATCAATACTCATCACCATTTTTATCAAACACTCACCAGGGTGGTTCCAGCTGCACAAAATGCCAATCTTTTCAACTGGTTGAAAACCCTCTATCCGATCTGGGCAAGAATGACTCCCGAGGATATTTTCCTGTCGACCCAGACGGCATTGGCTGAACTGGCATTATCAGGTTGCACCACTGCATCAGACCACCTGTACCTGTTTCCAAATGGTTCCAAGCTGGACGATGAAATTGATGCCGCGCGGGAGGTGGGTTTACGAATCCACGCTTCGCGGGGTTCCATGAGTCTGGGTGAATCCAAAGGGGGATTGCCGCCGGACAGTGTGGTGCAAACAGAAGATCAAATATTATCAGATTGTGTCCGGTTGATTGAGAGATATCACGACCCAGATCCCGGCGCATTTGTCCAAATTGTCCTGGCTCCCTGCTCCCCCTTCAGCGTGACAGGAGAGCTCATGCGCCAAAGTGCAGCCGTGGCTCGACAATATGGTGTTCATTTACATACACACCTGGCTGAGACACAGGATGAAGAACTTTTTTGCCAGCAGAAATTTGGATACCGTCCGGTTGGATACATGCAATCAGTGGACTGGGTAGGTGACGATGTCTGGTTTGCTCACTCGGTTTACGTAAACCAGGATGAAATCAACCTCTATGCTAAAACCGGCTGCGGGATCGCACACTGCCCCTCCTCGAACATGCGGCTGGCTTCCGGGATTGCCCCCATCCGTGAACTGGTTGCAGCGGGTGTCAAGGTCGGCATTGGCGTGGATGGCTCCGCCAGCAATGATGGCTCTCATCTTCTGGCAGAGGCACGCCAGACAATGCTTCTGGATCGGCTGCGGGCGGGGGTGGAAGGTGCCTCACTCTCATCCGAAGGAGCCCCCAATCTGATGACTGCCCGGCAGGCACTTGAACTCGCCACCCGTGGTGGAGCAGCTGTGTTGGGACGCCAGGATATCGGTTCCCTGGAAGTCGGCAAGTGTGCTGATTTTGTGGCAATCAACCTCAACCGTCTGGATTATGCCGGAGCACTCCATGATCCGATTGCAGCCGTGGTCTTCTGTGCACCTCAGGGTGTGGATTATACGGTTGTTCATGGAAAGGTGATCGTACGGCATGGTCAGCTGCAAACCATGGATGTTCATCGGTTGGTAAAACGGCACAACCAGGCTTCCCAGAGGCTTCTCCATTCATAAAAACCATCTTACCCATCATCCACAGGAAAGAAAACCATGCCAAATCTCTTCCAATTGACCGACACCCGTCCCCTTGTGGATTGCGCCATGGGCAGACTTCCTGCAGATCTTGTCATCCGAAATGGACGTTGGGTATGTGTTCAAACCGGTGAAATAATTCCCAATACAGATATCGCCATTTTGGCAGGACGGGTGGCATATGTCGGTCCGGATGCCAGTCATACGTTGGGTGAAAGCACGCAAATATTGGAGGCAGGAGAACGCTATCTGGTTCCTGGTCTGCTGGATGCGCATATGCATGTTGAATCCGGGATGTTGACTGTAACGGAGTTCGTCCGGGCTGTTTTACCGCACGGGACAACCGGTATGTTTATCGATCCGCATGAAATTGCCAATGTATTCGGTCTGCCTGGAGTTCGATTGATGGTTGACGAGGCTTTGATTCAGCCCATCCATGTATTCGTTCAAATGCCATCGTGTGTTCCATCCGCACCCGGTTTGGAGACATCCGGTGCGGTGATCGGTGTTGAAGAAGTGGCTGAAGCTCTCAGCTGGCAGGGAATTATCGGGCTGGGGGAAATGATGAATTTCCCTGCAGTTGTGAATGGAGATCCATCCATTCATGCGGAATTGACTGCCACCCGCCTGTCAGGAAAAATCATAGGTGGGCATTTCCCCATGCATAACCAGAGCCGCATTTTTAATGGATATGCAGCCGGTGGGGCGATGGATGACCATGAAGGTACATCCAGGGAAGATGCTGTAGCCCGCGCCCGCCAGGGGATGAGGGTAATGATGCGATATGGGTCTGCCTGGCATGATGTCGCTGAACAGGTGCGTGCAGTAACGGAAGATGGCATGGATCCCCGCATGTTCCTTCTCTGCACAGACGACTCCCATTCAGGCACCTTAATCTCAGAAGGACACATGGACTGGGTGGTCCGGTTTGCCATATCCCAGGGGCTGCCGCCAGTCCAGGCAATTCAAATGGCAACCATTAACACGGCTGAGCATTTTGGTGTCAGCCGCGAAATGGGAATGATTGCCCCGGGTCGTTATGCAGATATTCTTCTCGTGGATAATCTGGAACACTTCAATGTGGAGGTTGTGGTTGCGAAAGGACTATTGGCGGCAGAAAATGGACGATTGAGGTTATTTTTCAACAGCCCTCAACGCCCCGATTGGGTTACCCATTCTGTTAAATTACCCAAGCCGGTTACTGCAGATGATTTTCGCCTTAAGACATCCATCTACCCTGTTGTAAATGCCAATGTAATTGGAATCATCGAAAACCAAGCGCCCACCCGGCATTTGAACATGGAATTACCGGTACATGATGGTGAAGTCCATCCTGATCTGCTGCAAGACGTGGCGAAGTTGGCGTTGATTGACCGTCATCATGGCACTGGTGAAATCAAACTTGGATTTGTGCATGGTTTTGGCTTTACAGAATCATGCGCCGTGGCATCCACGGTTGCCCATGACTCTCACCATCTCCTCGTGGTGGGCACGGATGAAGATAATATGGCTATCGCAGCCAATAGGATTGCTGAATGTGGCGGCGGTCAGGTTGTGGTTCGGAACAAACAGGTAATTGGCAAGGTGGAATTACCTGTTGGGGGATTAATGTCTGATCAACCTGCTATGGTGGTTGCCCAACAGGTTGAAGAAGTACTGCAGGGTTTTCGGGATTGTGGCTGTTCATTAAATAATCCCAACATGCAATTAAGCCTGCTGGCGCTGGTGGTCATCCCTGAACTGAGGATTTCCAACCAGGGATTGGTCGACGTGACGCAATTTAAAATTATTCCGACTTTGGAATCTTGAAAAGTATGTGGAGGTTTGGTGTGAAATCTGGATCCGAAGATAACAAAAAAAAGGATAAACGTTTGTTTACACGCCTGCAGGAGAAACTGGAAATCATCATTCAAGCAACTCCTCCAGGTCATCGCCTGACCTCTGAACCTGAGCTGGCAAAAGAGCTTGGAGTTTCCCGGGCAACATTAAGAGAAGCCATGCGTTCTTTTGAGGCTCAGGGTTTAATTCGACGCCGCCAGGGTGTGGGGACGTTTGTTGTTGGTCCACGACCAGTCCTTGAAACGGGTTTGGAAGTGCTTGAAAGCATTGAAACCCAGGCGAAACGGATAGGATTGAATGTTTCCATGGGCGCGCTCTCCATCGAAAAAATCGATGTGGAAGCACTCCAGGGAGTGGAATTGGGGGTTGAACAAGGAACTGCGTTGGTCAGGATTGCACGCACCATTTATACTGACGGAAGACCAGTGGCATATTTGGTGGATATTTTACCCGAGGAAATCCTCCGACCGGAAGATTTTCAGCAGGGATTCACCGGATCAGTGTTGGATATGCTGCTACGGCGGGGATCACCACAGTTGGCGACTTCTATTGCTGAAATTAAAACCATTCTCGCTCCCTCAGAAATTGCCCGTCCACTGGAAATCCAACGAGGAGATGCCTTGTTATTACTGGAAGCCAGATTGTATGACGTGAATGGTCGATTTGTTGCTTATTCATATAGTTATTTTACGCCCGGGCATTTCCGTTTTCAGGTTATCCGTCGGGTGGGAACAATACATTAACGAAAGGTTATTAGGATATGAACAGTGTCAATAAAGTAAAGGAAGAAATCCATGCCCGGGTGGCAGCCCAAAGGCAACATATCATTGATTTTATGCATCAAATTGTTGCCATTCCAAGCATGGAATCCCAGATCGGTCCTGTGGGAGAACGGATTGGCGAAGAAATGCGCAAGCTGGGTTATGACGAAGTCCGTTTCGATGTGATGGGAAATATCTTGGGGAAAATCGGAAATGGTCCACGGGTAATTGTCTATGACTCCCATGTTGATACTGTGGGTCTCGGAAATTTGGATGAGTGGACCCATGACCCCTTTAAGGGCAAAGTGGAGGATGGAGTCCTCTACGGACGCGGGGCATGCGATGAGAAGGGCAGTACGCCGGGAATGGTGTATGGTCTGGCAATCGCCCGGGATATGGGACTACTGGATGGATGGACAGCTTATTATTTTGGCAACATGGAGGAATGGTGTGATGGCATTGCCCCCAATTCCTTCGTGGAGGTTGATCCCAAGGTTCGTCCGGATTATGCAGTCATCGGTGAACCCACCCTCATGAATGTCTATCGGGGTCATAAGGGACGAATTGAATTAAAAGTAACGGCAACCGGACGCAGTGCCCATGCAGCCAGCAATCACCTGGGTGACAATGCCATTTATTCCCTCCTGCCTGTCTTAACAGGCATCCGTGACCTGGAACCGAAACTGGGTGATCATCCATTCCTTGGGCATGGAAAAATTACGGTAACGGACATGCATGTCAGCACTCCCAGCATTAATGCCGTACCCAATGAAGCCTTTATTTATATCGATCGGCGGATGACATTTGGTGAAACCAAGGAGGGTGCCATTGCCGAAATTGAAGCGCTTATTCCGGAGGAGATGAAGGAAAAAGTAAAAGTGGAAGCTCTCTTTTATGATGAGCCTTCCTATACCGGATTTGTATTTCCTGTTGATAAATACTTTCCGGCGTGGGCATTGGAGGAAGATCATCCCCTCGTTCAGGCTGGTCTGAAAGCCCGAAAAGCAATCGGATTGCCGGATAATCCTGCAGGAAAATGGAATTTCAGCACAAATGGTATTTACTGGGCGGGCAAGGCTGGTATTCCCAGCATTGGTTTTGGACCTGGCGATGAAGTGACTGCCCATACCGTGATGGATAGTGTGAAACTGGATGATGTGGTACAGGCAACTGAATTCTATGCGATTTTGCCGTCCCTGTTGAAAAATGAATTGGATTCATAAAAATAATACTGTATTTAGGAGGAACGATGCAAACTTATTTACACGGTCGTGATTTAATTGGTGATCTTGATTTCTCCAAAGAGGAAGTCGAGACTGTATTGGATGTGGCTTTCGATCTGAAGCGCAAGCGCGCCCTCGGAGAGCCCCACGCCTACCTGCGGGATAAAGTATTGGCGATGTTGTTTTTCTTCTCCAGCACGCGCACTCGTGGATCTTTTGAAGCTGGAATCGCCCAGTTGGGCGGGCATGGCGCATTTATTGAAAGTACCACAACCCAAATCAAACATGGCGACACTGCCCAGGAGATTGGCGAAATCTATGGACGTTACTTTGATGGAATTGCGATTCGCCATTGTGATTGGGGTGTTGGCAATCAATATATTAATGATGTGGCTCAATATTCACGGGTTCCCCTGTTGAATATGCAATGCGATATTTATCATCCATTCCAATGCCTGGCTGATTTGATGACCATCATTGAAAAGAAAGGTCGGGATCTGCGGAAGCGGAAGATCGTGGTTTCATGGGCATATGCAGCATCCTACCTTAAGCCTATCTCCGTTCCTCAATCGCTGATCCTCCAGATGCCCCGATTTGGCATGGATGTCGTATTGTCTTACCCCAAGGAATTCATGTTGATGCCCGGAATCGAAGCTGAAGCCCAGGCACAGGCTCGCAAGTACAATACAAACTTTGAAATTGTCCATGATATGGAAGAAGGGTTCAAAGACGCGGATGTGGTTTATGCCAAATCCTGGGGACCTTTATTGACAACCACTGATCCTGTGGAGGGCAAGCGATTACAGGATAGCTACAAGGATTGGATCACAGATACCCGAAAAATGAACCTGGCAAAACCGGATGCCATTTATATGCACCCGCTTCCAGCTGACCGTGACATTGAAGTCACCACGGATGTATTGGATGGACCTCAATCTGTTGTATACGATGAAGCTGAGAATCGACTTCATGTGCAAAAAGCGGTCATGGCATTAACCATGTAGAGTTGAATCAATTACTACCAGGAGATTATTAATGGAAAAAAAAGGTGTTGCAGTTGTTGCGGTGGGAGGTAACTCACTCATTAAAAATGAAAAGCAAAAATCCATCTCCGACCAATACGATGCTGCGGTGGAATCCATCGGGCATATCGTCGATATGATCGAACAAGGCTGGGAAGTTGTTATTACCCATGGGAATGGACCCCAGGTTGGATTTATCCATCGCCGATCAGAGCTGGCTCGTCATGAACTCCATGAAGTTCCACTGGATTTCTGCGGGGCAGATACCCAGGGATCCATTGGCTATATGTTCACGATGGCGTTGCATAATGAATTCCGCAAGCGGGGGATGGATAAAAAAGCCGTGGCAGTTGTAACCCAAACCATTGTAGACCGGAATGATTCAGCTTTCCAACATCCATCCAAGCCCATTGGCTCTTTCATGGATGAAGCAACCGCAAAGGAACGGGCGGCAAAGGAAGGCTGGGTGGTGGTCGAGGATGCCGGACGCGGCTGGCGCCGGGTGGTTCCATCACCGATACCCCAACGGATTGTGGAGGCGGATGCCATCCATACCTTGATTGGAGCTGGATTTGTGGTGGTTGGTGTTGGCGGTGGCGGCATACCGATTATTGAATTGGAAAATGGTGACATTACCGGAGTTGAAGCGGTGATCGACAAGGATTTTGGTTCATCACTGCTGGCTACCATGATCCATGCTGATATGTTTGTTATCAGCACTGCTGTTGAAAAGGTAGCCATCCATTTCAACACTCCCCAGGTACAATGGCTGGATCGGATTACCCTGGCTGAAGCCCAGCAATACACTGCAAAGGGATACTTTGCAAAAGGTTCCATGCTGCCCAAAATTGATGCCATCGTCAAATTTCTGAAGAATGGGGGAAAGCAGGCAATTATCACCAATCCGGAAAATATTGGGCGGGCATTACGTGGTGAAACCGGCACATGGATTGTTCCCTGACCAAATGTGAAGTTAAGGTACAATTATGGGGGGCTGTTTCAGCCCCCCATCCCCGGGAGAGGAGTTGCCTCATTCAGGCTTGCATTTACAATTCTCCCCATCGTTCGTTTCCCAAACTGATTCAACCAAAGTAATTGGAGGAAAAAATGAAGTCGCGTAGGTTATTGTTTCTGGTCAGTGTACTGATTATTTTAAGTATGTCCTTTGCAGCATGCACCACCGCAGCCCCGGTGAAAACGACTGAGCCGGCGGAGGAATTTGTTTTCGGAATGTTATATGTTGGTCCTTACAACGATAAGGGCTACAGCCAAGCTCATTATGATGGTGGGTTGTACGTTGAATCGAAACTGGATAATGTCAAGATGGTCTATGTGGATAAAGTCAATACCGCAGACCGACCTGGAACCACACCAGCTCAACTGGCTGAAGAACTTTTGGCTCAAAAAGCCAAGTTGATCATCTTCAATTCAGATGATATGAAAGACAGCGCAGTAGAATTTGCCAAAGCTCATCCTGAAGTGCCGGTAATCCACTCCTCCGGCGACAGCGCCTGGAAGGATGGCAAGGCATATGAAGGTCTATCCAACCTGGGTAATATTTTTGGACGGATGGAATATGGCAAGATGATGGCTGGCTGTACAGCAGCCTTGACATCCAAAACCGGAAAGATTGGTTATCTTGGTCCGCTAATTAATGATGAAACCCGCCGGCTGGCATCTTCCGCCTTTTTGGGAGCAAAATATTGTTGGACGGAATATCGTGGTGAGGATCCTGCCAAACTTGAGTTCAAAGTAACCTGGATTGGCTTCTGGTTCAACATCCCCGGAGTTACATCTGACCCCACCCAAGTGGCAAACGACTTCCTGGATAGTGGATTTGATGTCGTTATTTCAGGCATTGATACCACCGAAGGACTTGTGCAGGCTCAAGAAAGCTGCTGAGGGCAAGGAAGTTTGGGCAGTTCCTTATGACTATGAAGGTGCCTGTGCCGAGGCGGAAGATGTTTGCCTGGGTGTACCCTACTTCAATTGGGGTCCTGCCTACCTGAACGCAGTGAAAGCTGTCATGGATGGCAAGTTTACTCCCACCTGGGAATTCCTTGGTCCGGATTGGACCAACATTAACAATAAAGATACCAGCATGATCGGTTTCCAGAAGGGGAAGGCACTTTCTGCCGAAGCTTCTGCCAACCTGGATAAATTCATCGCCGAACTGGCAGGTGGGCTCAATCTTTGGACGGGTCCCATCAATTTACAGAATGGTGCAGAATTCCTGAAGGCTGGAGAAGTGGGCACTGATCTCCAAGTCTGGTACCTGCCTGAATTGTTGGAAGGCATGGAAGGTCAGAGCGTTCCAAGCAACTAAACGATAGACTGACACTACCCCGTTCTCCTTGAGTTGTTTTCAGGAGAACGGGGGATTGCCAAACTAAAAAATATATCAACCAGCAGGGGGGCTGGTTGGTGCAGAATTATCATGGAAGGTCGCGCTGTTCCGATGAGTGTAGAAC
>ERZ1026800.1062-NODE-1062-length-19615-cov-4.975369_pt1 | contig 19615 bp, 13 predicted proteins | sample MGYA00520873_ERZ1026800 | MGnify/ENA primary metagenome ERZ1026800 (study PRJEB33270, sample SAMEA104284475) | anaerobic digester metagenome | biome: Anaerobic digester microbiome; feature: mesophilic sludge digester; material: Anaerobic digester biomass...
TGTATAATGTATTATAGGCGATGTATTATAGGCGATGTGTAAACAATTGGCAATTATCAATGAACAATTAACAATTATTCGTTAGGGCACTAACCGCATATCCAGCACGAGTCACATAACCAACACTACACGAACAACTTACACGACCTGCATGACTTGCACGACTTGCACGACATGCAAGACTTATAATGTATTATGTATTATAGGCGATGTGAAAACAATTGGCAATTATCAATGAACAATTAACAATTATTCGTTAGGGCACTAACCGCATATCCAGCACGAGTCACATAACCAACACTACACGAACAACTTACACGACCTGCACGACTTGCACGACTTGCACGACATGCAAGACTTATAATGTATAATGTATTATAGGCGATAGATTATGTATTACTCTGAAAGGGAATTAATACTGATTGTCGATGTCGGGGAAGAAATCAGGAAAGTGCTCTTAACGAGAATCCACGACATATATTTATAGCAGATATGTTACTGGTATGGTGAACCGCGATAGCGGTTAAAGGAAGAAACCGTGAAGCGGTTCAATTTTAATAACCTCCGGTGCAACCGGAGGCTGGATGCCCCCTGTGATGTAAAGCCCTGACAGGGCGATAGAACGGTGTGCGGCACGCGGCATGCGGCTTGCGGCGCAGGGCACGGGGCGCAGGGAAAGTCATGCAGGTCTTGCAAGTCTCTTACAATGAGGCTTTAGCTTAAGTAATTAGTAAATTGCGCATGGCGCATGACGCAAGGCCAACAAACTGACTGCAAAACCTTGAATTTTGAACCCCGAACTCCGAACTTTAAATTTGAACTACGCTAAACGCCTCACTTTCAACTTTCAACTTTTTACTTTCTACTTCAAATTGCCTCAACCACTACCACGACACTCTATTACGGGCCTTTCATATATACCGGGGGAACGCTGACCAGGGAATTGACTCCTGAAGGATATTACAACCCGGTAACAGCCAACTATTATTACTATCTGAAGGATCACCTGGGAAATAACCGCGTCACCTATCACTATTCAGGAACGGTGCCGGTTATTGACCAGGAAGTTGAATACTATCCTTTCGGTTCAATGTTTGCAGCCAATAACCTGCAGAATAATTTATACCTTTACAATGGCAAGGAATTAAACAACGAGTTCTTTGAGAATTATGATTTCGGGGCAAGGTTCTATGATCCCCAGATAGGAAGGTGGTATGTCCATGATCCTTTAGCCGATAATACACCAAGTGTTTATACAGTTGACGGATATGGCGATTTAGGTTATCATGCGCTACACTTTCCGGGAAAATTATTTATGACAATTGGACACGATGGAGGAATTTATGGATATGTTGGAAAGTACAATTCCAAGGGCATTCCTGAATATCGGAATACTCAAATTAATCACATTACTAATTACGAACAAGCAAAAAGAACTGGATTAATTGCGATTCTAAAATACAATGTAAACGTTCTTAATCAATTAGTAAAATCAATAAAGTAATGAAACTATTTTGCTTGTTTTTAATTGCTATGTGTTTTCTTTCTTGCTCATCACATGAGAAAAGCGCCTCTGTTTTACAAGTTAGAAAAGAAATCAAATTAACAGATGATAGAATATTAAATGTGTTGGATACATTCATAAATAGTAATCAGATAACAAATCAGTACGAATTGTTTATCGATCGGATTCATCCATTCTATTCCATAATCACATTTCAAACAATAGAAGCCCAAGATACAATATACAGAAACTCTTTATTTTTTATTAATTACAAAGGGCATAAAGTTAATGTCTATTCAGGGATTGAAGGCTATTTTACTAATAATAGCAATGCTAATAGTAAAATCTTTAAAAGTAGCCCTGTTTTAAAAAGATGGAATTTGGTTATTAAGTGGGACTCGATTTTTGTATATAAAAAAAATTCTATTCCCCCATTTGATCCATTAACAGAACCTACAAATATTAAATTTGAATTACCCTCTCACTAATTCCTGATAAAAGAGGAGGTAAGTAAAAGAAAAATGATTTACAGTAATCTAAGGAATAAGAACAAACCCGGTGAATGAGCCGGGTTTTGTTTTATACCGCTAGCTTCTGAATCTTCCTCTTAGTAATGAAGGCATCGATAAAAGTCTTGATCAGGTGTTTATCCTCCTGGTCGAGCTTTTCCACCTCCCGGAACTGAGACAATAACTCTTTATCGGTAAGTTGTGCAGAAACCACTTCATCGTTACTGCCGTTCATAAGGAAGTCGGTAGTTGTATTGAGGGCAGCAGCGAGCTTTTGCAGCACTTCTGCCGATGGGGATGATTTACCGGTCTCGTACCTTCCTATCTGAACATAAGTCAATCCTACCTCTGTAGCCAGGTCAGACTGAGTCAGTTTTTTACCTGTGCGGAGTTCTTTAATACGTTCGCTGATGCCTATTTTATAATCCATTAGCTTATAGACATTTAAGGTCCGCGACTGCAGGCATATCCGTCAGAGCGTGATCACTCTGTGGTTAAAGAGGTAGGATCTGAGGACAGTTCAGTATATGGCAGGTCACAAGCGGATCAGCTCGACAGAGCGATACCAGGTAGAATATCTTGAGGATTTGCAGGAGTCTATAAACAAGTGTCTCCCGCTGATATGAAATGGAGGTCACAAAATGTGACCACGAATAAAATATTAGATTTGTAATAAGAAACAGAAAAATGAAAAAAGCATTAACACCTTCATTTGAAAACTTTTATGATAAGATAAAGGAGATTCTTGAATCGGCCCGGAACAGGTCATATATGGCTGTTAACTTCGAGATGGTACAAGCTTACTGGAATATAGGACGGTCAATCGTTGAAGAAGAACAGGCAGGCAGGGAGCGGGCAGAATACGGGAAGTATCTTTTATCAAATTTATCCATCAGGCTTACAGCAGAATATGGTAGAGGTTTTGACTATCGGAACCTTGCGTATATGAGGCAGTTTTATCAGACCTTCCCAAATATGAACGCACTGCGTTCAGAATTATCCTGGACACATTACAGAATACTTATACGTGTTGATAGAGAACAGGCCCGGGAGTTTTACCTGCAGGAATGCATTGAAGGCAATTGGAGTACACGTCAATTGGAGAGACAGATAAACAGTCTTTATTTTGATCGAATACTGATGAGCAGCAAGAAAGGACGGCAACTTGTAAAAAAGGAGGCTGATGACAAAAAGGAAGTCATGCAACCTGGACATATCATAAAAGATCCTTATGTTCTCGAGTTCCTGAAGCTGAACCCTAACGTGAATTTTTATGAAAAGCAAATAGAGCAGGCCCTTATCGATAAGCTGCAGGGGTTCCTTTTGGAACTTGGCAAAGGCTTTTCTTTTGTAAGCAGACAGTACAGGATATCTGCAGAGGACAGTCATTTTTATGTAGACCTGGTATTTTACAATTATATCCTGAAATGTTTTTTGCTTATTGATCTGAAAACCGGGGAGCTGACACATCAGGATATCGGGCAAATGGATTTTTATGTCAGATACTTTGAGGACCAGGTAAGACAGGAATCTGATAACCCCACCATAGGCCTTATACTCTGTACAAAAAAGAATAAAACAATAGTCAAATACAGTCTTTTAAGTGAAAGCAAACAAATCTTTGCTTCAAAATACAAGCTTTACTTACCAAGTGAAAAGGAGCTGCAGCAGGAGATCACCAGGGAACGGCAGGTTATAGAGCAGGAAAAAGTGCTGCATGACACAAGGCGCAGGACGCAAGACGCAAAGCCAACATGCTGAAACCCTTGAACTTTGAACCTCGAACTTTAAATTTGAACTATGCCAAACACCTCATTTTCAGCTTTTTACTTTCAACTTTCACCTGCAGATCGGAGTCAACCCCTCCAGAGTTGCACCTGGTATGGGGCGCCATTTTCCCGGGGCGGTACCCGGGCTATTGGATGATGACACCTCCGGTGTCAGTAATCGCAAAATAACCTCAGTCTTGAGGGTAAGCCTTCCAATAGCCACTATGCCAGATGACGATGATGCCATAAGGTCAACCAGCCTGGAGGGCTGGCCATCCAGTAGCCCCGGTTTCGCCCAGGGTAAAGGGCAGTAGCATTGGGTCCACCCTGGAAGGGTGGCCGTCAGCAATCCTTCCCAGGGGTAATACGGGTGACACAAGTTCATTAGGAGAACCCCGCACACCGCATGCCGTTACGTTATAATAATGTTATAACATGTTTCGGGCTTTATTTCAGACAGTCAGCTATATAGGAAGAGACCGCAAGACACATCGCACAGGGCACAGGGCTCAGGGCGCAGAGACTAAGAGAGGAAGAGACCGCAAGACAATGTATAATGTATTACAGGCGATGTGAAAACAATTGGCAATTATCAATGAACAATTAACAATTATTCGTTAGGGCACTAACCGCATATCCAGCACGAGTCACATAACCAACATTACACGAACAACTTACACGACCTGCACGACTTGCACGACTTGCACGACATGCAAGACTTATAATGTATAATGTATTATAGGCGATAGATTATGTATTACTCTGATAGGGAATTAATACTGATTGTCGATGTCGGGGAAGAAATCAGGAAAGTGCTTTTAATGAGAATTCACGACATATATTTATAGCAGATATGTTACTGGTATGGTGAACCGCGACAGCGGTTAAAGGAAGAAACCGTGAAGCGGTTCAATTTTAATAACCTCCGGTGCAACCGGAGGCTGGATGCCTCCTATGATGTAAAGCCCTGAAGAGCCTGCCCCGCAAAAGCGGGGGGCGATAGAACAGCGTGCGGTAAGTTCAGGACACAGGGCGCAGGGAGCAGAGACAAGTCTTGCGGGTCTTGCAAGTCTTGCAGGTCTCTTACAATGAGGCATTTGACTACTATAAAACTTCAAAACTTGAACCCCGAACCTTGAACTTTCTACTTTCTACTTTCTACTTTCTACTTTCTACTTTTTACTTTTTACTTTCTACTTTTTACTTTTTACTTTCTACTTTTTACTTTTTACTTTCTACTTTCTACTTTTCACTTAACAAACTTTCTGCTTTTTAAGAGAAGAGATGTATATTTAAATCATATAAAACAAATTATTTGAACAATCATGAAACCCACATGTATTGCATACACAAACACGTATCTATATAATTTTCAAACATGTGGGTTCCCCCGCTCGGGCGGGGCAGGCTATCATACCGTTAAAATCAAAATTATATTATGATGAAAAAAGTTTTCCTTATTGTTATTCTGATAACAACTTCTGCAATGGTTTTTGCTCAAAATCCGGCTACAATTCAAGAAAATATGATTTCGATGAAGACTTACCCTTTTTTCGATCCGAATCCAATTCCAAATCCTGATAATTATTTTTATCCCTATTTCAGATTTGATGGATTTTCTATTGAGGGAATAGATCAAACATGGAAAGTAATAATCCTGGAGAACGATTATATCAAAGTGTTTGTTTTTCCTGAAATAGGTGGTAAAATCTGGGGGGCTATTGAAAAATCCACGAATAACGAGTTTATATATTATAATTCTGTTGTAAAATTCAGGGATATCGCTATGCGGGGCCCCTGGACATCAGGTGGACTGGAACTTAATTTTGGAGTGATCGGTCATGCCCCGACTACTTCAACCCCGGTCGACTATAAAATTCTGAAAAATGATGATGGCAGCGTAAGCTGTTTTCTTAGTGCAACAGAACTTCTGACTCGTACCAGATGGGAAACCGAAGTGAATCTTATGAAAGATAAGGCTTACTTTACTACGAAAACAACCTGGCATAATCCAACCCCATTGATGCAGCCTTACTATCAATGGGTAAACGGAGGATTTCAGGCAAACGGAGATTTGGAATTTTGTTTTCCCGGTAGTAATTGGATCGGACATGACGGGAAGGCTTCCGCCTGGCCGATTGATCAGAATGGAAGAAACCTGGCATTTTATAAACAAAATAATTTTGGCGGAAGTAAATCATATCATGTAGTAAATGGAATCAATGATTTTTATGCTGCTTATTGGCATGAATCTGATTTTGGGTCTGTTCATTATTCACCTTATGGAGAAAAATTAGGCAGAAAAATCTTTTTATGGTCTCAGGACAGATCCGGTGGCATATGGGAAGACTTATTAACAGATGATGACGGACAGTATGTTGAATTCCAGTCCGGAAGACTGTTTAATCAGGCCGCGTCATCAAGCACTGCAACACCGTTCAAACACTTTGGCTTTGAACCCTACGCGGTTGATATTTTCACCGAATACTGGTTCCCGGTAAAAAATACGAAAGGAGTCAGGAAAGCAAATCAGGTTGGAGCCTTAAACGTGGAAAAAGATGGAAATAAGATCAACATATATTTTTGTCCGACAGAAAAAATAAATGATAACATAAAAATATATTTCGATGGTCAATTTGCTAAAGAATTTCCCCTCGATCTAAAAGTGCTGGAAAACTGGCAGATCAGTATTGATAATAATCTTAATCAGAAACTCAAAATAATTATTGGTGACAATAAACTTATTTACAGCGAAGAGGATGAACTGAAAGTATTTGACAGACCTTTGCAATCACCTGATGATTTTGATTGGCAGTCAGTTTATGGTCTTTACCTGGATGGACTGAATTGGACATTTCAGAATAATCGCATAAATGCAATGAAAAGTTTCGAAAAATGTCTGGCAAAAGACCCAAATTATGCGCCGGCATTGAATCAAATGGCTGCTCTTTATTACCGCGGAGGCAACTTTGATAAAGCTGTTGAATTTGCCGCGAAATCCCTTTCAATTAACACTTACGATCCTGAAGCTAATTTCATTTTCGGCCTGGCACATAAAAAAGCAGAAAATTTGCCGAATGCCCAGGATGGGTTTGCTGTCGCTTCTCTGACACCTTCGTACCGAAACGCGTCCTTTATTGAATTGTGTAAATTATTCCTGCTGAAAAATGATCTGATAAATGCGAAATATTATGCAAATAAAGTATTAGGCTCCAATAAAAACGATATCGAGGGAAATAAGCTTATGGCAGTAATATGCAGGAAAGAAAATAAATTTACCGAGGCTTTCAATCATCTTCTGACACTGGAGGAGACAACAAAACTCAATCATTTCACAGAGGTAGAACGCTGGTTGATAAATCCGGGCACTGATTCGGAATTGAACATTTCAATTAAAAGCGAGTTGCCTCATGAGTCATACCTTGAATTAGCCTGTTGGTATCAGGAAATCGGAGATATTAATGCAGCTGCAGAAGTTTTGAAATCATCACCTGATTATGCCCTGGTTCAATTGAATCTGGCATATTTGAATTACTTGTCGGGAAAAACTGCTGAATCTGAAAAACAATTGCAAAAAGCTGTTGATGAGCCTGCTGATTTTGTTTTTCCTTTCAGGTTGGAAGATAAAAAGATATTGGAATGGGCAATTGAGCATTCTGATAATTGGAAGCTGAAATACTATCTTGGGTTATTGCATTGGAGTTTTGGAGATCATATTCGTGCCAGGGAACTGTTTTCTGATATTCAGAGACAACCTGAAGATCCATATTTTTACTTTGCAAAATCTCTTTTATTTTCCGGTGAAGAAGGATATTCCCCTGAAGAAGATTTAACTATTGCACACAATTCAGGATATAAAGATTGGAGGTCATATGATAAACTGATTGATTATTATTTACGAACTAACCAAACTAAACAAGCGCTTGAATTTGCAAAAGAGGCAATCAGAAAATTTCCATCCAACAATACTCTAAAATATGTTTATAGTAAATGCCTGATGGCTGAAGGTCAATACGCTGATGCCAGGAAAGCTTTGATGAAAACAATTATTTTACCGAGTGAAGGTGCCCGCTATGGTCGTACAACATATAGGCAGGCCTGTATCATGGAATCTTTGCGTCTTTATAAGAGAGGTCAATACAAGTCTGCTATCGGATTGATAAGCCAGTCCAGGTTATGGCCGGAAAACCTGGGCGCGGGGAAACCTTATAATCCGGATGAAAGGATAGAAGATTTCCTGGAAGGAAAATATAGGGAGAAGTTAGGCCAACCAAATATTACAGAGAAGTTGTATCATAATATTATAGAATTTACTGAAGGGAAACCATCAGGTTATAGTTCGACAGATTATTTATATGTTCTTGCTTTAAAATACTTGAAACAATTCGATAAAGCTGATGATTTTATGAACGACTGGGAAAAGAATAAATCAAATAATTCAATATTGGAGTGGATTAAGTCAGTATTAAATAACAATTTTAATAAAAGTACAGAGATAGAATCTTTGATCAACACCCAAACCGGTGGCACACCCTGGGATCCAAAATACGCGGATTCAGAATTTGAAATTATCAAAATCATAAGTAAAACGTTTTAAGAACGGCACGGGGCTCAGGGCACAGGGCACGGGGCACGGGGCGCAGAGACTAAGAGAGGAAGAGACCGCAAGAGAATGTATTATGTATTATAGGCGATGTATTATAGGCGATGTGAAAACAATTGGCAATTATCAATGAACAATTAACAATTATCCGTTATGGCACTAACTACATATCCAGCACGAGTTACATAACCAACACTACACGAACAATTTACACGACCTGCACGACTTGCATGACTTGCATGACCTGCAAGACTTATAATGTATTATAGGCGATAGATTATGTATTACCTGAAAGGGAATTAATACTGATTGTCGATGCCGGGAAAGAACCAGGAAAGTGTTTTTAACGAGAATTCACGATATAGATTTATAGCAGATATGTTACTGGTATGGCAAACCGCGATAGCGGTTAAAGGAAGAAACCGTGAAGCGGTTCAATTTTAATTACCTCCGGTGCAACCGGAGGTAAACTGTCCCCTATGATGTAAAGCCCTGACAAGCCTGCCCCGCAAAAGCGGGGGGCGATAGAACGGCACAGAGTCAACGTTATAATACAACGAATTCGAACTGGAACCTCGAACTTTCAACTTTTATTTGAAGCGCGTACTACGTGCCGCTCGCCGTTCCTCAACCCTCTATCTCAGAATGATACTCCTGCAGTGATTTTACCTTGTACTCTCCGTTCTGACGGGCTTTGATGCCTTCCGTTGCCGAGAGTGCTGCCGAGGTTGTCGTGATATATGGTACCTTGTACCTGATGGCATTCTTCCTTATGTAGGAATCATCATACTCGCTGAGCCGGCCGGCCGGGGTGTTTATAACAAGATCAATCTCCTTGTTCTTGATCGCATCAACAATATTTGGCCTTCCCTCGTGGACTTTCAGAATGAGGTCGGCGGGAATGCCGTTGTCAATAAGGAACTTCCTGGTACCACCGGTCGAAATGATTGTAAATCCCATATCCCTGAAATTCCTGGCAGCCGGCAGTATCCTGTCCTTGTCGCGGTCGGCAATGGTAATAAGCACATTCCCCTTTATCGGAAGGGGCAGGAGGATTGCTTCCTGCGATTTGAAAAATGCCATTCCGTATGAGTCGGCCATGCCGAGTACTTCGCCTGTTGACCTCATCTCGGGACCAAGAAGCGGATCAATAGCCGGGAACATGTTGAAGGGGAAGACGGCTTCCTTTACTCCGTAATGCTTTATGCTACGTTTCTTTAGCCCGAATTCCGAAAGCTTCTGGCCAAGCATTATCTGGGTAGCTATCCGTGCCATGGAAATGCCACAGACCTTCGACACCAGGGGAACGGTACGCGAAGCCCTTGGATTGGCTTCAAGTATGTACACGGTGTCTTCATATATCGCGTACTGGATGTTCAGAAGTCCGACTACATTAAGCTCTATTGCCAGTCTCCTGGTGTAGTCGTAAATTGTCTTCCTGTGTTCCTTTGGGATGACCACGGGAGGAATCACACAGGCCGAATCGCCCGAATGGATGCCGGCGTATTCGATATGCTGCATGATAGCCGGTACAAAGGCATTGGAGCCGTCCGATATGGCATCGGCTTCCGATTCGATCGCGTCTTCGAGGAACTTGTCGAGAAGAAGAGGTCTGTCGGGTGATACACCGATGGCAGTTGCCACGTATTCGGCCAGCATCTTCTCGTCGAGGATGATCTTCATAGCCCTTCCTCCAAGAACATATGACGGTCGTATCATCAGCGGGTAGCCTATCCTTTCCGATATTTTAAGGGCTTCCTCCATGTTGCTTGCCATTCCCGATTCAGGCTGAGGAATACCGAGTTTGTCTATCACATGCCTGAACCGGTCGCGGTCCTCGGCTAGATCAATGGTCTCGGGAGTGGTACCGAGTATCTTCACTCCGGCTTCAGCAAGTTCCCTGGCAAGATTCAGAGGAGTTTGGCCTCCGAACTGAACTATCACACCTTCGGGCTTCTCCTTTTCATAAATGCTGAGGACATCCTCCGCGGTAAGGGGTTCAAAATACAGCCTGTCGGAGGTGTCGAAATCGGTCGAAACAGTCTCGGGGTTACAGTTAACCATTATCGATTCATATCCGGCGTCGCGTATTGCAAAGGCGGCATGCACGCAGCAATAATCGAATTCGATGCCCTGACCTATCCTGTTTGGTCCGCCTCCCAGAACCATTATCTTCTTTTTGTTGCTTACCGGAACGCTGTCCGCCGCGTTGTATGTCGAAAAATAATAGGCAGCGTCGGGAACCCCGCTTACCGGTACCGGTTCCCAGGCTTCGTTCATACCGAGGGATTTCCGTTTTGCCCTTATGGCTTTTTCATGAATCCCGAGAAGTTTGGAAAGATATCTGTCGGAGAAGCCATTCTTCTTCGCCGTGATGAGCATGTCGTTTGGCAGCATCATGCCCTTGTAGCCGATTATCTTTTCCTCCATCTCCACCAGTTCCTTCATCTGTTCGATGAACCAGGACTTTATCCCGGTTTTCCGGTGAAGGTCTTCCGTTGTGGCTCCCTTGCGAAGGGCTTCGTACATTATGAACTGACGTTCGCTTGATGGATGGTTGAGCATGTTCATCAGTTCTTCCAGGGACTTTTTATTGAAATCCTTCGCGAAACCCAGGCCGTATCGCCCTATCTCGAGCGACCTTATTGCCTTCTGAAGGGCTTCCTTGTAGTTTTTTCCTATGCTCATCACCTCGCCCACGGCCTGCATCTGGGTGCCAAGCTTGTCCTCCAGTCCTTCGAATTTCTCGAAAGCCCATCTCGGGAACTTAACAACCACATAGTCGCCCGAAGGGGTGTATTTGTCAAGTGTTCCTTCGCGCCAGTAAGGCAGTTCATCGAGGGTGAGGCCTCCTGCAAGAAGCGCCGAGACGAATGCGATGGGGAATCCTGTTGCCTTTGAAGCAAGGGCGGAGGAACGGGATGTCCTCGGGTTGATTTCTATCACCACAACCCTGTCGGATACCGGATCGTGGGCAAACTGTACATTTGTTCCTCCGATAACCTCAATGGCTTCAACTATGTCGTAAGCATGTTTCTGAAGCCTGTTTTGCAATTCCTGGCTTATGGTCAGCATGGGAGCGGTGCAGAATGAGTCGCCTGTGTGAACACCCATCGGATCCACATTCTCTATGAAGCAGACCGTGATCATCTGGTTCTTTGCATCTCTCACAACCTCCAGTTCAAGCTCTTCCCATCCCAGCACCGATTCTTCAATCAGTACCTGGTTCACTATGCTTGCTGCCAGGCCCCTGCCGGCTATTGTACGAAGTTCCTCTACATTGTAAGCAAGTCCGCCGCCCGTGCCTCCCATGGTATAGGCCGGACGAACCACAACAGGATAACCCAGACTAGCAGCTACCCTTTCGGCTTCTTCAACGCTGTTCACGGCCTGACTGAGAGGCATCCCGATGCCAAGACGGTTCATGGTCTCCTTGAAGGCAACCCTGTCCTCACCTCTTTCGATGGCATCGATATTGACGCCGATAACCTTCACGTTGTACTTTTCCAGAATACCTTTTTTGGCCAGAAGGGAGGACAGATTCAGACCGGTCTGACCGCCAAGATTCGGCAAGAGAGCATCAGGCCTCTCTTTTTTGATTATCTCGGTAAGAGCATACTCGTCGAGGGGTTCAACATAGGTGGCATCGGCAATTCCCGGATCGGTCATAATGGTCGCCGGATTTGAATTGACCAGTACTATCTTGTAGCCCAGCGACCTGAGCGCCTTGCAGGCCTGGGTTCCCGAGTAGTCAAATTCACAGGCCTGACCGATGATGATCGGTCCTGAACCTATTATCATTACCTTGCTGATATCTTCACGTTTTGGCATAAGGGTCTTTTTTTCCGGCGGCAAGTTAGAAAATCAAATCGATAACTCATTGATCCGGCCCGGATTCAATACTACAGATTTATGAACAAAGCCAGAATTATGTTTTTATCCCCGACAACCATACACCCGGCCGGATGCACAATGTCGTCCTTTATGTCAGGCTTTTCATGTGCTGCACATTGCCGGAAGACCGCGAAAATCCGGAATGGACCGGGACCCGTGGAAGAATTCTATTGGAAAAGGATAAAAGAACAGCTGTAGTTTCTGATACAACAGATTTTTTATTAATTTGGTGCAAACTATAATCCTACGCCAAAACATGAACACAACCAGAAGAACATTCATTAAATCGGGCGCGGCATTGCTTGCAGCCGCGGCAGTCATGCCCGGAGAATTGCTTGCATCCAAAAAACAGAAAAAGGGGATCATCGCGATACAGCTTTATAGCATCCGCGCCGACATGAGCAAGGATCCTCTCGGATCGCTGAAAAAAGTTGCAGAAATGGGCTATGAATATGTAGAGCATGCAAATTATGTCGACAGGAAATTCTACGGCTACAGCCCGAAGGAGTTCAGAAAAGTCCTTGACGATCTCGGACTCAATATGATAAGCGGACATACGGTGATGGGACCTGAACATTGGGATGAGTCAAAAAACGATTTCTCCGACAGCTGGAAATACACGGTTGACGATGCTGCCGTACTTGGTCAGAAATATGTTGTCAGCCCTTCGATGGACAACAGCATGAGAAACAAATATGACGATTTCATGCGTTACATGGAGATATTCAACAAATGCGGGGATCTCTGCAAAAACCAGGGGATGAAGTTCGGATACCATAACCATGCCTTTGAATTCAACGAGAAACTGAACAACGAAAAGCTCTTCGACATCATGATGAGAAGCATGGATCCCGATAAGGTTGTGGTTCAGGTCGGTATAGGCTATCTTTAGAACGGGGGAGCCTTGGCCCTGGATGTTGTGCGTAAGTATCCCGAAAGGTTTGCGGACCTCGATGTGAAGGACGAAATCGTCGCTTCCTCCGGAAACGATAAATATGAAAGTACCATAATCGGCCAGGGGATTGTCAATGCCAGGGAGGTAATCGATCTTGCAACAAAAATTGGCGGAACCGAAGTTTACATTATTGAGCAGGAGTCATACCAGGGCAAGACACCGATGGAATGCATCGAGGAGAACCTGAAAGTCATGAAGAGCTGGGGTTACTGATTTAAGCCCGCTATTTAAAATGACGCGGCGCAAAATCATTCAGCGCCCGGCGCCATGTAAGCCATTCGTGATTATTTTCTTCTTTGATCCGTAAACCTGTTATACGCTTTGAAAGATATAACAATTTAACGGGAAATTGATTACTGTTTTGAAGTTTTGCCTGATCGGATGAGCTCCTGTCTGGGCTGATACACCGGCAATTATATTCAGAGTTGTTAATTCTTTCCGAAAGTATACCTGATTCCCCATAAACTCCGGAGATTCGGATCGAAATCAATAATAAATTCCGGTGCCAGTTCAAATACAAGGGATAGTCTTTTGAATTCCTGCAGGGGAAATATCTCAAGCTGGGCCGGCACAGTTATAGCGTCTACAAGGTCATAATCGCGGAATAGCCCTGCTTTGAGTCCCACTCCAACGGAAAACCTGTGATAAGGACGTGCCTTGAAATTGTAGAAGAGGTCAGCCTCCATCAGGATATCATCAATTGATCTGTTTGCAAAAACCTTCAATTCCCCGCTCAAGGGTCTGTTCTGGCTTGTATTTATCCCAAGGGAATAAATGGAATAGCTTGTTACTCCAATCTGCGACCAGCAATTAAGGCTTAGTGCTGTCAGTAATAATACTAATGATAGTTTTGTAATGGTTTTCATGGTTTTTTGTTTATAATTAGAGCCGCACGGCCGTGCGGCTCTACGGGTCACACGGGTCACACGGGTCACACGGGCCGTTTTGTGGAGATGGGGGGAGTCGAACCCCCGACCTTTTGACTGCGAGTCAAACGCTCTGGCCAACTGAGCTAAATCCCCTTAAACCATTATACAAAATTAATTAAAAAATGTTAACTCCATATGTTTAAGGGCAGCTGCCCGTAGACCCTATGCAAGGGGTGTTAAGCCGATGTGAATTATTTTCAAAGCATCCCGGTGGAAAGGGTGCTTTTGAGCTTTGCCACGTGGGTATTGAAAAATACTTTTCTTAGTTGTCAGCTTTTCCCGATAATCCGTGAAGGAATAAAGAAATCTTCACTTTTGAGATTGCATTTTTTCGCGATATACTTGCAGTAATCAAGTCTCCCTGCCTTATTGTCGCGGGTATCGGAACCGAAAGTAAATTTCAAACCCTCTTCTTTTGCCATAAGGATAAATTTTTCGTGAGGAGTGTGAGCCAAATCATTTATTTCAATGTTCAGCTTTTTGTTTTTCAGGGCAGCAATTATCTGCTGCATCCGGTCCTCTGTCCATAGTGTGTAGTAATCGCGGGCGATGCACACCGGAAGAAAAAGAGGCCAGCCGAATATGTTTAAAGGCTCGTCATTATTGATGACTTGCAGGATTTGAGCCATGTATTTCTCCATGAAATATTCAGGATCATCAATATAGGTGTCGAAATTCCAAATTTGGAGAATTTCCCCGTAGTTGTTCCCCGATGGTATTGTCTGGGCATCCATCAGAACATAGTCGAGTTTGGCAATCAATTCAGGGGAGAATAAAGCTGACCATCCGGGACGCATAGGCTGCAATCCTATATAGACCGGATAGGGTAGAAGCGATTCGATGTACTGTTCCAGAGTGGCGTCATCACGAACCCTGAAGCCGGGATTTTCAACAACTCCAAAACGGACACCGGTGTTCTTTGAGATTTCCATCAGAGAGTCGATTGTGAAACTGTCGGTCAGGTGCACGTGAAGATCGAGCAGGGGGAATTCTTCGCTGCCTGATTTTGCGAAAGTGCAGGAGAGAGGTGATAGGGCCAGAAGACTGCCGGCAATGCCAGCGTTTTTTAAGAAGGTTCTGCGATGCATTTTTGATTATTGTTTGGTAAGTTAGTATTATAGAGTAATATCTATTTCAGTTACACTTGTTTTTATAGTGATCTCTATCGAAGATTCTTCCGATCCAAAGTTATAATTATTTATCAGGTATAGAAATTAATACAAAGATTGTCAATTGCCAGTTAGGAGGCTGATATCCTGACATTTCAATTATGATCGCGTTAAGACACTTTTTGCACTTATACACGAAATAAATAATAAAATCCCGAATTATTGCATGTATATCTGTAATAATTGCTACATTTGCATAAAACTTAATCTATAAAGCGATAACATGTTGAAATTTCCAACCATACTCTACCGGAGAGATACTTATATTGAACGTATAAAGCCATTTATACATACACCTATCGTAAAAGTAATGATTGGGCATCGAAGGGTGGGCAAAAGTTATATTCTTTATCAACTTATTGACGAAATAAGGAATAATGAGCATGATGCCAATATAATATATATCAACAAGGAAGATATTGCCTATGTGGATATTGTATCTTCAAAAGACCTGCATGATTATATTGCATCCCGATTGATGAGTAAAAGGAAAAACTACATTTTTATTGATGAAATTCAGGAAATAGAAGGTTTCAAAGTTGCCATACGCTCCTTAGCATTGGACGACAGTAATGATATTTACATTACCGGAAGCAACTCAGAGATGTTTTCAAGCGATTTGGCAAACGAACTTGGCGGCAGGTATGTTGAATTTAAGATATACAGCCTTTCCTATATGGAGTTTCTGGATTTTCACAAACTGAATAATGACGATGAATCGCTGGAAAAATATATCCGTTTCGGTGGCTTACCTTACCTAATTCACTTGCCAATGCGCGAAGAAGTGGTAATGGAATACATTCGCTCGGTTTATTCAACCATTGTTCTTCGTGATGTTGTTGCTCGCAATAATATCCGCAATACAGCCTTTTTGGAACAATTAATCCGTTTCTTGGCAGATAATATAGGAAGTCTTTTTTCTTCGAAAAGCATCAGTGATTTTTTGAAAAGTCAAAATATACGAATGTCGCCAACGTTGGTGTCCGAATATGCAGACTCTCTGGCTTCAGCATTCGTGGTTCATCGCTTAGGACGTTATGATATTGTTGGGAAACGTTTATTTGAACGTGGCGAAAAGTACTTTTTCGAAAATATGGGAATCCGCAATGTTGTGGCGGGCTACAAACCGCAAGACAGAGCAAAACGATTGGAAAATATTGTTTGCAATCATTTGTTGTATTGTGGCTATGAGGTAACTGTAGGAACACTTTCGACCGAGGAAATCGATTTTGTTTGTACACGGGCCGGCGAAACATTATATGTACAGGTCGCGGCAGAATTGTCTAAACCCGAAACTATCGCCAGAGAATTTGGCAATTTATTGAAGATAAAAGACAATTATCCCAAAATAGTAGTATCCGGCGAACGTTCATTCGAAAATACTTACGAAGGAATAGAACACATTTGCATTCGAGATTTTTTGACTTCTTCTGTTACTCCTAAAATTGTGTAAACAAAGAAATCATTACTCGATACCCTGGCATAGACGCTTATAATTGGTACGCGGTAAATACCGGTAAATTATGTCCCAAAGACTGGCAAGTATCAACAGAAATTGAATGGACTGAACAGGTTACTTTTTTAGGCGTAGAATCTGTTGCAGGCGGTAAGCTTAAAGCCATCCCCCCTTACCGGGTCAGTTTAAGGTCTCAGAAACTGGTTCAAATTGATGATTTGCCTTATATTTACGGCAGGTTTTCAGCCCGAGGCTGCTTTTATACTTTTGAAGAACTGGCATGAATAAATGGACTACCGGAAATATTGGAGATCTTAACGGAAAGAGGATAGTGATTACCGGATCATCACACGGGATAGGTTTAGAGGCAGCCGGAGTTCTGGTATCAAAGGGAGCTGAGGTGGTTCTTGCAGTAAGGAACAGGGAGAAAGGGGAGAAGGCTGCTGCAGAGATCAGGGCCATGAACGGATCGCAGTCTGTGGCTGTGATGGATCTCGATCTGGCGGATCTTGAATCGGTAAAGAGATTTGCTGAAGGGTTTATATCCCGTTATGACAAGCTTGATGTACTGATCAACAATGCCGGTGTGATGATCACACCATATAGAAGGACAAAGGATGGCTTTGAACTTCAGTTTGGTACGAACCATCTCGGCCATTTTGCACTGACCGGTCAGTTGCTGCCGGTGCTGATGAACACACCGTCGTCACGTATTGTCTCCATCAGCAGCATAGTTGCAAGGAAGGCAAAGATCCACTTTGACAACCTGAACGCTTCAAAAGGATACAGCTCCATGAAGTTTTACGGCCAGAGCAAACTTGCCAATCTTATGTTCGCCATTGAGCTGCAGAGCAGGCTTGAGAGCGCCGGGTCGTCAACCATCAGTGTTGTCTGTCATCCGGGTATCAGTGCAACAAATCTCCTCTCCCGTGGCAAGGAAAGAGAGACCGGCAGGGTTATGAAGGTACTCCTGCGGTTAGTGGCCCAGCCTGTCTCAATGGGAGCGTTGCCAACACTCTACGCTGCCACTCATCCTGATCTCAGGGGAGGTGAGTATATCGTTCCCGAGGGTCCGGGTAATACCAGGGGTTATCCGGTTCTTTCCAATGACCCGGCAAGACTGTATAAGCCAGACATCTCAGCCAGGCTGTGGGAGGTGTCGGAAGCAATGACAGGAACCCGGTACAGTTTCTGAGAAAAGCCTGTAGTCGGCAGGTCCCATTCATGAATTCTGTTGCTCCATCAGGGCTCCCCTTCTTCGTCGGGGTAAACTTCGCGCCCTGCCGTCGCAAAAGTAAAATGCCGGCTGAAGAACCGGCATCCTGGTTGCTCCGTCAGGGCTCGAACCTGAACTTTTCTGATCCAGAGTCAGACGTGTTGCCAATTACACCACGGAGCAGTTTGGGCTGCAAATATAGAATTATTCCGGAAAAATTACAAACCAATATTAAAGTAGTGCAGGTACCGACTTTCTTTGAATACCATAGCCTTAGCGAAGAGGTGTCACGGAAGTCACGAAGGTCAGCTTATCTGATATTGCATCTGCAATGTTGATTCATTGATACTGAGCTATAGAACTAAATATGAGTGAAAGTTTGGTCGCAGGCTTTCGGAATATTCTTATTATTGAGGATCATCAATCAATTCAAAATATCCTTTATCAACGTCATAGTTATAAATTTCGCCTGTTTCAATTACATAATACCAGCCGTAAATAGTTAACTTGTTATTGTTGTAACGTTCAAGTACATATGGATAAGTAAGCAAATGACTTATTTGCTGCACCACATTCATTTGTTCGGTCATCCATTCCCGTTCGGCTTCAGTGGCATTGGGAATCATTTGCATTACTTTGTTTTTTACCGGACGTGATAATTCGAGCCAAAGATTGGTATGAGGCAAACCTTTCATTTGCTCTTCGCTTTTGTACAAAGCTCCACAACCTCCGCAATTTGAATGCCCGCATACAATAATATTTGTAATCTCCAGGGCTAGAACGGCATACTCTATAGCCGCACTGATAGCCGGATAGTTAACTCCTTTTTTATAAGGAGGGATTATGTTTGCAACGCTGCGTATTATAAATAACTCACCTGGCAAAGTGGAAGTTATAAGCGAAGGCACCAAACGGGAATCCGAACATCCAATAAAAACTGAATGAGGTTTTTGTGTTTTGCTTAAGTCACCAAATAAACTTTTGTGTGCTTCAAAATCCTTTCTCCGGAAAGAAACCGCACCATCATGTATTTTTTTCATCAGTATATGGTTTTTATTTCAATGATCTGATGACAGATCCTTTTTTAAAAGTTGACAATTCAAAAATCAAGACTCAGGGCGCGGGGCTCAGGGCTCAGGGCTTAGGGCTCAGGGCTCAGGGCACAGGGCACAGGGCACAGGGCACAGGGTGCGGGGCATGATAACTCTGGACGCAGATCTGCATCCCGCGTACCGCTTCCATGTAGGTTTCATATTATTGTTAAACACAGATCTTGATTACTTGTAATCGTTTAACTCTAATTAAGCCGAAATATAAATTATATCCATTAAATGCAGTGCATGATTCTGAAAAAATTTGGTGCTTATTTTTAATGATATGTCCTTTTTAGGGCGAAAGAGCGGCTCAGGGCACAGGGCACAGGGCTCAGGGCACAGAGCACAGAGCACAGAGCACGGGGCACAGGGCACAGAGTACAGGGCACAGGGCACAGGGCGCAGGGCGCAGGGCACAGGGCACAGGGCACAGAGCACAGGGCGTGGGGCACAGGGCACAGGGCGCAGAGCACAGAGCAAAGAGCGCAGAGCACAGGGCACAGAGTACAGGGCACAG
>ERZ1026800.1067-NODE-1067-length-19571-cov-6.252520_pt1 | contig 19571 bp, 14 predicted proteins | sample MGYA00520873_ERZ1026800 | MGnify/ENA primary metagenome ERZ1026800 (study PRJEB33270, sample SAMEA104284475) | anaerobic digester metagenome | biome: Anaerobic digester microbiome; feature: mesophilic sludge digester; material: Anaerobic digester biomass...
GTGGTGGGGAGTGTCGGCGAGCTCGCGGCATACCTGCTGGCTCGGTGAGGCGGAGAGCTGGGGGCGAGTCTGGTGTGACTCGTGTGACGCGTGAGTGCGAAGTGGCCCGGCGTGTCCAGTCGACGCGCCGACGCGCGAGGCGGGAAATGACACGACTGTCATTCACTCGTTAGAGTGGCGGCGAACGTCCACGAGCACCGAAGGGTCGAGCGTTGAACATCGTGCGTGAGCAGGCCATGCCCACCGAGGTCGTCGTCGACACCGGCGCCGACACGCCGGCCGGCCTCTCGGACCGCGACCGCCAGATCATTGCCTTCGAACGCCAGTGGTGGAAGTACGCCGGGTCCAAGGAGAGCGCGATCAAAGAGCTCTTCGACATGAGTTCGACGCGCTACTACCAGGTGCTCAACGCCCTCATCGACAACCCCGCCGCGCTCGCGCACGACCCGATGCTCGTCAAGCGGCTGCGCCGGTTGCGCTCCTCGCGCCAGCGTGCTCGCTCGGCCCGGCGGTTCGGGGTCGACGTCTGAGGCGTCCCACAAGCACAACGACGCCCGTCCGTGAGGGAAGCCGGACGGGCGTCGTTGTGCCTAGGCTGGCCCGATGAGTGAACTCGACTGGTCGACGCCGGAGGGCCTGGCGGCCATCAAGGACCACCTCGCGGCGCAGATCGAGGGCGAGGCTCCGCAGCCGGGCCAGGCCCCGGCGCAAGGCCCGCCGCCGCCCCCCGAACAGAAGCAACTCCTGGAGGACATCCGCGGCCTGGTCGCCGAGGCGGCCGAGTTCCAGGGCGCGGCCGCCGAGAAGCAAGCCGCCGGCCCCGAGGATGGCGAGGCCGTGGCGGCGACGGCTCAGGCGCAGGAGCGCGCGGCCGAGAAGCTCGGCGAGGCGCTGGAAAAGCTCCGCGAGAACCAAGAGCAAAGTCCCAAACAGGATCAAGCGAACCGCGACCGTCAGGACGAGGATCAACAGAAGCAGGACAACCAGGACCAGCAGCGCGAGGAAAAGCAGAAGAGCCTCTCGCGCGAGGAAGCCGAAAACATTCTCAGGCAGATGCAGGAGAAGGAGCGGCAGAAGAAGCAGGAGAAAGAAAAACTCCTCCAGCGAGCCTATGGTCGCCGCAAGGCGGAGAAGGACTGGTAGCATGCGATACGCCCTTCTGGCGTGCCTCGCCGCGGCGGCGCCGCTCCAGGCGGCGCTGCAGGTGCAGGCTACGGCCGAACCCGCGCGGATCTACGTGGGCCAGATCTTCGAGTTCAAGATCGCGGTGAGCGGCGGCGAGCTGGCCGAGGCGCCCGAGCTTCCCAAGGGGCCCTACGCCGCGAGCCCGATGGGCACCGCCAGCCAGCTTTACATCGTCAACGGCCGCAGGTCGCAGACCGTGACGTACACCTGGCGGATCCAACCCCGCCAGGAAGGCACTCTGACGATCCCGGCCCTCGCGCTGAAAGACGCCTCCGGCCGCGAGCACCGCACTCAACCGGTTTCGGTGACCGTCGCCGCCGCCGACAAGGACCCTTTGTTTTTTCTCGAGATCTCCGGCCCGGAACGTACGATCTACCCCGAGCAGGAGTTCCAGGTCGCGCTCACCATCTACGCGGCCTGCCTCAAGCCTCCCAACGCCGCCCGCGACCCTTTTCCCACGGACCGCGGTGGCAGGGCGGTCTGGCCCGCGCTTTCGATTCCCTGGCTGGACGGCGTCGAGGGTCTCCTCTCCGAGGACCGCGATGCTTTCATTCAGCGCCTCAATCCGCAGGCGCGCGGCGCGGGGTTCACGATCAACCGGCTGCAGCTTCGGACCGGATTCTTCTTCGACAGCACCCTCGCCCTCTTCGCGCTGCCCCGGACGAAGGTCTCGCGCGCCGGGCCGGACGGCGTCGTGCGCGACTACTTCGCGTACACGCTGACGCGCTCCTTCCGCGGCAAGGACTACGGCGAGTTTCCCATTGGGGCGGTGGTCGCCGAAGGTTACATCCTCTTCGACGGCCCGAGCGAAATCGAGTACCGCAAGGTCTACACCGTGTCCCGCGCCGTTGCGGCCGCCGTCTCGCCTCCGCCCCAGACGGGCCGCCCCGCGTCCTTCTCCGGCGCTGTGGGCTCCTTCCGCGCCAGGGCCGATGCCGCGCCCCTCAACGTCAGAGTAGGCGACCCGATCGTGCTCACGCTCGCCATCGACGGCCAGGGCACTTTCGACCATATCGCGCCGCCGGCGCTCTCGGAGCAGGCGGGCTTCGAGAAGTTCAAGGTATACGACCAGCCCACGGCGGAGGCTATTACCGATCCCCACGACAAGACCAGAGTCGTCGGCAAGCGCTTCGTCTACAGGATCAGGCCGGCCGAGACGGGCATCGACGAGATCCCCGCCATCGAGTTCAGCTTCTTCGACCCGGCCCTGGAAAAATACGTGACGGCTAGAACCGAGCCGATTCCGCTTTCCGTGGAGGAGGGCAAAACGCTGCTGGCCGAGGACATCGTCACGCCCAAGACCCAGGAAGGTCCCCGGGGAACGAAGCTCGAGGCCACCGGCCGCGGCATTGCCGCGGACTACGACCGGATCGAGGCTCTCGTACCGCAGACACCCTTCACTCCCTGGGGCCTGCCGTTCTTTTTCTTGGGCGTTCTGCCGCCGCTTCTTTACGCCGCGGGCGCGGGCGCGCTGGCCGCCCACCGGCGGCTCAACGCCGATCCCGTCCGCCGCCGAGCGCGGCGGGCGTTCGCGCGGGCGCACGCGGGGCTTGCCGCGGCGCGCCAGGCCCTGGCAGCGGGCGCCGCGGCAGCCTTCTACCCGGCGCTGGCCGAGGCGGCCTCCGGCTTCGTTGCCGACCGGCTAAACCTTCCCGAGCACGGCGTGACTTCCGCGGAGCTGGCCGCCAGGCTCGCCGCCGCCGGCGTGCAGGACGCGCTGATCTCCGCCACGGTGGCGTTTCTCGACCGGTGCGACGCCGCGCGCTTCTCGCCGGGCGGCGTCGCGGCGGACGCCATGCAGCGCGATTACGCCCGCGCTCAGGAAATTCTCCGCGAACTCAGGAGGGCGTTGTGAGAATCACCGCGCCGCTCCTCCTAGCCGCGATCGCGTTGGGGGCGCCGGCCGCGCCCGCGAGCCCCGACCAAGCCGCCCTCTTCTCCGAGGCGACCCGAATCGCCCGCGACGCCCGCACCAAGGAGGAACTGGCCGAGGCGATCGCGCGCTACGAACGAATTTTGGCCACGGGCCTGCGCAACGGCTATGTGGAGTACAATCTCGGCAACGCCTACTTCCGAACGGGCGATGCCGGCCGGGCGCTGCTTCACTGGCGCCGCGCCGAGCGCCTGCTGCCCGGGGACCCGCAGATCGCGCGCAATATCGACTTCGCCCGCACGCGGGCCTTGGACAAGTTCGAGACCGAGAGCGCGGCCGACGTTCTGGCGGTCGTGTGTTTCTGGCACGCGTGGCCGCTGGAGACGCGCTGGCACGGCGCGCTGCTCTTTTTCACGTGTCTATGGGCTTGTCTCGCCCTACGCCTCCGGCGCCGCGTCTGGACCCTCACGGCCGGCGCGTGCGCCTGCGGCATTGTCGCCTGCGCGCTGGGGGTCTCCGCGGGCGTGACCATGCGGCGCGACGCGCTGGCGCCGCCCGCCGTCATTACGGCGGAGCAGACCGTCGTCCGCCAGGGGAACTACGAGGAGTCCGAGCCGGTCTTCACCGGGCCGGTCCACTCCGGCACCGAGGTCCTGATCATCGACGACACGCGCGGGCCGTGGGTCCGCGTCGAGTTCCCCAACAAGAAGGATGGGTGGGTGCGACGGGAAACCGTGGAGCGCATCTGAACGCCGCGAAGGCCTCCGCACGGCCCGCCGTGCGCCGCGCCCTTGCAGACCGCCCGGTCTCCGCCGAAAGCGGCCGCCGCTCGGCGCCGCGCACCGCGGCGCTTTTCACAGGGTGCGATCCCGAGACACCCACCCGTACGCGCGAAAAGACGGCCGCGCCGCGGCGTCCGCGCGCCATCACTCCTGCTTGCTTCAAGCGATCGACCGCGCGCGAGGCAACCGCTAGTTGCACACCAGCCGCTTCACGCTGTGGCTCAACTCCGCGAACTTCTCCTCGCGCTCCCTGTCAAGCCCGCAGCGCTCATCCGTGAGCTTGGCGCAGAACTTGGCCAGGGTTCGATGTTCTCGGCGGTTTCTCTCCTCCGTTTCCTCGATGACCGCCTTGGTGGACTGGAAGTTCCCGCGGGTGAAGAGATCGTCAAAGAGCCTGTGAACGAAGGGACCGAGCACGGTGCCGCTCTTGTGCGCGCGGTGCGGCCAGCGCTCCAGGCAGATCAGCTCCTTCTCCGCCATCCTGACGTTGAAATCCGCGCACCGCACCATCTCGAACACGCGGCTCACCGGAGAGTGGCGGAAGAGGTCCGACAGGTATCCTGTCCGGCACCACTGGTCCACGTCGAAGGATACGCGGGCGCCGAAGAGGAAACTCCGCGCCGAGTGCAGGTAGTCGAGGTTGCCCTGCAGGTAGGCCAGCGCCACCTCCGCGTTGACCAGATCCTCGCGCACCCGGTTCCAGCGGCTCTCGATCTTCTCGAACCCCTCCAAGGCCTCGCCCGCGCACTCATCTTCGTCGAATCCGAGGCGCTCCAGCATGCGCTTGCGCTGCTGGAGCAGATTGCTCCGCTTGCCCTCGAAATCGGTGTACGAGGCCAGCCGTTCCACGACACCATCGAGTTCGTGGGCCAGCAGCTCCTGCGTGTCCCTGAGCGCCCACTGGAGCGCGGCGGACACGAAGGCCGAGCGGGCGCGCAGGACGTCTTCCTTGGATCCGTTGCGCATGAGGCCGGGCAGCTCGGCGACGGGATAGCCCCCGAGCCGGTTGGATTTCAACGCCTCCTCGAACTTCACCTTCGAGTACGACTTGAGCACCTCCTTCAGGGCCTCCACTTCGGCACGGAGGTACAGCTCCTGGCATCTGAGGCGCCGCTCCTTCTCGAGCTTCACCTGGCAGTACCCCATTTCCTTTTCGATACGGTCCAGTACTCGCATGGTTCTTCCATCCTTGTCTATCCCACCTTAAGCAAATTCCGGTCCACTTTAATGTGACATATCCGCACAGGCGCTTGCGGCGCCCTGCGGCCCGTGAAAAAACGGGCGCAACGCCTCCGGATTCGTCCGAAATCCGCGCCCGGTCTCCACGCGGACGTTTCGCGCCAGGTGGGTATGTTAAGCCGGCGGCTTAACTATCTCCCGCTCTACCATATAGAGACGCCGATGCTGGAAGAAGTTGCATCCTTTTACGTAACAGTTGTGCTACACTATGTGTAAGGAATGACACAGATGAACGCGGGAAACCGTCCTTTCGGAGGCTCATGCTGCGCGAGTTGACCCTGCTGGCGGTCCTTGGCGCCGCGTCGCCGGACACGCCGGAGCCGCCTAAACCCCAGGCAGCGCCCGCGGACACGCCCGCGCCCGAAACAACGGCCGACCAGGCCGAGGCGGCGCCCGCGGAGCCGGTTCCCGCCTGGCCGCTTCCCTGGAACCAGGGCGTCACCTACCGGTACACGTGGTACACGAACGAGCCGATCGGGCAATCGAGCTTTTCCCTAAATTGGTCCGAGGACCGCAAGACGCTTCTCTGCAAGGGGGCGATCGATCTGCGGGGCGTCAATCCGCGCTTGGATGGCGCCTTTGTCTCCGGATTCCGGCCTGACCTGCACCCCACGTTCCACGCCGGTACGTTCCGCGGAGCCCAGGCCGGAGCGCAGGGCGTGGGCGCCGGCGTCGTGGCCAAATTCGGTGAAAAGGAGGTCGTCGTCACTTTCGGCTTCGGCCCGAAAGCGCCCGAGATGAAGCTCGCGCCGCCGGCGCAACCGTACTTCCTCTACGGGCACCAGGCCATCCACCATTGGGCGCTCTTCCTGACGGCGGTGGACACCGCGAAGCCCTCGGTCGTCAAAGTCTGCATGCCGGACTTTCTCAGGTTCTGCGACATCGCCTTCACGCCCGAAGGCGCCGAGGAACTGCGCGGCGTCACGGCGACCCGTCTCGCCTTCGATGCCGGCGGGCTCTTCCGGGGCAAGGTATGGCTCGATCCCCGGAAGCGTCTCCTCAGGTTTCAGCAGAAGAACGAGACCGGCTTCACGGATATCTGGCTCATTGAATCGGAGTGAGGGCGCCGCAAGGGGAAACCACGGTTCCTCCGCCCCGCCCGCCCTTAGATCCCCATGCCCGCGCCGCGCGCGTTCCTATCGAAAGGGCCCGGCGGCCGGCGCGTCCCTCGCCGGTTCCGGCGCATCAGTCCTCAGCACGGCGCCGAGTTGCCGTTCCATGGCCCGCAGGCGCGTGCTCAGTTCCGCTTCCTCGTCCTCGGAGGAAAGCGAAATCCCCACCATGTCCTCCACGCCGCAGGCAAACCCCGCCGCCTCGTACACCCTGAGCGAGCCCACGTGCGCGGTTTTCTGGAGCGTCCTGAGATACCCGTCCAGGAGCACGTGCCATTCCGGCATCGCCGGCACCTGCCGGAGGGCCAGCACCTGCCTGAGATCGTCGAGAGCGGCGTGAACGCGCCCATCGATCCAGACGCGCCAAGCCGCCGCATCGAGCTGCCCGCCGCGGGCCACGTCCGACATCTCCGAACCGAAGAGCGGCCTGATCCGCGCGAGGTTGCGCGCGACCGCCCACGATTGACCCTTGGCGGCGAGCCCGGCGTCGCGGAGACACACGAAGGCGCTCTTGATCGCCCGGGCGCGGGCGTAGATCGAGCGGTACTCGTTGCGCTCGGCCGCACGTTCCGCCTCCTCGTTCTCAGGAGCGCCGATGTACACCCGCGCCCGCGCGAAGACGACCGGCGCGTTGGTCGTCGGCTCCATGACGTCGGGATCCTGCCCCAGGGGGTTGAACTCGCCCGTGAGCGTGTAGGCGCCGCTCGGGAACCCGCGTTCCTCGGGGGTTAGCAGGCCCTCGAAACGCTTGTCGGCGATGGCCACGACCTCGTGGCACCAGCGCTGCTCGCCGCGTTCCAGACCCACGACCAGGCTGGTCCCGTCGGGAAACTGCGCGCGCCCCTGGAAGAACACCCGCAGCTCGCGCCCCGCCTCCACGCAGACGGCATCCGTGAAGGCGAGGCGCTCGGCGCCGGCGGGCAGGACCGTCCACGTGAACCGCACGCGCCCGGCGGAATCACCCACCGGCACCGGGCCGGCCGCCAGCGCCCGGCCCGGCGCCGCCAGCGTCACGGTCTCGGCGTTCTCGAACCCCTCGGCCTTGAGCCACTCGCCCTCCGGAACGAGCGGCACCGCGGCTCCGCCGTCCGCCGCGGCGGCGGCCCGCGCCCCTTCGAGCGCGGCTAGGTTCTCTCCGACGAACCTGCCAAGCACCTCGAGGCGCGGAATCCTTCCGGGAGCCGGCGGCTGGGACGGCGCCTCGATGACGATCGGATCCGGGGTCGGCCTCTCGTCGCCTTCGGGGACGAACTTCTCCCGCCAGTAACTGTGCAGGGCGCCCTCCGCGCGCTCGCCGCGCTCCCGGACCATGTGGTTGACGCCAAGATACATGCCGCCGAGGATGATCCCCAGCAGAGAGAAAGCGACCAAGGCCTTGATCAGCTCGCGCCGCACACGCACCTCCGCGGAACGTACCGCCGGCTTCCTTCTCTGACGCGCGCGACCACCGCTCGTTGCACGCTCACGCGCTCGGGGCCGGCCCATCTCCGGCGGTCCCCTGCGCCGCCGGGGGACGGCGGTCTTTCAAGACGTTGAGGGGATCTTGGACATAGGCGCGCCGGCACACCGGGCAGAGATCGTAGCGCATCTGCAAGTACACCTCGGCTTCCAGTTCCGCGGCGCTCTTGCCCTTGCATTCGGCCACGACCTCGCGCCAGGACTTCTCCCCGGCCTCGGCCAGATCGGCCTCGGTGATTTCCAGGGGATCGTAGGCCGCGAAGACCTCGATCTTGGTCACGTACCGCACGTTGCTGTCCACGAGCAGCGGGGCGCCGCAGCCGTCGCAGTAAAGCCCGTACACAGGACACCTCTCAGGCGTGCGCGCGGCGGCTCGCCGAGGGCCCGCGCCGGCCGCCCGCGCGACGGGGGTAATTGTAACCGAAAGCGCGCCGCCCGGCGACGGTGGCAAAGAACCGCCCGAGGCTATAGGCTATTACTTTCAGGCTGAGAAGAACCGGGAGGTTTCTCCATGCATTCGATCAACTTGTATTCCCTGGGCATCGCATGCGCCCTCTGTCTCGGTTCGGCCGCGGACGCGGGCGATTACGTCTGGCAGATCGGCAGCCCCGATGGGAACAACGCCGAGTTCGCCCTGGCGCCGCGGGGCTACGCCTCCTATGCCGGCGACGGGTTCTTCATCGCCGGCCGGTCGGATCCGCGGCGCGACTGGCCGTACGTCCACCCCGGCCCCGACGACAACTGGGGCGGGGGGCGCCGGCACACCTTCATGGTCCTCTTCGGCCTGGCGCGCGTTCCGGCCCCGGGGGACTGCGCCCTCCGAGTGGCGCTCATCGACACGCACGCCGGTAACCCCCCGCTGCTGCGCATCGAGGTCAACGGCAAGGCCTTCGAGCGGAGGCTGCCGCGGGGCGCGGGCGACGCGAGCGTGTTCGGCGATCCGGGCAAAGGCCGCGCGCACGCCTTCGATGTCCCCTTTCCCGCGGACTTGCTGCGCGCCGGCGACAACGAGATCCGCCTGACGACGCTCACCGGAAGCTGGCTCCTCTACGACTGGCTGGGTCTCCGAGCTCCCTCCGGCTGGGAGTCCGCCCCCGTGACGGCGCGCACGCTCGTCGAGGAGATCGCGCCCGTGCGCGCGCTGAAGGAGTCCGACGGCGCGGCTGTTCAGCCCGTGCGCATCGCCCTGCGCCACTACGGCGAGCCCGTCGAGGCCGTCGTGCGCATCGAAGGCGCTCCGGAGCAGAAGATCCGCCTCGCAGAGGGATCGAACGCCGTCGAGACCTTCATCCCGGCGGTGGACAAGGAGACGACCCGCGCCGTGGCCGTGGCCGTCGCCGGGAAGGAGGTCGCGGCGCGGACGCTCCTCCAGAAGCCCGTGCGGAAGCTCACCGTCTATATCCTCCCCCACTCGCACACCGACATCGGCTACACGGCGGTTCAGACCGCCATCGAGGAACGGCAGATCGACAACCTGCGCCAGGGCATCCGGCACGCGCGCGCCACCGCCGCCAACCCCGCGGGCGCGCGTTTCGTGTGGAACGTGGAGGTGTTGTGGGCGGCGGATCTCTACCTGAGACGCCTTGGAGAAGAGGACCGCGCGGCGTTCTTGGACGCCGTGTCCGAGGGGCAGGTCGCCCTCAACGGCCTGTATCTCAACGAACTGACGGGCCTCTGCCGCCCCGAGGAGCTGCTGCGCCTCTGCGGCTTCGCCTGCGCGCTCGGCCGGCGCTGCGGCGTCGCCGTGGACGCCGCCATGATCAGCGATGTGCCGGGCTACACCTGGGGAACCGTCACGGCCTTGGCGCAGGCGGGCATCCGCTACTTCTCCGTGGCGCCCAACTACTTCGACCGCATCGGCACGATTCTGCGCGAATGGGAAAACAAGCCGTTCTACTGGATCGGCCCCGACGGCGAGTCCAAGGTCTTGGTTTGGATTCCCTTCTGGGGCTACGCCCTGTCGCACCGTTACCGCTCCATGACGCCCAGACTCGTCGAGGAATTCCTGGACGGCTTGGAGCGCCGGGGTTATCCCTACGATATCGCGCACGTGCGCTGGAGCGGACACGGCGACAACGCCGTTCCCGACCCGTCGATCTGCGACTTCGTCAAGGAGTGGAACGCGGCCTATGCTTGGCCGCGCTTCGTCATCGCCTCCACGAGCCAAGCCTTCCGCGCCCTCGAGAAGCGTTACGGCGACTCCCTGCCCCGCGTGCGCGGCGACTGGACGCCGTACTGGGAGGATGGCGCCGCCTCGTCCGCGCTCGAGACGGCCATGAACCGCGCCAGCGCGGATCGGCTCGCCCGGGCCGAGACGCTCACGGCCATGCGGCGGCCGGGCGCCTACAACGCCGCGGCCTTCCAGGAAGCCTGGAACTTCGTCCTCCTTTACTCGGAGCACACTTGGGGCGCGTGGTGCAGCGTGAGCGAACCCGAGCGCAAGGAGACCCTGGAGCAGTGGGCCGTCAAGCAGGGCTACGCCCGCGAGGCCGACCGCAGGACGCGCGCCCTCCTGGAGAGCGCCGCCGCGCCGGACGGCGCGGCGGACGGCGCCGTCCCCGGCGCCATCGATGTCTTCAACACCCTCGCGTGGACCCGCACGGCGCTCGTCACCGTGCCGGCGGCGATGTCCGCGGCCGGCGCCCGCGTCCTCGATCCGCGCGGCGAGCCGGTGCCGTCCCAGCGCCTGGCGTCGGGCGCCCTCGTTTTCCTGGCGCGGAACATGCCGCCGCTGGCGGGGCGGCGCTACACGTTGTCCGCCGGCGCGCCGCACGCGGCGGAGCGCGCCGTCGCCGGCACGGGCACCCTCGACAGCGGCAAGGTGCGCGTGCGCCTCGACAAGGCGCGGGGCGGCATCGTCGAACTGACGGCCCCCGGCATCCCGGGCAATTTCGCGCCCTCGGAAGGCGATGCCCTCAACGAGTACCTCTACCTGCCCGGCGATGACCTGAAAGCGCTCGCGCGCGCGGGGCGCGCCGCGATCCGCATCGGCGAGCCGGGCCCCCTCGTGGCTTCGCTCTTGGTCACTTCCGACGCGCCCGGCTGCGACGCCCTCACGCGGGAAATCAGCGTCACCGCTGGGCTGGATCACGTGATCATCGTCAACACGGTGGACAAGACCAAGCTCAAGGCCGCGAGCTATCACGCCAAGGAAGGCAAGGAGAGCGTCAATTTCGCCTTCCCCTTCAATGTGCCGGGCGGCCGGACGCTCCTGGACATTCCCCTCGGCGCCATGGAGCCCGAGGTGGACCAGATGCCCAGCGCGTGCAAGAACTGGTTCACCGTCGGTCGCTTCGCCGATGTCTCGGCGGCGGACCGCGGGATCACCTGGGTGACGCTCGACGCGCCGCTGCTCCAGGTGGGCGGCATCACGGCGACGCTCCTCAACTCGCAGTCCGATCCCGATGTCTGGCGCGCGCGCGTCGAGCCCTCCCAGGCGCTCTACGCCTGGGCCATGAACAACCACTGGGGCACGAACTACCGCGCCTACCAGGAAGGCCGGGTCAAGTTCAGGTTCGTGCTGCGGCCCCACGGCGCCTTGGATTTCGCCGAGGCGTCCCGCTTCGCCATCGGCTTCAGCCACGAGCTCGTCGCCGTGCCCGCCCAGGGCGATCCGCCCGCGGGCGAGCCGCTGCTCACGGTCGAACCGGCCGACGTGCTCGTCGCGGCGCTCAAGCCCAGCGACGATGGCGCGGCGCTCATCGTGCGGCTCTTCGGCGCCTCGGGCGCGACCCGGTCCGCGACGCTTACGTGGCGCTCGCCGCCCAAGGCGCTCACGCTGAGCGGCACCGGCGAGGCGCGCGGCGCCGAAGTGCGCGGCCCGGTGACGGTCCCGGGCTACGGCTTGGTGACGCTGCGCGCGGAGCTGCGTTGACGGGCGCGGGGGAAAACGTCGCTTCGAAAGGAGATCGGCATGCAACCTCACTGGTCGCGAAGGAAAGTCATGGGCGCCTCCGGCGCGGGCCTGGCGGCCGGCGCCGCGGCAGGCGCCGCTCCCGCCGCCGCCCCGGCGGCGGACGACGCGCGCCCTGCGCCGGTGCGCATCGTCGGCGTGGCCTGCAGCCCGCGCAAGGGCAAAACGAGCGCCGCCGCCCTCCGCGTCTGCCTCGAGGCCGCCCGAGCCGCGGCCCCGAACATCGAGGTCGAGCTGATCGAGCTGGCCGGGCTCTCGCTTCCGGGCGGCCCAGCCGCCGGGGTTCCGCTGGGCCCGGAGGAGCGGGATGATTTCCCGCGGGTCATGGCCGCCCTCACCGATCAGCGCACGGCGGGCATCATCGTGGCGACGCCGGTTTACTACAGCGGCCTGACCTTCCTTTGCAAGGCCTTCCTCGATCGGCTCGGCGCCTGCCGGCGCGACAACTTCGCCCTCGCCGACAAGGTCGGCGGGGTGCTGGCGGTGGGCGTCGTGAGAAACGGCGGGCAGGAGCTGGCCATCCAGGCCGTGCAGAACGCCCTCCTGTGCCAGGAGATGATCATCGTCGGCGACGGCCGCCCCACGGCGCACACGGGCGCGACGCTCCTCAATCCCGGCACCGACGACATCGCCGGCGATGAGTTCGGGCTGGCGACGGCGAGAAACCTCGGCCGGCGCGTGGCGCAGGTCGCGCTCCGGCTGGCGCGAACGACGAAAGGATAATTACGAACCATGGAACCAGAAGGCACGCAAGCGGACCAAGCCGGCGGGGCGCCCTCGAAGGCGGCGCCTCCGCGCCAGGGGCCCTCGAACGCGGCGCGCCCGAAAGGCTTCTCGGCGCGCGGCTTCGTCTCCGTGGTTACGGCGGGCGCGTTTCTCGCGCTCCTCGCGACGGGCGCGATTCTGTACCTCGTTCCCTCGGGCCGCGTCGCCAACTGGACCGGCTGGACGCTTTTCGGGCTCACGAAGGCGCAATGGCAAGGCTTGCACATCTGCTTTGCGCTGCTCTGCGTCCTAGCCTCCGCCTTCCACGTCTACTTCAACTGGCGGACCCTCACGAGCTACTTCACGAGCCGCGTCACCCGCGCTCCGGCGCTCCGCGCCGAGTGGCTGGCGGCGGCGGCGCTGGGCGCCATCGTCGCGGCGGGCTCCCTCGCGGAACTACCGCCTTTCGCGTGGTTCCCGGCATGGCAAGAGCGGATCAAACGGAGTTGGGAGCGCGCGGCGGAGAGCCCGCCCGTTCCGCACGCCGAGCTGCTCACCCTCGGCGCGCTCGCCGCGCGGGAGGGCTTGAGCTTCGAGACCATGCGGGCGAATCTGGCGGCGCAGGGCTTCGCCGTTGAATCCGACGGCGTCATCCTGGGAGAGATGGCCGCCGCGCACGGCATGACGCCGAGCAGACTCTACGACATCGCCCGAGGCGCCCAAGGGCAGGGTAAAGGCCGGGCCGATGGCAAGGGCGGCGGCATGGGCGGCGGCGGCATGGGACGGCTGACGCTGGAGGAGTACTGCTCGGCCCGGGCGCTCGACTTGGATGCCGCTCTCGCCAGGCTCGCGGCGGAATCGATCCAGGCCTCCCCCGATAGGTCGATCCGCGCCATCGCCGACCAGGCCGGCCTGGAGGTGCGCGCGCTGCGCGCCATCATCGACGGCGGACAATAGGCTAAGGGCTCTTCCGGGCGCCGCCGGGCCCGAATTCCCGCTCCAGACCCGGCCCCCGCGGCCGCGGGGCCGTTATTACTAACAACCTCTATAGAAATAGTGTATTATATAAGAGGGGGCCCGCACACGAACTGCGACTGCCTGAGGCGCCGCGGAGGCCGGCGTGACCGTTCGCGCCGCTGATGCCGCCGATCGCCGGATCGGAGCGTTCCTCGGAACGTCCGCCTCTCCCGCAGTCCCGTGACGAGAGGATTCGGCGTGAAGACCTTCTTGCAGCTCCTGATCTTTTTAGCCGTCGTGGGGCTCGCGGCAGGCGGCGCCTTTCTGGCCGGCCGCAAGAGCGGACCGCAGGTATACACCTGTCCCATGGACGAAGACGCCGAGGTGCGCGCCGCCGGGCCCGGGCCCTGCCCCAAGTGCGGCATGGATCTCGTGCCGCTCGCCGACACCTACCACAAGGGCGTGACTCCGGACTGGGTGCTCGCGCAACGCCGGTCCGAAGGAAACAAGGCGCACGGGCCCGCGCCGGCCGGCGCGCACCCCGGTGCGCCAACGCCGCAGGCGCTTCCCAAGCCCGCGGCGCCCTCGGCCGCGCCCGGCGCGGCGAAGCGTTACTACTGCACCATGCATCCTGACTACATCTCCGATCGCCCCGGCGACTGCCCCATCTGCAACATGACCCTCACGCCCCTGGACGAAAGCCTTCAGGGCACCATGTCCGCCGTCCCCGGCATGGCGCGCGTCACGCTCGACCCCGACCGCCGCCAGAAGATCGGCATACGCCTCGGAGTCGTCCGCAAGGGGAAGCTCGCCAAGACGATCCGCGCTCCGGGCATCGTCGCTTACGACGAAGGCGCCCTTTCGGCCTTCAGCCTCAAGGTCGGCGGTTGGGTCGAGGACCTTCGCGTGCGCGCCGCCGGCGATGTCGTCGCGAAGGGCGACGTGGTCCTGAAGCTGTACAGCCCCGAGATCCTCGAGGCTCAACAGGCCTATCTGATAGCCAAAGACGAAGTCGAGGCCCTCGACGCCGAGGCGGCTCCCGCGGCGCGCGAGGCGGCCGCCGCGAATCTGCGAAGCGCCCGGGACCGCTTGCTCCTCTGGGACCTGACCGAGGATCAGATCGCCCGGCTCGAGGCCGCGCGCGCGCCCGACACGCGCGTGGCGATCCACGCCAAGACCGGCGGCGTCGTCACGTCCCGCGCCGTGGTCCTCGGCGCCTACGTCCAGCCCGGCGCCACCCTGTTGGAGCTCGCGGACCTGTCGGCGGTGTGGATCAACGCGGACATCTTCGAGCAGGACATTCCGTACGTCGCCCTCGGCGCCGCGGCGACGGTCACGCTCGCGGCCGCACCCGACCGCCCCATCGCGGCGCGCGTGGCCTTCCTCTACCCCTACGCCAACCAGGCCGCTCGCACCCTCAGGGTGCGGCTGGAGGTCCCCAACCCCGACGGCGCTCTCAGGCCCGGCATGTACGCCCAGGTGGAGTTGGCGGCATCCCTGGGAGAGCACCTGCTCGTGCCCGACGACGCGGTTTTCGACACGGGCGCGCGGCGCCTCATCTTCGTCGATCTGGGCGAAGGCGCCTTCGAACCCCGGGAAGTCGTGCTCGGCCCCAGCGCCGGCGGCCTGACCGCCGTCGCGGAGGGACTGGCCGAGGGGGAGACGATCGCCGCCAGCGGCACCTTCTTCATCGACGCCGAGAGCCGCCTGAGAGGCGCGTTCCTGCAGAGCGGAGGCACGCGGTGATCGCGCGCACCATCGCGTTCTGCGCCCGCAACCGTTTCGCCGTCCTGGTGAGCACGGCGGTGGCCATCGCGGGCGCCGTCTACTGCGTGCGCCACATTCCCCTCGATGCCATTCCCGACCTCACCGACACCCAGGTCATCGTCTACTCGCGCTGGGACCGCAGCCCCGACATCGTCGAGGACCAGGTCACGTATCCCATCGTCACGGCCATGCTGGGCGCGCCCGGCGTCAACGCCGTCCGGGCCTACTCCGATTTCGGCTACTCCTTCGTCACCGTCATCTTCGCCGAGGGGACCGATCTCTATTGGGCCAGGAGCCGGACCACGGAATACCTCGGCAAAATCCTGCCGCGGCTGCCGGAGGGCGTCCGCACCGAACTCGGCCCCGATGCCACGGGGCTGGGCTGGGTGTACCAGTACGCCCTCGTCGACGAGAGCGGGACGCACAGCCTCGCCGATCTGCGGAGCTTCCAGGACTGGTACCTGCGCTACTGGATCCAAAGCGTTCCCGGCGTGGCCGAGGTCGCCTCCATCGGCGGCTTTCAGAAGCAGTACCAGGTCAACCTCGACCCGAACCGCCTGCGGGCCTACGGCATTCCGCTGGCCCGCGTCGTCGCGGCGATCCGGCAGGGCAATGCGGACACCGGCGGACGGCTGCTCGAGATCGGCGGGGCGGAGTACATGGTGCGCGGCCGGGGCTACGCGCGCTCCACCGCGGACTTCGCCTCCATCGCCGTGAGCGCCGACGCGAACGGGACGCCCATCCTGGTGGGCGACCTCGGCACCGTCTCCGTCGGGCCCGAGATCCGCCGCGGCGTCGCGGACCTGAACGGCATCGGGGACACGGCCGGCGGCATCGTGATCATGCGCGACGGGGAAAACGCCCTCAACGTCATCGACCGGGTCAAGGCCAAGCTCGCCGAAGTCGCGCCATCGCTGCCCGCGGGGGCGCGCATCGTCACGACCTACGACCGCTCCGAGCTCATCCGCAAGTCCCTGCGCACGCTGATCAACGAGTTGGTCGCGGCGCTCGTCGTCGTGAGCCTCGTCATCCTCATATTCCTCTGGCACGTGCCCTCGGCGATCGTACCGATCGTCACCATTCCCACCGCGATTCTGCTGGCCTTCATCCCCATGTATTTCATGCGCGTCACCGCCAACATCATGTCGCTGGCTGGCATCATCATTTCGATCGGGGTGCTGGTCGACGGAGCCATCGTCGAGGTGGAAAACGCCTACAAGAAGATCCAGGTCTGGATCGATGCGGGCCGCCCGGGCGATTTCCACGCCGTGCGGCTCCGCGCCTTGCAGGAAGTCGGCCCCTCGGTCTTCTTCTCGCTCCTCGTCATCGCCGTCGCCTTCATGCCGATCTTCACCCTCGAGGGGCAGGAGGGCCGGCTCTTCAAGCCCCTCGCCTACACCAAGAACCTCACCATGGCCATCGCGGCGGTGCTGGCGATCACCCTGGACCCCGCGGTGCGCATGCTCTTTTCCCGCGCCGATCCGATCCGGCGCGGGCCGCGGCCGCTCGCCTGGCTCTTCAACAAGCTCGCGGTGGGCGCCTACGTCGCCGAAGAGCGTCATCCCATCTCGCGGCTCCTCTTCGCGCTCTACGAGGGGCCCTGCCGCTTCGTCGTACGCCACCGCGTCGCCGTCATCGCGCTCGCGGCGGCCCTCGTCGCCGCGGCGGTGCCCCTCTATCTCGCCCTCGGCTCGGAATTCATGCCGCCCCTCTGGGAAGGCGATTTGCTTTACATGCCGACGACCTTCCCGGGGATCTCGCTCACCGAGGCGCAGCGGCTCATGCAGGCCATGGACCGCATCCTGAAGACCGTCCCCGAGGTGGACCTCGTGTTCGGGAAGGCCGGCCGCGCCGAGACTTCCACCGACCCCGCGCCGCTGTCCATGCTCGAGACCACCATTCTCCTGAAACCCGAATCGCAGTGGCGCCCCAAGGAGCGCTGGTACGCCCGCTGGCCCGCCTGGGCCCAGGTCCCCTTCCGGCGCATCTGGCCCGACCGCATTTCCAAGGAGGAGCTGATCCGCGACCTCGACGCCAAGATGCAGTTCCCGGGCGTCACCAACGCCTGGACCATGCCCATCAAGGCGCGTATCGACATGCTCTCCACCGGCGTCCGCACTCCCGTCGCCGTCAAGATCCTCGGGGGCGACCTCGCGGAAATCGAGGAGATCGGCACGCGTATCGAGGCCATCCTCAAGGAGCTGCCCGGAACGCGCAGCGCTCTGGCCGAGCGCACCACCCGCGGCTTTTTCCTGGACTTCGACCTGCGGCGCGCGGCGCTGGCCCGCTACGGCCTCACCATCGAGGAGGCGCAGGCTGCGATCCGCACCGCCATCGGAGGCGAGCCGATCACGACCACCGTCGAGGGCCGCGAGCGTTACACCGTCAACGTGCGGTACGCGCGCGAGTTCCGCGACGACCTGGATGCGCTGGCCCGCGTGCTCGTCCCCGCCGCGTCGGGCGCCCAGGTGCCCCTCGGCGAGCTCGCGGAACTGAAGATCGTCCAAGGCCCGGGCATGATCCGCAACGAGAACGGCATGCTCGCCGGCCACGTGTACGTCGATGTCGCCGGCCGCGACGTCGGCACCTACGTCGAGGAGGCCAAGGCCGCGGTGGCCGCCCGCGTCCCCCTCCCGGCCGGCTGCACGCTCCTCTGGAGCGGCCAGTACGAGCACATGCTCAGGGTCAAGGAACACCTCAAGACGGTCATCCCCCTCACGCTGTTCTTGATCTTCGTCCTTCTGTATCTGAACACGCGTTCCGCGGCGAAGACCTGCATCGTCCTTCTCGCCGTGCCCTTCTCCGCCATCGGCGCCATCGCCTTCCTCCACCTCCTGGGCTATCACATTTCCATCGCCGTGTGGGTCGGCATTATCGCGCTCATGGGGCTGGACGCCGAAACCGGCGTCTTCATGTTGCTCTACCTCGACCTGGCCTACTACGAGCGCGTCCGCGCCGGGAAGATGCGCACCTTCGAGGACCTCACCGAGGCCATCGTTCACGGCGCGGTGAAGCGCATCCGCCCCAAGCTCATGACCGTGAGCACGGCCTTCGTCGGCCTCCTTCCCATCATGTGGTCGACCAGCACGGGCGCCGACATGATGCAGCGCGTCGCGGCGCCCCTCATGGGCGGCCTCTTGACCAGCTTCATCCTGGAGCTCCTGGTCTACCCGCCCGTTTACGCCGTGTGGAAATGGCGCTTCGAAATGCGCCGCGGCGCCGTCGATGTCGCCGCGCTGCCCATCCCCGAGCTGCGAGGCCACTGATGCGCGGCCGCCTCGCGTCCCTCCTCCTCGGTTTGGTCCTCGCCGGGGGCTGCGCGCTGCACCCGGCGGGGGAGACGGCGGAACGCGACCGCATCCGCGAGGCGGGGGCGCCTTACGAAGCGGGCGCCGCGGCGCGCGCCCTTCCCGAGGCGCCGCGCATCGAGGACTACCTGCGGGTCGCGTTTTTCGCCAACGCCGAGTTGGAGGCGCGCTACTTCGCCTGGAAGGCGGCCATCGAGCAGGTCCCCCAGGATGCCAGCCTCCCCAACGCGTCGGTTTCCTTTTCCTACCTCTTCAGCGGCGGAAACCTGAAGGCGTGGGACCGCTCCACCCTCGGCATCGGCAACGACCCCATGGCGAACATTCCTTTCCCCACGAAGCTCGCGGCGGCGGGACGCAGGGCGCTCCAGGACGCGCGCGCCGCGGGGCTCAGGTTCGAGGCGGCGAAATTCGCCCTCCAGGAACAGGTGCTCGGCGCCTACTACGACCTCGCCCTTCTGGCCGAATCCCTGCGGCTCCAGGCCGAGAGCCTGCGCATCGAAGAGGCGCGCGCGCAGCTTGAGCGCGCCGGCGTTCAAGCGGGGCGCGCGCCCCTGGAAGCGGCCCTCGCCGCGCAGACCGAGGTGGACACCGCCCGCAACGAGCTTGAAAACCTCCGGGCCGGGGCGGCCCCGGCCGTCGCCGCCATGAACGCGCTTCTAGGCCGCCCCCAAGACGCCCCGCTTCCGCTGCCCGCGGCGCTGCCGCCGCCCCAGGAGTGGAAGGCCACGGCCGTTACGTACTTCATGGCCTCGGGGTCTTCGGAGGCCGGGATGGCATAGGTGTGCGTGCCCCTCGGGCCGGTTGCGTCTGCAAGTAGCATCTTCGTCTTGAGGCCCAGCTTCTCGAGGTAGGCGCCGATGCTCTTGATGGCCTCGCGGTGCTCCTCGGGGGAGAAGTACACGTAGACGCCGATGTTGGCCTCGTTGAAGCAGAAGAGGTCCGGTTCCACCCCGTACTGCTGCTTCGCGTGCAGCAGATATGAGCCGATGCACTCCAGCAGCTCCTGCCACTTCTCCGCGGGTACTGTGCGGCGAGAGGTGCCCTTGGGCTGATTGGGGTCATTGTACAGCCAGCTCGGGAGGTGCCACACGCTGATGACATACGGGACGCCCATGTCCTGGATCTGGCGAGCCAACTCGAACTCCCGCCTCAGGTTCGATCCGTCCTTGTCCTGCTGCTTCAAGTACTCCCAGTTGATGGTCTCCGGGGAGGCGTCGTCGTTCTGGGGCTCCCACTCATCTAGCGTCATCTCCGTCCGGGCCCATGCGATCC
>ERZ1026800.1069-NODE-1069-length-19557-cov-5.024910_pt1 | contig 19557 bp, 17 predicted proteins | sample MGYA00520873_ERZ1026800 | MGnify/ENA primary metagenome ERZ1026800 (study PRJEB33270, sample SAMEA104284475) | anaerobic digester metagenome | biome: Anaerobic digester microbiome; feature: mesophilic sludge digester; material: Anaerobic digester biomass...
ACCGGGCACAAGACGACTGGACCCAGGCCGAAGCCGCCTACCAAAGCTCCCTCAACATCGCCGAGCGGCTCGCCGAACAGCTCGGAACCCCCGAAGCACTCCGCGACCACTCGGTCAGCCTCGACAACCTCGGTGACGTGTACCGGGCACAAGGCGACTGGACCCAGGCCGAAGCCGCCTACCAAAGCTCCCTCAACATTCGTGAGCGGCTCGCCGAACAGCTCGGAACCCCCGAAGCACTCCGCGACCACTCGATCAGCCTCAACAAGCTCAGCGAACTCCAGGATCTGGTAGAGCCGGGTAGCTGACATGCTCAGGCCGATAAATTGGTGACGGTTGGTAACCGGGCCAGCCCGCCAGGGCTCCTAAGATCATCACCATGAAGGTACTGGCCTTGGCGTCGATGAAGGGTGGGGTGGGCAAGACCTCAACCGCCGTGAACCTGGCCGCTTTGGCGGCCGGAACCGGGCTGCGAACCCTGCTGTGGGACCTTGACCCGCAGGCCGCAGCCACCTGGTCGGTTGGCCTCGAGCCAGAGCCGGGAAACGCAACCCGGACCGTGGTGCGGGGTCGGCGAGAAGTCAGCCGCCTCGCCAGGAACACCAAGGTGCCTGGCCTGTCCGTCATCCCCGCCGACGAAACGCTGCGCAGCCTGGACATCGCCATGTCCGAGCGGCGGCACCCGGCCCGGGTGCTGTCCAAGGCGGTGGACCGGCTCTCCGACGCCTACGACCTGGTCGTGGTGGACACACCACCTGGGCCCACGCTGGTGTTGGAGAACCTGATCGCTTTGGCGGACCTGGCACTGGTTCCAGTGGAGCCCACCCCGTTGTCCATCCGCACGCTCGCCCAAATGCAGGACTTCATCGGTGAACGGACAACCAACCTGCCACTAGCGGCGTTCTTCTCGCTCCTGGACGAGACCAAGGTGGCCCAGCGCCACCTGTACGCCGAATACCGGGCCACCGACCCGGTGTTTCTCACGACGTCGATCCCCCACTCCACCGCCGTGGAACGCCTTGGTTTTGAACGGCGGCCCACGGTGATGACCTCGCCCGCGTCCCTGGCCTCACGCCGCTATCGGTCGCTCTGGGCCGAGGTCGCGGAGCGAATCGGGCTGGACTAGATCGGCTGGATTCAGGCGCCGCGCAACGCCTGTTGATTCGCACCGCACCACGTAGACTGCTGTGTCGGCCCATTCGTGTTGAGCCGAAATCGCAAAGGACCCCCGATGGCGGACCCATGTCCTCCCACCGAGAGCTGCGTCGACGCCTGCTGGCAGTCGGCCGTCGCCTGGTCGACCTGGTTGGGCCGACCAGCGATGCGGCGCGTCAAAGCCTGACCGCGCTGGGGTTCAATTCAACCTCCAGCTTCGTTGCGGGGCTGATACTCGCCTCGGCACTCAGCACCTTCCAGCGTTACCCCACGCTGCTCACCCTCGTCCCCGCCGCAATCGGGCTCCGGGGCAACGTCATGGGCGGCCTCGGTAACCGCCTGTCGACCGCCATCCACACGGGCACGTTCTCGGTGTCGATTCGAAACGGCACCCTGATGCGCCAGAACGTCAGTGCGTCGTTGGCGCTCTCATCGGTGCTCTCATTCGTCCTGGCGATCATCGCTTCGGTGGTGGCCAGTGCGTTCGGCATCGAGTCGAACCTCAACCTGGGCCAATTGGCCATGGTGTCGATCGTGGGTGGACTCTCGGCCAGCATTCTGGTGCTGATCGCCACGGTGGCGCTGACCGTGGTGGGGGTCCGCCGCAATTGGGACCTCGACAACCTGGTTGCACCATCGGTGTCCACGCTCGGCGATGTGATCACCGTGCCAACCCTGTTCCTCGCAAGCCTGGCGCTGGGCCTGCCTGCTGGTGCCATCACCACGGTGGGATGGGTGTTGGCCGCTGCGTCGGTGGCCTGGTTCGTCGTTGCACTGCGTTCTCGCCTGCCGGTTCTCTCCCAGGTTTGTAAAGAGTCAGCCCCGATCCTGGTGGTCGCAGCGGCCCTGTCCACCATGGCGGGCGTTGTGGTCACCAAGCAGCTCAGCGCCTTTGCCCTGCTGCCGGCCCTCTTCATTCTGCAGCCCGCCTTCGTCTCCAGCGCCGGCGCATTGGGGGGCATCCTCAGTTCCAGGCTGTCGACCAAACTGCATCTGGGCCTGATTGATCCCGACGTGGTGCCGGGCGCCGACGTGCGCCGCGACATTTTCACCATCAGCGCCATCGGCATCCCGGTGTTCCTGTACAACGCCGTTGGCGCCCAGGTGCTGGGGCGCCTCACCGGCCAGGCCAGTCCCGGACTCCTCCCGATGGTGGCCGGCACGCTGACCGCCGGGGTTGCAGCATTGGCAGTGGTTGCCGTGCTGGCTTACTACGGCACCATCGCAGCGTGGCGCCTCAAGGTTGACCCCGACACCTATGGAACCCCAACGGTGACCGCCTCAATGGACTTCGTTGGGGTGGTGGCACTGGTGGTGGCCTTCAGCACGTTCGGCTGGATCGCCAAGGTGTAGCCGACCCACCGGAATACCCCTATCGCCTTCCAACGATCATCGTTACTCTGATGAGGAAGGGGGGAGCCATATGACTCACCGGGATGGTCGCATGATCGTCGGACGCTTAGGCACGCAGCCTGCACGGCGGGCCCTGGCATCGCTGGCCCTCTTGGTTGGCACCTTGTCGGGCGTCATCACCTCGACGGTGACCCCGGCTGGGGCAGTGGCCGACGGGGTCAACCTCATCTGTTCCGGCACCTCGAACGACTCCGCCGCGCTCTTCCCTGATACCTCCACGGGTGGATTCGATTCGCAGTTCCTCGTCGGCTTCCTGATCGGACAGATCGGCCTGCCAGGACCAGACGAACCACAGATTTACCCCGGACCACAGCTGGGATTTGCAGCAACCGCACAGTTGGACCACAACCTTCCGAATGCGATGTTGACCAGCGACGCTCCAGTTGCCGTAAGGGTCAACGGTTCAGTCCAGCTTTCGGACGGGTTCCTCACCTCAATGAGGCACCTCGGGATCACCATTCCTTTCGGCCTCAAAGCCAGCAACCACGTCGGTGTCTCCGGCCCGGGCGTCACCGGCGATTCCACCGAACAGTCCGTCGGTCCAGTGACCCAGGACCCCAACGCCTCGCCCACGCCCATCTCGGTCGACATCACCGTCACCGCGACACCTTCGCCACAGGGCGGGCCGGCGCAGTTGGACTACGACGTCGACCTGGAAATGGCCCTCAACCAACGGAGTTCGAACCCCGGCCAGTTGGACCTCGCCACCCTGTCCATGTCCTGCGAAACCGCAGGCGAACCTCAAACGACCTCGTTTCCAAGTGGACCGGACCCCGAGTGGGACGGCGCCGAAGTTCCCATCGCCGCCCCGCAGCCTCTGGCAGACGGCTTCGTCGCCAAGCCAGGAGGTATCAGAGCCAGGACCGACCGGCTGCTCTCCACCACCCCGACTGCACGCTTGGATGTCCTGGCCAACGACGAAGCGCTCGGTTCGGGCCGCTCCATCGACCCGAACTCCTTGTCGGTCTCCTCCACCGACGAACTGGTGGACATCGAGACCAATGGCGACCAACTGACGTTTACGGCAGGGCCGATCTCAAATGCGGGAGCCCCCTACCCCGACGGCTCCCAAAGCCCGGACCAGATGGAGCGCGAGAGATTCCCAATGCTCGCCGGGCTGCAGTTTGCGCCATTCGTGCGTGCACAGGCCACCTACCGGGTCTGCGACGATGGCGACCCGGCTGCATGTGCCGATGGTTTGGCCGAGGTGATCATGCCGCTCGCGCTCGGCGATCCCTGCGACGATCCGAATTTGCAGATCGACTGCGGCCCGTCCGTGCCAGAGCCCGGCGACACCTGCATCGATGACATGGGGGCCTGTGGCACACCGGAATGTGACGAGGCAAAAGAGCTGGGAAGCGACGCGTGTTCCTTCGCGGATCGCCTGTCAGCCCAGGCGAGCAGCGCCCAAGATCCATCCCCCGACAGCAACGGCGAACCGGCCGACGGCAACACCAACGCACCCAACCGCAACGCACCCGCAGGAAACGCACCCGCAGGAAACGCGCCCCGGAATGCTGCACAACCGTCCCCCGGTGTGCCGCTACGCCCCACATTCACGGGGTGACGAGGCATTACGAGACGGCTCCCCCCAACACCCAACGGCCCTCCCTACCCGATCGACGCTCGACTGCCCGGCCACAGTTCTTCCCATCAAAGCGCTGAGCGTCACCCGCGGTCCGTAGGGTCCGAAACGTGAGACCAAGACTGAGCAAGGGTCGCCAACCGATCTACCCAATCCGCCACCACCACCGCCTTGGTGCAGGCCGCAGCATGTTCCTGGTGATGGGCGCAGCGTCGCTCCCGGCAGCTGTCGTCGTTGCCCGCGAACGCCGCAAGCGTCGGGTTGCGAAACGCACCACCCTGGTCGCCACAGTCACCGCCGGCTTGGTCGCAGGCGCCACCATCGTTTGGTTGCGACGGCCGGCGGGGGGCAAACGTCTGCCCCTGCCATTCGCCGTCGTCGACACCGAAACCACCGGGCTGGACGCCACTGTCGACCGGGTGATCGAGATTGCCGTGGTGCACGCCGACGGTCTGGGCTCGTTGACCAACACCTTCACCTGGCGAATACGTCCCGACGATGGACGCCACGGCGCCGAGCACGTGCATCACATCAGTGAGGCCGACCTCGTCGATGCACCCACGTTTGGGGAGATCCTTGATGAGGTGACGGGGGCACTCCGTGGACGCACCCTGGTTGCGCACAACGCGCCATTCGACATTCGTTTTCTGACACGTGAGTACGAGCGGGCCGGGCGGCCCGCACCGGCAACGCTCGCTGGTCCGCTGTGCACGCTGGACCTCGCCCGGCGGCTGGGTATGGCGCCGCTGAGACTTGCCGAAGTGGCTCGGGCGCTCAAGTCGCCACTCCCTGCAACCGCACACAGGGCCACCGACGACGCCGTCGCCACCGCCAAACTGTTGAGACCGTTGCTGGACCGCGCCGGTGTCGCCTCGGCGCGCGAACTTCCGCTGATCGACTGAGCGATCGAGATCTGACGACGTGTCAGGTCTTGGTAGTCTTGGGGTTTGCGCCCGGGCACGGCGCGACCTGGAGGCGATCATGGATCTGGAGTTCACCAAGGAGGAACAGGAGTTCCGCGACCAGGCTCGCACCTGGCTTCGCGACCACCTCCCAACCGAGCAACGGCCCGCCATGGGGCAGCCGATGCGCGAATTCGACCTGGCTTGGCAACGCACCCTGCACGAGGGGGGCTGGGCCGGCATCAACTGGCCAACCGAATTTGGCGGGCGTGGGCTGACCGACATCGAGCAGATGATCTGGTACTCCGAGTTCGCACGGGCCGATCCACCCTTCACCCTGAACAACAGCTGCACCTTCGTAGGCAACAACCACGGCGGCCCGACGATCATGGCCTCGGGCTCCGATCAGCAAAAGGCCGATTACCTGCCCCCGATCCTGCGAGGCGAGGTGGTGTGGTGCCAGGGATTTTCCGAGCCCAACTCCGGCTCTGACCTGGCCAGCCTTTCCACCAAGGGCGTCATCGATGGCGACGAACTGGTGGTGACCGGCCAGAAGATCTGGACCAGTTATGCCGACGTGGCCGACTACCAGGAACTGCTCGTCCGCACCGACCCGAGCGCCCCCAAGCACAAGGGCATCTCCTGGGTGATCTGCGACATGAAGACTCCCGGCATCGAGGTGCGAACCATCGACACGATGGCGCACCACACCGACTTCGCCGAGGTGTTCTACGACGAGGTTCGCATCCCGCTGGCCAACGTCGTGGGCGAGATCAACGATGGCTGGCGTGTGGCGATGAGCACGCTCAGCTTCGAGCGAGGCACCGCTTTCATGGCCGACCAGATCGAGCTGGCGGCCACCGTCGAAGCGCTGATCGGCGAAGCCCGCAACCGCACCGACGCCCGAGGCCGTGCCCGCATTGACGACGACGAGATCGCTCGACGTCTGGCCACAGCCCGCGCCGAGGTGGCGGCGTTGCGCTCGATGACCGTCGCCGGCATCAGCCGCACCCGCCGCACCGGCATGCCCGGCCCGGAGGGTTCAATGGTTCGAGCGTTCCACGGCGAACTACACCAGCGGGTGTACCAGCTGGGCATGGACATTCTGGGGACGGACGCTCTAGCCCTCACACCTATCGACGGCGACGGCAACTGGACCGGGCCATACCTCCAGAGTTTCGCCTACACGATTGGCGGCGGCACCACCGATATCCAACGCAATATCGTCGGCGAGCGGGTCCTGGGCCTGCCCCGGCCACCCCGCTGACGCCCATACCGCTGCTGACAACCCGCCGTCGGCCGACGTTTTCACTTTTCTTTCCGCCCCGCTTCCGATCTCTCCCAAAGGACCCGAACCCGTGGACCTGCTTCCCACCGACGAACAAGCCGAAATCGCATCAACCGTGGCGAGCGCGTTGAAGGCGTCGTTCCCCATGAGCAACCGAGATCGCTACGACGTCATCGGTGCCCAGGCCACCACCCTGTCGTCGTCAGACGACCGCTCGCCCCTCATCGATGCGTCGACATGGACCGGCTTTGGTGACCTGGGATGGTTCAGCCTTGGGTTGGCCGAAGCGCACGGCGGCGTGGGCTATGGACTGGCCGAGGAGGTGCTGTTAGCCGAGGAGTTGGGGCGACAGGTGGCCCCGGGCCCGTTCGTCGCGCAGATCATCGCGGCCCGCCTGGCGGCGATGGCCGGGCTTGCGGACGCCGGATCACTGGCGAACGGAACCGTGCGTGCAGCCTGGGGGGAGCCCTCTGGTTTCACCACCGACACCTCGGTCGCTGTTGGACACCCCACCACCGGCGAACTCCTGGTGCAGCACCCGGAAGGGGCCACCTGGGTCGTCACCATCTCGGGAACCGACGCCGTCTTGCTGGCTACATCCGACCTGACGTCGTCAGGCGACCTGGCACCGCTCGACCCCCCGACCCCGCTTCGACGTATGCGGGCAACCTCGGTGGTGCCCGGTGCGTCCGATTCAACCGGCGCAACGTCTCGGTGGGCCACCACGCTGATCGCCGCTCAGCTGGCCGGTATCGCCGAGGCAACCTGTGCCATGTCGGTTGACTATGCCAAAGAGCGTCAACAGTTTGGCCAGCCGATCGGCTCGTTTCAGGCCGTGAAGCACCGATGTGCCGACATGGCGGCCCGGGCCGAAGCGGCGATCACCCAAACCCGCTGGGCGGCACTCACGGTCGACGACTCGGCCCAAAGCACCGGGTCGGCAGCGTTCGAGGTGGAGTCGGCGCGGGTCATGGCCACCCGTGCAGCCGTCGCCAATGCCGAGGTGAACATCCAAAACCACGGTGGCATCGGCTTCACCTGGGAGCATCCGGCACACCGATTCGTGACCCGGGCCCGCCTGCTGGAGCTCAGTGGCGGCTCACTGGCCGACCATCAGGCTGCGCTGCTGGCCGCTCCGGTTTCCACCAGCTGAATTTGAGCCCCGGTTCCTCAGCCTGTCTGCCGGCTGAGGGAAGGCTTCAGCTGCGGGGAAGGTCCTTGAACGGAGCAGCCTTGTCGGGGCGAGCCTCCGGCGGTAGGCCCAACACCCGCTCGCCAATGATGTTGCGCTGCACCTGATCGGTGCCGCCGCCAATACGGGGCGCCCATTGCGCAAGGAAGATCCCCGTATAGACGCCCCCGTTCGGGTCGGCATCGCCCCAGAGCATGCCGTCGGCCCCCTGGAGGCTCATCAGAACATTGCCCACGTCTTCGTAGAAGCCCGAGACCGCAAGCTTCATGACCGAACTCTCGGGGCCAAGCGGTTCACCCCTGGTGATGGCGGTGCGCACCCGGTAACCAAGGAAGCGGAGTATCTCAAGACGGCTCCAGAGGCGGGCCAGGTCTTGGCGGGCAGTCACAACGCCGGCATCGGCGCCGGATTTCGGGGCCCCGGTTCGATCCCTTCCAACCGCTGACACCACCACACCGTGGTCCCGCGCCAGGTTGACGATTTGGGGCCACTCGATCATGCCGCCTCCGCCGATGGCCGAGCGCTCGAAGTTCAACATGGTGAGCGCCACACCCCATCCGGCATTCAGGCCGCCCACCAACGCGTCGGCCCCAACCCGCACCTCGTCGAAGAACACCTCGCTGAAGTGCACGGCGCCATCGATTTGCCGGAGCGGCCGGACATCGATCCCCTGCGTTGACATATCAACCAGGAACGCAGAGATGCCCCGATGTTTGGGCACGTCCGGGTCGGTCCGCGCCAGCAGGATGCCGAACTCCGCAAGATGAGCAGCGGTGGTCCACACCTTCTGACCAGAGATCACGTACTCATCACCGTCGCGGACCGCACGAGTGGCCAGCCCTGCCAGGTCCGAGCCCGCTCCGGGCTCGGAGAACAGTTGGCACCACATCTCATCGCCACGCAACAGCGGCTGAAGGAAACGCTCCAGCTGTGGTGCCGAGCCGTGGGCCAACAGAGTGGGACCCACCATCTCGAGCCCAACCTGGAAGTAGCGGGCCCGGACGTCGTAGTCGCGCTCCTCCTCTGCGAAGATGGCAGCCAGGTGTGGGCCGAGCCCTCTGCCACCCTGCTCGACGGGCCAGGCAGGAGCGCCCCAACCACCCGCCAGCTTGGTCTGCTGCCAGTCCGCTGCCTCGAGCCGGTGTCGCCGGTCGGCCTCAATGGTGTTGGGACGGTGGGCAGCCAGGTGAGAGCTGTCATCCACGGGACGTCGAGCAGCGTGCGCGTCGAGAAACCTTCGGGCATCGAGACGGATCGCTGCCTCTTCCGGTGTGTCATCAAAATCCATCGGACCTTCTTTCAGCTGCTTCTTCTAGCGCAAGTCACGTTGACACGACAGGTTCCGCCGCCCAAGGGCACAATGACCACCAAACCCGGTGTTCTGGCTGAGTAGTGTGAGGTCTTGTGACTTCGCCGCGTCCACACTCTCACTCCAACGAGACGCCGCCAAGAACCGCCATTTCCGAATCGGATTTGGAGGTTGAGTACTTCCCTGCCGGCGAGCCGACTCCAGCGGAGGGAACCAGTGTGGTCGACCTGCAGGCCGTCGAGTTGCAGGCACAGGAGCCCGAGGCACCGCCGCCGAACGACGAGACTGCTGCCCTCCCTGTTCTGGACCTCAGCATGCTCCCGGAGCAGCAAACCGCCGGCGCCGCACCCCCCACCGACGACGCCACCCCAACCGGCCAAATCGACGCCATCACACCAACCTGGCCCGACCACCCCACACCCCCCACCGACGACGCCACCCCAACCGGCCAAATCGACGCCATCACACCAACCTGGCCCGACGGCCTCACGCCCCCCATCGAGCAGCTCGCTCGCCCCGAGCCTTCTACCGACGATCATGAAATCGTGGTGGGCGACAACGACCCGACGGGGATTTCGACGGTCATCGACGTCCCGCTCGCCCTGGACGAACTCGGCCCGCTGGATCCATCGGACGGAGCGCCCCCTCCCTTATCGGCCGAGACGGTCTCCGAGGTGCCAGAGAGCCTCACCTTGGGTCCATCTTCGGACGCGAGCGATGAGCCCAGCGACATCAGTGATGTCGCCGTGCCCGATCCGGATGAACGTTCACCAAGGCGCCGCCTGTTCGGTCGCCGGCGACGCCGAGGCGAGGAGCCGCCAACACCCACCATCGTCCCGGAGCCGGTCATGGGGTCCGATACGACCTTCGCCGCTACCGAGACGAGCGACCCGCAGGACGAGCGGGAGGCTCAAGACCAAGCGTCCAGCGATACACTGGAGCCCTTTCCTGGGGGCTCGTCCGATTTGCCTGGCGCTCCAAGGAGTCAGCGCAGACCTCGACGCAACGTCGTACTCCCAGGGCAGCAGGAATCGACGGAAGCCACCACCGACGATGGCGCACTCCAATCGATCGAAGCGGCAGTACCGGGCATGCCGAAAGAAGAGCCGCCGAGCCCGCCATTCCCCATCATCGACACCAACGACGTGCTGCCAAAAGGCTCACTCTTCACCGGCCCGACGGTGGAGCCTCTCGTCGTGGAGCCTCCGGAGGCCACCTCCATCGGGTGGACCGACGAAGCGCCGTTGGTCTCCTCGTCAGGGTCACGCACGGACGACCAAATCCTCGAGTTCTCAGGCGTTGAGCCCGAACGCCCAGCATCTGGTGAGTTGTTTGGGCACACTCATGATGCTGCTGCTGCGTCGCTATTTTCCGATGCGCCTGAAACTGCCGCCGTCGACATCCCCAGCATCGAAGCGGCGTCGGAACTCTTTGTTGCGCCGGTCCCGGATACCGACTGGCACCCCTTGGACGAAATTACAGCCGCTCGGCTGAGCGATGCGATCAACCCTGATGCCGAAGTCGGCGCTGCCACATCTGAGCTAGAGCTAGAGCTAGAGCCCGAGCCCGAGCCCGAGCCCGAGCCCGAGCCCGAGTCAACTGAAGAGCCCGAGCCCGAGCCCGAGCTGCTCTTTCCGAGCGAATACCCTCCGGTCACCGCCACCCACACTGAAGTCGACGCGATCCCCCCCGAAGACCAGGACGAGGACTGGCTCACCGTCAACCAAGCTGGGTTCAGCGAAGCGATCACCCCCGATACTGACATTGGCACTGTCGCATCCGAGCCGGAGCCGGAGCCAACTCACGAACCCGAACCCGAACCCGAACCTGAACCCGAACCCGAACCCGAGCCCGAGCCCGAGCTGCTCTTTCCGAGCGAATACCCTCTGGTCACCTCGGCCCACGCTGAAGTCGACGCGATCCCCCCCGAGAACCAGGAGGAGGACTGGCTCTCCATTGACGCGGCGGCCTTCATGGTCGGCGGGGTCGCCAACCATGAAAAACCAGCCGAGGACGCTCTCGAACTTTTTGACGACTATGTGCCGTCCTGGGCGGATGGATCCGAACCCATCGTTCATCCGGCGGCCAACGGCCCGGCGGTTTCAGTCGTAACTGAGTTCTTCAGCTTGGACGGGATTCTGGCTGACCTTCGCATGCTTCGAGACAAGCAGCCCGAGCGAACCGATGCCGACGACCATGGCCTCCCGGAAACCGCAGCCCTTCAATTCGACATCCTCGATGACACTTCGCAGGCCGCAGACCAGAGCGAGGTGCCCCCGGCAGTATCGACTGGGGTAGCCACTCCGGTCGTCGATCTGGCCGAACTCCCCGAAGAATCAGGCGACCGGCCAGAGGCGATGATCGCCATTCCGGCGATGATGCCCGCGGGTTTGAACAGCGTTGCTGTTGATCCCCACGGCGGGGCGTCAAGCACCCGCCAGCCAAACCACGACGTCTTCGCGGAACTTGCCGACCTCGACGGAACCGAGGGCATACGCGGAATTCTTGACGATGCTCCAGACACCGATGGTCACATTGACTCCCACGATTGGTGGGACTTCGAAGACACAACCCAACGCAACGACGACCGGGCCGGATTTCGTGCGGCCGCAAATGCCACCGAGGCCATCGACCTCACCGGCACCGAGCAGATCAGCCTCGCCGCGAGTGATCTTGCCGCTCCACCCACCGCCTCGAAACCGAGCGACCTGGATGCGCTCGATGGGCCAGATTCAGTCGCCTACGAGGCTGCAATGCACGCCTTCTTCGACGCCCACGACGACGACGGCAAGGACGGCCTCAACGATCCCGATGACGACGAGGCCGATGGACTCTTCACCTCGGTTGTCGACGACAGCGAGGCGATCTCCGAACGATACAACGAAGCCGAGCCAGGCTCAGCCCAGCTGGATTCCATTGACGACCGTGATGGTGTTGACCGCTGGGTGGAGGACACCGAGGACTCGCACGGCGACTGGCTTGAACGCACTCGCCGAACAACAGCCGCCAACGTGATAGGTGCCATCGCTGCACTGTTGGCGATCATCGGTCTGCTGATGGCCACCGTCTGGGTCGTACAGAACATTTGAGCCCACATGCCGGGCGTCGCCAACTCAGCGCTGCAAGGGCTCCGGCTAGTCTCAACCGACGGTCCCGAAGTTCGGGATGCGTCATGCCAAGGAGTTCCCATGCGACGAACTAAGACCATGCTCATCGGCGGTATCGCCGCATTGACCCTCGCCGTGGCAGGTTGCAGCGGATCGGTTTCCAAATCCGATTTCACTGCCGAGTTCACCAAGGCTGCAACCAGTGAGGACTCGCCGTTCACGAAGGAGCAGGCCACCTGCATGGGAGACAAGATCTACGACGAGGTCGGCGAGGACAAGATCACCGAGCTCAATGACGAACTCGCAGGCAGCGACGAGTTCCCCAAGGAACTGATTGCGCCCGTGGCCAAGGCCGGCCCGGAGTGCGTTCCTGCCGGAGACCTCCTGAAGGATGAGCTGACCGCGTCGGGCATCACCCCGGAGCAGGCCGACTGCATCGCTTCTGGAATCAACGACGACAAAGCCTTGAACCAGCAGGTGTGGGACGCCATCGCCGCCTCAGCCGCGGGCGATCAGTCGAAAGCAGACGATTTGCAAGGTGCCATTACGGACATGGCCACCAAATGCGTCGGCGGTTAAATGGGCTTGATTCGTCCTCACATCAGGTTTGAGGGCGAATCGCCTCAGGCTTTGTGAGCCCCGCTGTGGCCATGTAGTCCTGGCCACAGCGGACGGCCCACACTGCTCGTGAAAGAACGAGCGCGTTCCACAAGATCCAGCGAGTAGGCCATGATCGGTCGGCGGCCGACTCCAGTTCAGCCATACTCAGGTACAGTTGGCGGCTGACCAGGTCATCACTACTCCTTCGGTCCGCCGCCGCCGCCATCGCGGTTGTCACCGCCACGGCACTTCTTGTTGGGTGCGGCGACGATCTCAGCGGAGCAGAGGCAACAGGGGGTTTGACGACCACCGGCAACTCAACCACCTCAACAGCGTCGCCGCAGGAGCAATCGGTCTCGCGAAGTAAATTCAAAGAAGAGTTCGCTGCTGCCGCCACCGGCGAAGGGTCGCCGTTCACAGAGGAGCAGGCGTCGTGCAGGGGCGACAAGATCTATGACGAGGTCGGCGCCGACAGGATTACCGAGCTCCACGACAAGCTCGTGGATAGTGGCAACATCCCCAGCCGAAGTTGGCTTCGTGTGCGTCAAAGGCCGAACAGCGGGCGCTTCTTTTGCGCCGCCCAAGTGCGTGGGAACCGGGATTCCAGCGGCTCGTCCCGTGCGATCAGCACGGCATAGTGGCCTCCCGGCAGATCGACCAGAAGAGCCGGACCAAAGCCAAGTGGCGCCGCTGCCAGCGCATTCCACCTGTCCGTGACCTCGGGCGGCTCCGAAACCACCACCACACCCCCGCGTTGCACCAGACCAGCCGCACACTCAGCGGTTGGGGCGGGCCCAGCGAAGCTGCGTGCCACCACCACGTCGCAGGTGCCCCGCCACTCCGGATCCTGGCCTACCTCCTCGGCCGGACGATTCAGCACGGTCACCCGAGACTGAACCCCGAGTCGCCAGGCGGCCTCCGCCAGCCAGTCGGTGCGTTTGGATTTGCCGTCGATCAGCAGCAGATGAGCCTCGGTGACAACCGCCAACACCAACCCTGGAACTCCGCCCCCCGAACCCAGGTCGGCGATACGGGCGGGTGCCAACACCGGCCGGGCGTCACTCCACGCCTCCGCAAAACCCAGCGCATGATCGATGTGTCGCTCCACCGGCCCCTGACCCAGAAATCCGAGGCTTTGCGCGTCGCCGAGAACCTCGAGCATCGATTGGATCTGGTCGCCGTCCAACTCGAATCGATCGGTCATGTTGCCTCAACGCCATCGTTCAGCATCCGTCGATCCTCGACTTGGGGTTGACGCCCGGTACGAAGTGGCGACAATTCGGCATCGACCAGCAACGAACTGCGGCGCCCGCTGATCAGGCGCTCATGACGACCCCCCCAGCCTCGCAGCTCAGCATCTCCGGCCCGAGAGGATTCGAAATCGGCCCAAGTCTCCCAGGTGTCGAATCCCCAGAGCATCAGACACTCGCTGTCGTCGCCCATCGCTGTCGAGAGGGCAAGCGCCAACGAGAGCCCCTGGCGCCCGTAGTGCTCCACCAACTCGCGGAGCGCCTCGATCATTTCTGCGCTACGACCAACCGGACATCGCCACCACTCGTGAAGGTACCCGCCGGCCGACCACCCGTTCCGCAAATGGGCCTCAATCCCGGGCGACCATTCGGGTGCGACGGCGATGCGGTCGAATCCCCCGTGGCGAAACTTGGCAGCAGCCTCCCACCACCGGACCAGATTTGGGTCCTGATGACTCGGCCCCACCAGTTCGTGGCCGAAGTTGTGGGCCAGGTCGTCCCACCCCGCGTATTCCCACAGGTTCACCACGCTTGGCCACGTCCCGGTGGAGCCCACCACCGAGAAGACCCCGAAGCACAGCTGCCGCCGTGCCGGGCCGTTGTCGGGCCACCAGTTGGCGGTCATGTGATGTTGGTAGCGGGAGCGGTTGGCCCCGGAGATGGCCACCTCTTCGTGGATGTAGACGCGGCTCATGGGATGCAGTCTGGTCTCCGATAACGTGCCGCGCTGACTTTGAGAAGGGGAAACACCATGGCCGACGATCACGAACCGGCGGTGCTGACCGAACGGGTGGGCCACGTGCTGGTGGTCACCCTCAACCGTCCGGACCGCATGAACACCATTAATGGCGAGGTGCTGGTGCGCTTCTACGACGCCATGTTGGAGGCGGACAGCAACCCGGACATTCGGGTGGCGATCATCACCGGCGCAGGCAAGAACTTCTGCGCCGGTGCCGACCTGAAAGAAATGGCCGGTGGCCATCAGGGCGAGGACACCAGCGGTGTCGACGTGCAGGGTCGTCTGGCCGCCGACCCCGATTTACCGTGGAAGGCGCTCCTGCGCACCTGGCGGCCCAACGTTCCGCTGATCACCGCAGCCGAGGGGCAGGCGATCGCCGGCGGCACCGAACTGACCGGCGCCACCGAGATTCGCGTGGCGGGGGAGTCCGCAAAGTTCGGCATCTCCGAAGTGCGCTGGTCGCTCTATGCGATGGGCGGGTCGGTGGTGCGCATCCCACGCCAGATCCCGTACACCGTGGCCGCTGAATTGTTGCTGACCGGCGACCACATCGACGCTCAGCGAGCGCTGCAGTTGGGCCTTGTCGGTCACGTGGTGCCCGACGGCGAAGCACTGACCAAGGCGTTGGAGATCGCTGAGCGCATCGCCGCCAATGGTCCCCTTGCCGTGAAGGCGATCCTGCGCACCCTGCGGGAGACCAACGGTATGCAGGAGACCGAGGCACTCGACCACGAGTTCACCTACGGGTGGGACGTGTTCGCCTCTGAGGACGCACGGGAGGGTCCACGGGCCTTCAAGGAAAAACGCACCCCCAACTTCAAGGGGAAGTAGCCCCACCCGATCCGAATGGCTCAAGCCAGGTGAGCCACGCTCACCAGTGCGGGCATGAGAGCCGCAAGGCGCCCCAATCGGCCTCGCCCACCATGACTGGACCGTCCAGAGTCTTGACGTAGGCGGACCAAATCCGTGCGAAGCGTTTCGAAGGTGCGGTCTGGGTCGAGCCGCGCGGCGCGTCCGTGCTCCGTCACCCAAAGACCAGGACGTCAACACATCGAGCGCAGACAGTTCCACCTCGGTCTGCCGAAAAGACGTGAACCGCTCGAGGCAGACCTTCGCCCGCTCGGCTGCGATCAAAATGACCAGTAGCTCAGTTAGCGGCCTCGACCCATCCCCGCAGCCGCATCGAACAGTTCATCGCGGAAATCAGGGTGGGCGATCTCAGCCAGCGCCGCCGCACGCTCGCGCACGGTCCGCCCTTGCATCTCGGCCGCTCCGTATTCCGTGCACACCACGTCCAGGTGATGCCGGGGCGTGGTGACCACCGAGCCGGCCATCAGCGTCGCCGTGATTCGACTGCGCAACTGACCGTCGATCGTGGCCGTCGACGGGAGACAGATCAGCGATCGGTCGGACAACTCAAGGCCCGACCCGGAGACGAACTCCTCGTGGCCTCCGATGCCGGAAAACTGTTTGCCGTCAATGGTGTCGGCCACCACCTGACCAAAGAGGTCAATCGACATCGCGCCGTTGATCGACACCATGTTGGCGTTGTTGGCGATCACCTCGGCCGAGTTCACCACGTGCACCGGCAGGAACCGCACATCATCACGGTCGTTCAGCCAGTCGTACAGGCCCTGGTTTCCGGCGGCGAAGGTGGTGATCGAGTAGCCCTGGAAAATGCCTTTGGCATTGTTGGTCACCTTGCCGGAATCGTGCAGCAGCTTGAGTCCGCTCGTGAACATCTCCGAGTGGATGCCATAGTCGCCACCGTCGCCCTCGACCAACAGCTTGGCAATGGTGGACGGAATCGACCCGATGCCCGTCTGAATCGTTGACCCATCAGAGATGTAGCCGGTGGCGAACCCGGCGATCGCCCGGTCGATCTCGGAGGGTTCAGGATCGGGCAGTGCTACCGGAGACCGGTCGGTCTCGACCACGAAGTCGCACTCGTCGACGTGCATGCGGTGCGAATAAGGGCCCAGGCCCAAGGTGCGGGGGAAGTGGGGGCTCACCTCGACGATCAATACCCGATCGGGATCGGCACCTGCCCGATGAAGTTCGTCGACGGTGGCGCCGGCGTGAAGCGACAGGCTCATCCAACCGGCGGCGTCGGGAAGCGCAGCGGCCGTGGCCATCACCCGAGGCGCCTGTGCCTCGAGCACCGGAGCAAACCGACGAAAATCGGCCGGGACGAACTCGATATTGAAACCGGCATCCCGGTAGCCCCGTTCGATCGGCCCAAAAAAGCCGGACAAAAACCGCACGGTCGGTTTGGTGAACAGGTCGTACAGATCGGTGAGGAGCGCCCCCGCCACCGTGAGATCCTCCCAGTCGTCGCGTGCACCAAGCGCGTGGAGGAGGCCGATCGGGTGACCAGGCCCCAACGGCACGCCCAACTCGTCGACAGGGCGGATCGAGGCCACGGCCTCGTCCATTGAATCGGGTTGGAACGTGCTCACGATGCCTCCGGCGTCAGTTGTTGCTGTGACCCTAGCGACCTCCCTCAAGTGAGAGACTGCCATCCGGAGACCCACCAAGAGGTGGGCCATCACGAGGAGGCCGACGTGGGCGATCTGGATCTGGGGATGATGTGGGGTTACTGGGGCCAACTGCCGCCCCCCAACCTGGTGGAGCTCACCCAGGAGGCGGAGCGGCTTGGCTTCACTTCGGTGTGGACTGCCGAGTCGTGGGGTTCAGACGCGTTCAGCCCGCTGGCCTACCTGGCGGCGGTCACCGAGAAGATCCAGCTGGGTACCGCTGTGGCGCAACTGGCGGCCCGCACCCCGACCGCCACCGCCATGCATGCGCTCACCATCGACCATCTGTCGGGTGGACGGTTCAACCTCGGTCTCGGAGTTTCGGGTCCGCAGGTGGTGGAGGGCTGGTACGGCCAGCCATCCAACCGACCATTGGCCAGGACCCGTGAATACGTCGAGATCATTCGTCGCGTGATCGCCCGGGAGGAGAAGGTCGACTTCCAGGGTGAGCATTACCAGCATCCCTACACCGGGCCCGGCTCGGTCGGGCTGGGCAAGGCCCTTAAACCGATTACCCACCCGCTACGTCGCAAGATCCCGATCTTCATTGGCGCCGAGGGCCCCAAGAACGTCACCCAGACCGCCGAGATCGCCGATGGCTGGTTTCCCCTCTACTACTCCCCTTGGCGTCAGGACGTCTACGCCGATCAGCTCACCGGCGCATCGGACGACTTCCAGATCGCCGTGATCTGCCCGTTCGTCGTAACCGGCCCGACCGAGGCCGAGATTGCCGAGGGGCTCGCCGGTATCCGGATGATGTTGGCGTTCTACATCGGGGGCATGGGCGCCGAAGGTCAGAATTACCACACCAAACTGGCCTCACGCATGGGCCTGGGTGACGCCGCGCTGGAGATCCAACGGAAATTTCTCGCCGGTGACCAGGCGGGAGCGATCGACGCCGTGCCGGCGTCCTTTGCCGACGAGATCGCACTGGTCGGGCCACCCGAACGCATCAAAGAACGGCTCAGCGTCTGGAGGGACTCGCCCGTGACCACGCTGTTGATTCACGCCTCGGACAGCCACGGCCTCCAGACGGCCGCAGAGTTGGTCCTCGAAGGGTAGCTTTTCGAGTTACCAAGTTCATTTTTCCGTCGGGTTTGATAGGTTGGTCGTTGGGGAGGCAGATGTGGCCTCCCTAACGGAAGGATCACTATGAACCTCAAACGCGTGGCTCTGCTCGTAGCGGCGCTGGCGACCATACCCGCCGCAGGCTGCGGCAAGCTGGCCGAGAAGGCCACCGAAAAGGCCACTGAAAAGGCCACTGAAAAGGTGATCGAACAGGCCTGCGAGGACGGCGGCGACTGCGAGGTCGACCTCTCCAAGGACGGCGCCACGGTGAAACGTGGCGATACCGAGATGTCATTCGGAGAGAACGCCGACTACCCCGATGGTTACCCCGACTACCTCAAGTTGGACGGCTTCACCCCGACGCAGACCATACGGAGCGACGACGGGTCCGGGAGCGACGGTGCGGGCGGGTTTGTTGTCACCACGATGGTCAATCCGGACGCCGGAGGCGCAGATTCGCTCGCTGCACTCAGCGGCCAGGCCGAGGAAGCCGGCTGCACCCCGGACGGGGATACGGATTCGATAAACGCCCGAGTCTCCGACATGGGTATGAGCATGGCGCGACTGACGTGCCCGATAGGGCCGGTGCAGATCAGCTTGCGCGATCGCCAAGGGTCCGAGCAGCTACTCCTAGTCTCGATCCACGACAAGGAGTAGCCAACCGATGGCCCGGGGCTCGCCGCTGCAAAGTCCCAGCGGCGAGCGCCGGCGGCGGGTATCGTCCCATTCAGCCGCAGTCGGTGTGGCGTACCAAAGGAGGTTCCCACCATGGGCATCAGAGGGCTAACGGTCGCGGTCGCAGCGATCACCATGATCACGCTGAGCGGCTGCGGAAAGATTGCCGAGAAGGCCAGCGAAACGGCCACCGAGAAGCTGAGCGAGCAGGCCTGCAAGGACAATAAGCCCGGGGAAGAGTGCGACGTCGACATCTCCAAGGACGGAGTCAAGGTCAAGACCGGCGACGGATCGTTCTCCGCCGGTGGTGACACCGATTATCCCGATGGGTACCCGGACTATCTGAAGGCCGATGGGTTCAAGCCCATCTCGGCCGTCAGCTCCGGTGACGGATCGGTCAACGTCACGCTCACCGGCAAGACCCCCGGGTCGGCATTGGTCAAGACACTCCAAGGACAGGCCGAGGCCGCCGGCTGCACCACCGACGACGCAACCGCCGCCACGGGCGGAGCCATCGTCACCCTCAACTGCAGCGAAGGCACCGTCACGTTGATGGGCATCGGTGACACCGGAGCCCAGCAGGGCGCCAACGTCACCATCACCCCCGCCTCCTAATGGGGTTGCTGGGTTCGTGAGAGTCTGGCTTCGAGCCGCTGGCCGGTGAGCACTCTTGCCGCCTGGAGCCCTCCGGGATTCCTAGGGTTAGATCGTGCCCCGGCTGGCAGGTTCGGGTTGCC
>ERZ1026800.1073-NODE-1073-length-19511-cov-5.716209_pt1 | contig 19511 bp, 8 predicted proteins | sample MGYA00520873_ERZ1026800 | MGnify/ENA primary metagenome ERZ1026800 (study PRJEB33270, sample SAMEA104284475) | anaerobic digester metagenome | biome: Anaerobic digester microbiome; feature: mesophilic sludge digester; material: Anaerobic digester biomass | place...
GCTAAGGGCTGTACGCCACTTTGCCGGATGCCGGATCCTGCAGATGGCAACGAGCGGGTAATCGTCGCCGCGCCTGAACTGGCCATCGAACCAGGCGCCTGCGGCGCTTGCTCAGCGAAAAACTGGCGCCACCGGGCATCAACGGAACCGGGATTATTCAACCAGCTCGCGTAAAGCTCTTCGACGTAAGCCGCGTTACCGGCAAAAAGCGGCGACGCGGCATAGATCTGCTGCAGGCTGTGACTCATATCGATTGACCGGGCTTCAGAAAAAGCTGAGGGCGTCGCGGATTCTACCTGTTCTGTGCTGCAGGCTCATCGTCCTTTGCAGGAACCCGATCCGGTCAGAAGTAAACGACAAACATCCACACTTCATAGACCAGCAGGATGGCATAGCCGCCGCAGAAGAATTGCAACAGCCGAACCACTGGAAAGATGCCCATGAACTGACGCCGGGCAACCACTGCCAGCAGCACCGCTGACAGGCAGGTACTGCCGATCTTGACGGCCAGAAAAGTCCTGACGTCGTGCGTAATCAGCGCGTGCATGACTGCATTGACCTCCTGCGCACCGGATGCGAGGAGATTCAGCGTAAACAACGCGTCGGTGCAACTCATCAGCACGACCGCCAGAACCATACAAAGCCAGAAATTGATCCTCATGAAAGCCCCCTGAAACAGTAATGAGAGTTAACCTTTTCGGCATAATTAAACGGGAACAAGACTCCTGTCAACCGTTCCGGCTGCCGTATACGGGCGCCGCGCCAGATTCAGGGCGTGTAGGAACTTTCATCCACAAAACGCCTCCATGGGACGAGTATGGCCGGGGTTCCAGCGGGTGTCAAGTCGGGAATCGGCACGAACGCATGGGATGCGACGCGAGCTGCTGGCATGGTCGGGACGGATCGGTGGAAGGTTCCCGAAGCGGGTCTGCAACTGGGCCCGTTGGCCGACTTGAGCTTAAGAACGTCAGGAAATGTTGACGGCCGGCGGGTCCCGGGCGGGTCCTGGGCCAGGACGGGAAGCCTTGTTGCCCGGGCGACGGCGACGCAGTACCAGTCTCCCAACAACCCCGTATCCGGACGTTGGCTCCCGGACGCCGTGGTCGTCGAGTGCCCACAGGTCGTCGGTATTCCGGGCCGGGGCGATTGTGGGGACGGTCGAGGGCAGATGCAGGTGGTCAAGAATGCGGGTGACGACAGCAGGGTCGGTCAGAAAGGCGAGTACGACCATGGGTGTGGCGCACCTGGGACAGGAAAGGGCGTCGACATGCAGGGCGCGATGCAACAGGGCTGCCCATGACGGGTGGGTTCGTTTTCGAAACTCCCCGGGTTTTGGGGTGACCGGGACATTTGGGAGCTGGCGATCCCCGGGGGTCTTGTCGTCCCCCCGGGCGTTCTTGGGCCTGGCTGGCGGGTGTGGCAGGGCCTTGCGGTACCTGGAGCGATTTGCGAAGACCCCGTGGTAGCGGACCAGATTCTGGTAAGGGGCGGGCAGCAGTGTGGCGAGGCGGCGTAAAAAGGCCACGGGCTCCAGGACGATCTCGGTGCGGCCAGCTGGCGTGGGCCACGGGCGATGCAACCGGTAACACACCTGGCCGTCCTGGGTCAGGGACAGGCGGTCCTGTGAAAAGGGTGCCCGCAGGCCGTATCGGCACAGGCGCTCGAGCCCGTCGCGATCGCTGGACTCGACGACCCGGGCTGCGTGGAGGGAAAAGCCGTTAACCCGGGCGCACAGGGGCTTGTGACCCGGGGCCGCCCCGCCCTGGTCATCGAGTGGGCCCTCACCAAAGATGTCGGTCTGGTGCCGTGGTGCCCGCGGCCCGGGGATCTGGATGGCTTCTGCAGACACGGAGCGCAGGGGGAGTGTGTCCGTGTCCAGGGTCTCGAGCTCCTCGCTGGCCTGTTCGAAGCGGCGGCGGGCCAGCTTGCCGAGGCGCTGGGCCAGGCGAAGTGCCAGTGCCTCGATGTCGCGGTCGGTCGGGGCCGGGACGGGCTGAAACACCCTGGGCCCGTCGGATCCGTCCTGCCCTTCCACGAAGACCCCGTCCAGGAAGACCGTGTGAAAGTGAGGATTGAGATTAAGAATTCCACCGAAGCGCTGAATGAAGGTCACGGCTCCGGTCTCGCCGCCTGGCAATCCGGCTTGCCGGGCGCGCAGGCGCAGCCAGGCCGCCACGGTGCGCTGGAAGGTCGTCAGGACCCGTGACAGGAACCCCTTGTCCGTGGCCAGGTGATACCGCATCTCCCAGGGCAGCGTGAGTACCCACTGCCGGTAGCGCGCCTCGGGCAGGACTCGGTCCACGAGGTCCGCAGCGGTGTCTGCAGCCCGGTGGGCCCAGCAAGACGGGCATAGGCGACCCTTGCAGGAGAAGGCCACCAGTCGCTCGGTCCCGCACGAGGGACACCGCAGACGGGCGAACCCGTGCTGGAGCATCCCGCAGGCCAGGTAGCGCGAGAACTCGTGCTCCACGAACGGCGGATACCCTGCGCCCGAGTCGTAACGGCGGCGGGCTTCGGCCAGAAGGTCCTGAACGTGGTCTCGTACCACCCTGTGAAGCGCAGTAGCCTCGGGGCGGCGGCGACGGTACTTCGCCGGAAGTGGACGGCTCGCAGCACCAGGCGTGCGCTCGAAGGCCAGTGGCGGGCACAGGGCCGTTGCATTGCCCATGATCCCGGGGGATTTGGCTGGGGTGGAATCCATCCACCGGGATATCGCCTCCCGGCGGCTGACGTTTCATCGGGCCTGTCAAACTGTCCGCACCGAACAAATCTCAGAGAGGCTTTTTGCTGGCGGCGACAATATCCGAAACGGGGATGTCGAACAGGTTCTTGACGGAAAGGGTGTCGCCGCCGGTGGCGCCGATGCGGACCGCCTGGGCCCACTCGGCAACCAACTCAGCGTCATGGTTGGCTCCGAAGATGCCCAGCGGGCTGATCCTCATCATCGCGCCGTTGGCCTGGCTGTCCGGATTGGGACGACCCCGCAGACCACCGGCGACGGTCATACCGCAATCGAAGGGACCGGAGTCCAACCAAAGGATGTACGCTTTTCTGGCTTCATCGGGATCATACCGTCCCTGATCCGCCAGCATGCGGGCCAGCAACAGCGCCATCTCGGAATCGTCGGTCGGTTGGCCGGCAATCGTGTTCCAAGTGCCTCCGTCGGCAAGTTCCCGGACGCCGCTCGGGTATTCCCGCCGGATGTCATCCGGAGCCCGAAACTCGACCAGGCTGCCAAGGGAATCTCCTGCAAGCTGGCCAAGCAGAGAGCCCTGGGCGCGGGAGAGTATATCGATGTCGAGGAAGTCCCGGCTCATCCGGTCATTGTCTCCATTTGAATATTCCATCGACCTGGAGGAGGCCGTTCGCCGTAACATAGCCCAGAGTCATGGGCCGGAAATTGTTGCAGAAGGATTCGACATACACCTTCAGCAACCGGCTCTGACGGAGGATGTCCAGTTCGCCGGAGAGATGGTTCACCACCTCTTGCGTCACCAGGGTGATCAGCTTTGCTCTGGCGCGGGAAGTCATCACATTGAACCGATTGAGGCTCATCAGGAATTCGTCTTCATCCTGAATGGCATCCTGGTCACCCAGGGCAAAGGAGGCGATGATCACATCACGCTGCTGCCCTTGAAACCGCTCGACCGTATCCACAGCGTCCCGGATAAGTTGATTCGAAGCGCCTAATGGCCCGAACACCTGCTGGAGCCTCGCGACGATCAACGCCTGTTGCGCCCGATGTGGGGTGACGATGCCAATCCCACTGCGCCAGAACTCATCCATCGCGTATGGGCTGTGCGAAGCAGCTATCGCGGCACCGGACGCTGGGTCTCTTTCATTTAGGAGCTGGTTGCCGAGGCGGCCATACAGCAGCAAGGCCAGAGCTGCCACCGAATCAGCTTCAAAAGGATTCCATTGACTGCTGCGACCCTCGGGATAGACAAAACAACTGACCGGGGCATCCGGATCAAGCAACGATGCCCATTCAGGCGTCCAGAAAAGCGTCTGGGGCCATCCGGCGGGAGCCTGAACCGTCGGGAAAGGTGTGATGATATCAGTCCGCATATCCGGAGAATAACTCGTGAGCGACCTGTCGTAGCCTTCTTCGTGGGCCAGCTCGACGATCACGCGACTTGAGCGATAATTCTCTTCCAGGATGGCGGGCTGAACTTGATGGAGCTGTTCAAAAAAGCTGTAGACCGAGCCGACCATCGCTTCGAGACCGACTGGCGCTTTCGCTTGGTGGATCGGTGGCAATTGCTTTGGATCGCCCGCGACCACAACGACTCCATCCGCTGCCAGAGACGCAAACGGAAGAATCGAATGGGCGACATCCACCTGTGACGCCTCATCGAGAATGATGCAGTCGAAGAACTCCTGGCGGGCGGCGTCGTTTCCAGTCACCAGAAGGTTGTGCGTCTGCTCCGGGGTAGCACCCACCACCGTGATACCCGTGCTGTTCTGCAGCCGCTGCCTTAGCTGCTGCACCGCAATAGAGGGATTCCATTTGGTCAGTTCCAGATCGAGACTGGCAGGAATGTTCTGGTCGATTGGCCGGTAACTGGAGCGGATGCGCACGCACCGCAGATCGGGATGCTGAACCATCTGACCGATGGCCGCGACAGATTCCAACAATACGTTATCAAGGGCGTTGTAAGTGGGAGCGCAGACCAGAAGGCGCAAAGGGATGTTGCGTTGCACCGCGTCAACAACCGCGCCGACCACTACCGCACGGAGTGTCCGGCTCTTCCCGGTTCCAGGAGGACCCCAAACGGTCTGAAGCCGGTGGCTTAGCGATGCCTCCCAAGCGGTCCACTGTGACGGATTCAGGGTTATTCCATTCTGCTCAATGTATTGCCTAATCGCCGGCACATTTCTGATCACCGCCGCATTCGCCATTGCATTGCCAGACCACAGCAGGTCCGCTACCGGACTCCCTGCTGTTTGCCGGCCACTGCGCCTTGTGGTCAGTCCCACCGCCCTCCGCACAAGCGCATTGCTCCGCGCGTTGGGAGGATTGCCGATGGCATGCAACGTCTCTCGCAACTTCTTTGTAAAGGTGTCAACCCACACAGGATCGAGAACAACGTCTTGATTGAAATCCGCCAGTCCTTGTTGCTCCAGATCGTCAAGCATCGTTGGATAGCGGTTGTTGGGGAGGACAGCGATCAGGCCAGCGTCGCGGTCGATGGCAACGATACGGACCCCGGTCGCGGTTTCCATATATATCCGCCATCCGGAGCCGTTGGGCGGCTCCAATGGAGTTCCTTGTGTTACCACCTGAAGCGACCTGTCGAGAAAACCGGGCATGTTCTCGGGAGCCAGCGCGAAGCTGAAATCTCCCTCGCGCGCCTTCACTTCCCTCGATTCCGGTCTCATCTCGTAAACGCGCATCCTTGGAAGCGCCGTAATCCCTAACTGGGCGAGCGCTGCTGTTTCCGCAGCCCCGGTAAGTCGACGGGTCAACCTTGCGCTGCGATACCTGGCCTCACGCTCCTCTGGCGGCATGGCCCTGATCTGATGCACCTCCAGTTCGCCAAGGGCGGCGTTGAGCCGCGCGAATCCATACCACAACTGACCGTCAAAGCTGATTCCAGATTGCCGCTGTGGCGGTTCGATACGGATTGGAGGGGCGATTTGTTGGAGAGTCGGCCGGAGGTCCTCTTCGAGTCGCCTGGTAATTGCTTCAAGAGCGCCGAGTTGCTTGGTCACGGTTTCGCGCAGGGTCACAAGTTGGTCAGACCATAATCTGGGCCGTGTCACCCGTGCCCAGATTTCATGGGCCCGCTCACTCGGAATTTGGTCGCTCAGCGTGTCTTCAAACAGCGGGTGTACTGAGAATGCCGCCACCTGCTGGGGCAGAGAAGCCTGGTGGTAGACACGGGCCGTATGGAAGAGCGTGTAATAATGAGGAATCGGGGCAGCGAGCAAGGTCCGCACGACCTCTCGAACAATGGTGATAGGTGATCGCCGAGTTTCCATGGCAGCGTTGGGCAACAGTTCCTCTGGCGGAAAAAGCCAAGCGAGGTGCTGGATGGTTTGGTCCGCGAGGATAGCTTGCAGATGGCGGCCGATAATCCGCGTGAGATGCTTGTATTGAACCGAATCCCAGATGTAGAACTGAACGGTCGTTCCCGCGTTGCGGTTTCGAGCATCCGTCAGGATCGTGTTGATGTTGTTCAGGAACGCCAAGAGCTCCCGGCGCTCAACGGGCAGGTCCTTCTGGTCGATCACGTGGGTGTGAGGTCCATAGGCATGGTGGGCTCTCTGGCCAACAAATCCGAATGGCTGGGGCTCGACCCAAAAGGCCTTCACACCCAACGAGAAGGTGATCGCACTTCCCAAGTCGAAATCGACCGAGAGGTAAATGTGCAGGTCGGCATATTTGGGCATGACCCCGGAGGTGCCGCTCTGTGGCGGGATGGCTGATTGCTGGGCTTGGAGGGATGCCGCTCTACCGGCCACGACGTGGCGTGTCGCTCTGAGCGAGTAGTGGGCGTTGAAGGCCGCTGAGGTCGGCTGCAGTTGCGCCAATGCAGAAACGTCCGACACTCCTTGATCGGTCAAGGCTGCAGATGCCCCTCGTGAAATAAATGCGACTCTGCTGAGATGATCCGTCTGCTGAGCAGTTGGCATGCAATGGAGGGCGTGAGCAGTCGGCTGGCCATTTCGATCAATCCACGGGTAGCCAAGGTAATCACATCCTTTGCATCTGTTGTCCACATGCCAGGGATGTTGCTGCCAGGGACATCCGAAAGCCCGGGGAAGATCGGCCATGAAGAAGTGCTTGACCCTGCCGACGAACACCTCGAAAGGTACTGCCTCGAGGTCTTCCTGCATCGCATCCCACATCTGGACATATGTGGGAGTGCCTCCCTGATCCTCGATTTCCCGGCAGGTCCGCACCAGGCTTGAGGCGTCGTGCGAACCCGGCCAGATCGCGGCATCCGGAACGACCACGTAACGGTTGTCCAAGCCCTGATCAGTAAGCCATCCAGCCAAGGCCATAGAGTAATAAGTGACTTCCGCGAAATACGAAGGAGATGGTTCAGCCGTGAGTTTGATGTCGATGACCCGGAGTTTGACCCGGTGGTCATCAGCGGCCAGCCACAGGACTGCGCCGGCCGGTGTGACATACCGGTCGATGTTCGAAGTGGGTGGCAACACTTCAATGAGGTCGGGCCGTAGCCGGGAATAATTCAAGCCATAGTTCTGCCTGTATCCTGCGATCCCCAGTGCGCCCTCGAAAGCAGGTCCCACGTCAAACTGAGATTCAACAAGGAAAGAGCCCTGCGGAGCGGTGGTCAGGTGGTTGACAAGTTCGATCTCCCGGAATCGTTCCTGGCCTGCGTGATTCGTGTAGCGGTCGCCGATAACAACGGCGGTGCCAAATGTATCCGAAAGGTCCGCGATCTTCTCCGCCTGCCATTCCTCACCGGCTTGGGCCAGGTATTCAAGGCCAGGACGGGGTGGTTGTACGGGTGGCATGCCAGCGGCTGTTCTTTCCTGCTGGAAAGCCTGGGTGTCAGGACTCAGGTTCAGCCTGAGCAGACGCAGACACTCGGTTCTAATGAATTGCGATAGGGCCTCTTTCCCAACCTGTGGCATGTGTCAGCGTCCTCCAGTAGAGCTTGCTTTCAAGGCGTCCGAGAGTGGCACAAAATGGGGATGAGCTGGAGCTATGACAGCCGATGCCACGATCATGGCGCGTTCAAGGTTCAAGCGATCCGGGTCGCGGAAAGCGATCTGTCGGGTCTTACCCAGATCTTCAGCGTATGCGGATGCCTGCTGTTTAGCCTGTTTGACTGCGGTACGCGGAACCGCCACATTGTCCGAACTCGCTGACGGCACCTGATTGCCCTTACGACAGACAAACACGGCATCCCATTTGATGGTGCCGTTATAGGAATGCAGTCCACCCTGACCTTCACCGCGCAGGGGCATAACGGTCGCACATTTCAGTCCGGAACGAACAAGTGCGTCCCCGAGAGCGCCCCAAGCCACGGGTGACTTGTGGTGGTAGGTGAAAACCATAATTCCGTCCTTTTTGAGCACGCGGCGGCACTCACAGAAAATGCGGTGCAAGCTGTTCCGGTAGACTTCGATAGACTGGTCGCCGCGATCCGTCAGAGCGAGGTTCTCCTTAATCGGGGCTGCAATGGCCGGATTGTCGTAAGGAGGCTCGGCCACGCCGAGGGACTGATGCCAGGCAAGGTAGAAATCGGAAAGTTCTGAGTAGCTCAGATTGTCGAAATACGGCGGATCGGTGAGGATTAGGTCGATACTGCCATCCGGAATCCCTTCGAGGCTTTCGGAGGTCTTGGTGGATATCGAAGCCCGGGATGATCCTCCCAGCACTCTCCATGGGTGCGTTGAGACTTCTTTCGCGGCGGTTTGGCGATAGATCATCGCTGGTTTTCGTCCACCCTTTGGGTCCAGATTGGTGGGCGCTGCGGCGAACGCCACTGCCTTGGCAATCTTGCCGAGGACATTTGGGAAAGTGCCGCGTCCGATGCCGTCAAGCCATGGGTTGATCTCCACCGGCCTGGTGATGTGCCGGTACCCGTGGATTGAAAACACCGGGCTGATCCGCCGATACCCGAACGCATAGGCCGTATACATGCAGTTCGTCGTAAGGTGCTCGCTGAAGGCAATGGCGAGAAGCTTGCGCGACTGAGGGTCTTCGACTCTGGAGATGGCCTGGCCCAGCAATGACAGGTGGAGCAGTTGGCGGTCGTTGAAGAGATCGCGGTATCGGGTGAAGCCGTGGATCAGTGGCCTCCCGTCGGATCGACCATCTGCCGGAATGATCCGGCTGGGTGCGAAGCCACCGCCGGCCTTTTCGACATTTTCCAGAAGTCTGCGTGCCCGACCGTAACGCATACGGTCGCCTTTGCTCGCCGCTTTGAAGTGGCGTGTGACACCGGTTGGAGTCTCTTCAAGATATTCCTGTGCGAAGAGCCGCCATTCAGGCCGCGTTGGCGCATCTCCACGCTCGCCAAGTCCCGACATGTCACCGCACCCTGGGCATCTGACCTTTCCCTGGTCAAGGGTCCCTTGTGCGATGCGGGTGCGCGTCCCGCATCCGCATCGGATTTCCTTGCGGACAATAGGAATCTCCGAGACCTCATGGCAGCTCTTGCAGAATACCCACTGGAGAGCTTTTTCCTTACTGTACGCCAACTGGTAATGGGGATGAATTTCAAAGGTCTTTCCGCAGGCTTCGCAGGTCCGACACTCAACCCAGAAATGATGGAGAACCACACGTTCGCCTGTACCTGGAACGGTTGTCCGGTGAAAAGGACTAATCTGTGCGGACACCATTTCGCAGAGAGCCGCAATCTCCGGTGACGAAGGATCATAAGAAGCTGTTTCAAGTTCGAATCGCGTGATGAATGTGGCAACCGGATCGATGTCGTACCCAATCACGCGGGCACCACAACGCTCGGCTTCGACTAGGCTGGTGCCTCCGCCCACGAAGGGATCGAGCACGACCGCACCGTCAAGTGATAGGTCTCCGAGGTACAGGTCCCAGAACCGGTCGGCTTCCTCGGATTTTAGGGACAGGCCTGTCAAGATAGCCCTGAACTGTGAGCCAAGACGCCGTGCAAACCAGCGGTGGACCCGGTAGATCGGATTGGTGCACTGACCTTCACGAAGAGCGAGCTCGGCGATCTCGGCAATGGGGACCTTGCCCGACTCCAACAATGTATGTTCGGGGAAGGCGGTGAAGCTCTCTGGGCGCTTCAAGCCCTCAAGAGAATGCGTTGCTTGAGAGGCGCGCTGGAACACGGTCATGGCGCTCCTTTGTACAGGAGTAGCTCGCATTCCAGACCTGTGGCCATTTGGACTATCTCTGGTTGAGCAGCCTCTCGTTTTTTCGGCATTTTTCGCCCCATGGGTTCTTTCAAGATTCCTTTTCTGCGACAGAAGCAAATGAATTCGCAAGCACCTCTTCTATTGTTGTTACCGGCGTCAGCTTGATACCGTCGAGCACGTAGGAGGGTAATGCCTCCGCCTCCTTCAAATTATCAGCGGGCAAAAGAACCTCTTTGACTCCAGCGTCGTAGGCAGCGCGGACCTTCTGTTGAATACCGCCCACCGGCAGGACTTTGCCCATAATCGTAATCTCACCTGTCATGGCGAGGTCGTTTCGCACGGGGACCTTTTTCAAGGCCGAAACAATGCCGGTAACGATTGTGATGCCGGCGGATGGCCCCTCCTTGGGTACACCCATAAAGGTCGCCAAGACAGCTACATCGAAGCTCTTTCGCCATTCGGCAGTTATCCCAAGGTCCTCATGCTTAGCCCGGATGTATTGTGCCGCTGCTTCGATGCTTTCTCGCATGACCCGTTGTATAGACCCAAGCGGTACGATACGGCCGGACCCTTTGGTCGCCTGCATTTCAAAATGCAAGATACAACCGTGGTCTCCCTCAACAGCCAGACCAACGACTTCGCCCACTGACGGTTTCTCAGGGAGCGCCACACGTTGCACCCGTTTGCTGTCCGGAAGCTCGGGCACCACCTGCCTTCCAGACTGTTTCATCAAGGCCCCCAGAGAAATACGGTCATACTCTCCAGGAGCAATCAAATGAAGCTGGTCCCTTACCCGTTGCCGTAGTTCGCAGGACAAGCTGAGGATGTCTTGAAGTTCCTCGTCGGAAACCCGGCCGTCAGGATGCAGCAGCTTCAATAACCCTGATGTGGTCTTCATCACTGCACGTTGGTCTCGGCCCGAAACACCGTGAGTCCTTCGGGCGTGATCCACTACCTCAAAGCGCGAGCGAACCGCGCCCAGCAGGTCAACGCGCCGGAGCTCGTGCATGATTTCGCAAAAATAATCCGTGATGAACCCATAATCTTTCGAGTAACTGTTGGGTGCCAATTTCGGGATTTCCCAACCAGGCAGGTAGCCATGGATTCGGTCCAAAAACGCAATCACCTGCAGGAAATCGGGTAGCGGCTCAAAGAGGTGATAGTATTTCTCGTGGGGCAGGTCTCCCTGGACGTCCAGGTTGCCAACGAACACCAAACTGGCGAAGGCAAGAATTTCTTTCTTCCCTCTGCTGAATTTGGCGTCTTGCATGTACCCCTGCATAATACTTACGAAAGACCTGGGGTCCGTGAAATCGGTGTTTGCGATCTCATCGAACACAACAGCATCCCGAACACCGACCTCGCCAATCCTTCCGTTATTCAGATTAATGAAAAGCTGGGCTGGAGTTGCTTTGCCGCCAGACAGCACATGGGCGTAATATGAGATATTACGATAAAGATACGTCTTGCCGGTTTCCCGAGGTGCGAGTTCCACCATGTTGACGTTGGTTTCCACGAGGGGAATGCAGCGGCATAGGTAGAGCAACTTCTGTCGCCGGGTCATCCCCTCCGGGTCCAGGCCACAGGAATTCACCAAAACATCGATCCACTCTTCAGTGGAAAACTCCCTGCGACGTTCTATGAACTCATCCAGATTGATAACGCTCACCTGAAAGGGCGTAAATGCTGTGATTTTAAAGGGTCTGATTTTTTTATTGTGTATTTCTGTCTCGTCGTACGTCAGATCGATAGTGCCCCACATCCCGCCCGAGAGCAGCATGGGATATTGACGGACGATGCTCTCCGGTATGTTTACAAAATTCTCGTTGATGGCGGAAATCGCCCCCCAATACTTATCCTCCGTTTCTACCAGTCGAGCCTCCAGACTTGCGATCACGGAATGGCTGCGGTTTTCCCGGATGTAATGCCTGATCTTCTCAGCCTCCGCACCGTAGACGAAAGTCTCTTTCAACCTTCTGACGACCTTTTCCATGTCCTCGTGGAAGGTATCCTCGGAGCAGTAGTTGTCGATAAGGTACTCCAGAACATAGCGAGGAAACTCGTCAACACCCGTGTTAATCGTATGAGCCTTGTTGACGACCTTGCCTCTGAAGACCTCTTTGAGCTTTAGGTTCATCCGCAGTCCTCCACCCACGACATAAGAAGCGCCAGGACCGATTTTCGGTAGCATGCCGGGCATGCCGATATGGGTGGCATTTTGAAATCCGGCATCACTTCATGCTCCTTGGCGTCAAGCCGAGTATTTTCCCAAGATGCGCTGGTACGCGGCGGATGATCTTTTCAGAATTCAGGCGCATAGAGAAGCGAATGGATCGCGCCTTTCTCACCATTCGCTGCGCCTCACGATAGGTAACGCTGATCCTCAGCGTCCTCTCCATAATGCCTGTTTTACGTTCTTCGTCCGAAGCGTCGGTCGCATCAGGCACAAACCGGAAGACGACTTCTCCTCCCGCGGCAGCGACATATTGAACTAATGAAGACAGGGCTGGTGTTGATTCCTTGTTCTGATAGACGGCTTGTACCTCTATTCGAAGCTCCCTATGTTTATGAGATTCCGTAAGCTCAACGGGCATCTTAAACTCGGCTTCTTCCCCTTCAATGAGTTCCGCGGGCCCGGCAATTGAACCAAGAACCAGCAAGCCTTCCTCCGGCGTTTTCACTCGCATGGCAAGCATTGGCACAAGCATTTCCTGGATCGAAATCCCGCCGTGCGAATATGCATCAGGATTGAAGTTGGCCTTTGGCCGAGCCAAGGCATAGCCCGTTTTGGGAAAAATGATCGATTCAAACTTCTTTTGCCAACTTTGTCTTGTGGCCCGGTCATACGCCTCTCCCGAATCAGGCATCCGCAGATCGCTGACCGAAAACTCCAAAACGTTATCGCGTACCTTTCGAGGCGCACCCACGGTGCCGAGTGTCTGCCTGAGCCATGCGTTCAGATAAAAACAATCATTGGGCTCATTCAGCCACGGAAGATCAACTTGGATGCGCTCGCGACCGATAGCACCAAATCCATGGTCGGCAACCACAAACACCTTGGTATCGGGTGTTAGGCCACGAATAATGGCCATAACCTCGGTGTCGATGATGTCCTTGATATGCTGCTGATAGATGAACGCCAGCGGGCGGCCAGGAAGGCACCGTCCATCAGGCAGCGTTTTCACGGGAATCTTATGGAGCTCCTTGTCACAAAGTTCGAATATGAAAAAATCGATATTGCCTGCGCGATATCGAACGGTCTCGCCTGTTCCCATGCCATCGGGGGCCACGACTTCAACTTCCCCTGCATACCCGAATTCTCGTTGCATAGCCTCTTTAAGCAGAGCGTCCTCGCCGCGTCTAGTGTCGAAGGACTCGGGGAAGGTCCCTGCAAAAATGGCTTTTCTGCTGATATGAGTTTCTGAAGGTAAGAGGGACGTGGCCGGGTAATCCGCGATGATCTCCATGCGATCCTCAAAAATGGGCCTGACCAACTCGTCCCATATGTCGTAACGCATGCCGTCGAACACAAACACCACTGCCTTCTCGCTTTGTGGGTCCCAATTGGGCTTTACGCAGCGCCGCAAGAACTGGCTGGTCAACCTTACTTCAGATGAATCCGAAGCAACCCATGATTTGTATTGTGTGGCCACCAGTTCCTGGTATCGGACATTCAAAACTGAAAGCGTCTTTTGAATCTCGTCCCGGAGCTTGCCTACGCGTTCTCTAATCCGTTCCTGTGCTGCCAGAAACGCTGGTGGCAGGTCGTTCGCCGAACGCGGGAGAAAATCCATACTAAACACCAGTCGCTCCAGAGCAGACAGGTAGAACTCCAAGCGGTTGACACGACGATCATTCCATAAGGCTCGGAACCACTTGAAAGTCAACTCAGAGACTGGTTTCACACTCAGATTCTTAACGGCGACATCCAAGGCATCCCGGATATCACGTATTGATCGCACCAGACGATATGCCGCCTTTAGGTTCTCCCAGGCTTGCGATGGTCGTTGTTCGATAAACAGGTCTTTTTTGCCATCTGCTTCCGCAAACAGCACCTGACCGAGTTTCTCATGGGCAGCGAGGGGCGGGGTGTCGGAAAGTAGACTGTCCAGACCAACTAAAAGGGCCAAGGAACGAATAAGGACGGAATAATGCTCGCTCTCGATAACCTCTGCAAAGCGTCCGTTCGTGATAAGTTTCAGTTGGTCGAGAAGGATAAGGTTGAGCATGTCCTTAGAAAGCGACGCCTCGACTTCCAGAAGGTCACGGTCAGCCCTATGGGGATCAATCGACACAAGTTCGGGTGCGGCCTCGCCAATCAACGATGTATCCATCTCGCTGAAAGCCTTGAGGTCCGGATCAATGCTTGTCAGCAGAAGCTTCCAGTGCTCAATGTGCTGGGACAATATCGTCGAGAGATAGAAAGCCCTGACAATCAACTCCGGCGGCGAGTCCGCAAACCAACAGAATGGAGCCGGTGCGCTGCGCAGTTCGTCACGGATGGAACGCGCCACTTCCGGGGCAAGTGAATCGAGCTCTTCGAGAGCAGGATACCCGATAAGTGCGATACGCCAGTAGATTCTTGCCTCAGGCCGCTTGAAAGCCGCTTCTGGAACGCCCAATGCCGAATAGGCGACAATGGTCTTGAAATCGTGATCCGTGAACCTGGTTGGATGAGCCACCCGCAGGCTCGCGTGTGCCTTCAGCACAGCGTCGATAGAGCCCGTAATCAGTCTCGCAAACCGCGGATCATTCGCCTCTTGAGGCCAGTTAGGGTCCCCGGTCTTTTCGATAAGAAACTGCCGAAGGCTAATGTCGATCCGCGCTGTATCCGCTGTTCTGGCAAGAAGATCCGGATAGAAGGGAGGAGGCGCTTTTGTCAGGGAGGCATGGGCCCTCCTTCGGGCCGGAGCACGATCTATAAGCAGCAGCTTCTTTGTCTCTTTTGAAACGGTTGCCTTTTCAAAGAGTTCCCTGAAGACGAGGTTTGTGGAGGCGATGATGACCGTGAAGCCGCTCTCGTTCGCGAACCGGTGGACAGCGCCGTCGGCTTCAGGAAGAAGGCGAAGCGAATCCTGGACAAGCAGAATTTGCTCATCCTTCAATGCCTCCAATTTTTCGATGACCCAGCTTGAAAGCATCGACGCAGCCTCCTATTCCAACTGAAGCATTGGAAGGGAGTCGTCGTCTCCCTCGTTACCGGTGAACTGTGATTCCAGGAAGCGGCCGAATTCCTCCGCCACATTCCCAACCTGATCTTTTTGGATGGTGCCTGTTTTGGGCCTGAAATCGGCCATTCTGACCCTCTTCACGACGATGCGCTTGAGGTACTTGTTAATGATGTCCACAAGATCAGGCGTTGCCTGGACCGCCTTTATAAAATATGCGCGCAGTTCATCGGTGGTCTTACATGCCAAGAGCCCTGAGATGGCAGGCTCAGACTTGCCCTGCTCCAGACGTTCCCGCACCGCAGGATTCAAGAACACATCCATCTTTCGCCGAAACGCCTCGTCGAGCAACTGGCTGGCTTTTCTGGCGGCTACGTCTGCCGTTTGCACATGGGTTGACGCATTCACAAACGACAGGCCGCATTCATGTAGCGGGCCGCTGCGCAGGTGATCCTCGACGGAAGCCCTCGAGGGCGAAGGACACTCGAACACCTCTGCGCGAAGCTGAGTCAGGCGGGCGATCAGTTTGTCCGTGCTTGCGGGTTGGAGTGCCGTGATACCGTCAAGAACTTCAAGGGCCTTGATATCGGCTCCCGTCATGATATCCAGAATCTTCTTGCGGCTCCCATCAATTTTGTTCACCGCGGATTCGTGCATCGGCAGATACACGGATGAGTAATCTCGGATCATCGAGGCAATCGTGTCCTTTTCCCCTTCGACCGGTGGGAAATGGCCAACGAGTTCAGTCTTCAGCTTGACGTCGGAATCAATATAGTCCTTCAGGTTGCCAAGCTTGGTTCGGACGGTTTCGATAGACTTTCGAGCCTCAGCCAGTTCTTTTTGATCCCCAAGGGTAATGGCGCAGTAGGCATGAGCGGTCCGGAGCTCGGTCTCGTAATCAAGGAACGCCCGAATGTCTTTGTAGTTTTTCAGTCGATTGGCAAGATCATCGACTTCGGCAGGTGCCGCCATGTTCGTATCAAAGGCCTGATACCCCATGGCCTCTTTGAGGGCGTACAAAAGGAGATGGATGTCGTCGCCGCCCTCTATGTTTGCGGCAAAGAGTTTCGCGACCTGCGTTAGTTCCGCTTCATACGGATTGGTTGACTTGAGAGCGTCAAACAGGCTCTGAGCCCGACTCGCTATCCGTGAGGAGGACTCCTTTTCCTGGGCGAACAGTTGCCGCAGCTTGGTCCTGTGTTCGGAAATAATGGCGTCGTCCTGAGTGGACGGGATTTCGATGCCGAGCAGTTTTTCCGCATACGGTCTTAAGACTTTCCAGTTCTCGGGTTTGGCTACTTTCTGAATCTCGCCTAAAGCATCCAGCACCTTGGTCGAAAACTCCACATCCGCTATGTTGGAGTAATCGAGCATGGGGATGGCAAGCCCGGCCTTTGCCCCCACGGTGACGCGCACTCGGCCATCCCGGACGAGGCAGAGCAGGTAGATTTGAACCATGCGCCGGGTGAGCCCATAGTCCTTCGGCCCACCGATGCCCATGAAGTTTTTATAAAGGGTGTCCACCTTCATGGTTTGCCCGTCGTCGGTCAGCTTGTCATCGATGAATGCCCACATGTCCTGCACATAGGTGTTGCCCGAAACATCCAGCTCCTTTTCGGCGCTCTTTTTCATGATGTTCAAGCCGAAGCCGAAGTTCTGCGCGGCGCTTATGTTCTGATTGGGCTTCGCCCCCTTGGGAATCCGGCCGGTCTTGACGATGCCGTTGATCACCTTGACCCCTTCCTCCTTGCGGAATACGAAGGGCGGATCGAACTTGATGTCCCTGGACACATAAGCGGCGGTAAGCACCCGATCTACCAACGGCGTTAAGATAGCCGCCAGTTCGCCGGCCACGCGGAACTCCATCTGAGTGTTGTTCAGCGCATCCACACGGCCCCGGGCGTAGCTGTTGTCCACGATCTTCACGATCTTGGCGAGATCGGATTGAAGCGCATTGGAAACCCAGTTGACCACCGCCACCGCATCCTCGGTTTCCTTGCCTTGCCAGTCGGAAATGAGTTTGCGGTAGGCAGCAAAATCGATGAGCCGGTCGCGTTCTTCCTGGGTCAGCTCCGCTGGAGTCCAGAGAAGAACGCGAGGGTCCTTGCGCCGCTCGATCAGTTTGAGAATCGAGGTGTCTGCGACATGCCGTGTACCAATATAGACAGCGAAATCAAAATCCGTCTGGTCGCTTTCGATTGGCGGCAAAGGCTGATTGTCGGCAAACATTCGTCCGAGATCGCGCATGCCCACTCGCCCCGTGATCTGCCGTCCCTGCCAAACCACATCCAGGTTTTGGTCCCCTGAGCGGACCGCGCCCTTGTCCTCCCACGGCGCAATAAATGGTGCAATGTCCCTGAAGGTAGATCGCACCCCGCTGGACAGATCAATAGTCATCTGGCGGGTGCGCACCGGCCATTCATCCAGCGCCAGAAGGTGGTCCCAGGCCTCCTTCTGCATGGCCTCGTTGGATTCCGCTTCGTCTCTGGCCTTCTGGAATTCATCCCTCGGATCGACCCCGGTGAAGACGGGATCGAAGCGGTACCTTGGTCGCTTCTCCTCATCGAACGCCTGGACGATCTGCCGCAGCTCCTTTTTTAGGTTGTCGGCAATGGTTTCGTAGTGCTGGTTGTTTTCATCCGGATTCGCATCGGCGTCCCTCTCGATGAGCACCGAATTGGCGATCTCCTCCGGCGTGATGCCTTGTTGGCGCGTGCGGGAAATATGGTAGAGGAAAAGGGTCTGGATAACTTTAACGGCCTTGTCGCGGTGGACCTTCAAGTAGCCCTTGGTCAGGCCGTCAATCTGTCGCTTGCAGGCCTCGTAAGCCCGATAGTCCGTCTCCCGCTTCGTCTTGATGGCCACCAGCCCGGCATGCACACCGCTCGGGTCCTCCTCGTACCGAACAGCCTCATCGAACAGTTCCCAGAGGCGGATGAGTTCGCGGCCCTTGTTTTTAATCTGGTGCTTCAGGGTCTGATGCATGAAATGGATCGCGGAGCGGGTCGTGGTCAGCTCGTAGGTGATCGCCCGCAGGACCTCGATGGCAGGTTTATGGAACGGGAAGAAGTGGCGAAAGTCCGTCTCACCGATGCTATTGGGCCAGGTGAATCCGCGTTTGTAATGGAGATAATAATTGCTAATGGCGGCAGGGTTTGTGATCTCTCTGACGCGCGCCAGCACAATGTCATAATAATCCCTGTCCTCTTCGAGCAGCTTCACCAGCTTCAGCCGGTCATCGGCAATGATGTTCTTGACCCCCATCTTGCTTTCGATAGCTTGCTGGGCCGCGCAGACGGTCCACACGGGCAGGTTGTGGATTTTCGCCAGCCGGTTGGATAACACGACCAGAGTCTTTTCGTCGTCGGTCCGCTGATCCTCGTCCCGATTCTTCATGAACAGCGACACTTCGTCCAACACCAACAGGACCCCGCTATACCCCTCGGCCAGGATAGTTTCCGTCATGTGTGTGAGGATGTCCTCAGTCTCGGCGGCGATCTGAGGTTGGACTTTCAGGTATTCGGTATAGAAGCGCCAGAGCTTGTTACCGCAGCTCCGCTTGTATTCCGGGGTCTTGTTCTGCTGGATGGTGCGGAGGAAGTCGTCAACCTCTTCGAATTCATCCTCGTCGAAAAATTTTGGGTCGCGCAGGAATTTGGCCAGGTCTTTCCGGTAGCGCTCCAGGTCCTCATTAATGAACCGATCAGCCAACAGCTCCACCGGATATAGGGAGATGTTCTTGCCGAGTTCGACCTGAATCTGTTCCTTGGCTGCATCGAGAATGTACTCGGAGAGACGCCGGCCTTTATCGGTCAGGCCCACCGTGCCGCTTCCTGCTCCTACCAGCGTCTTGACGATGACAAAGATGCCTTTGGTCCCCTTGCCGCTCTTGGCCTCTATACCCTCCTCCCAGAAACGGTAGAGGGACTCGCGCTTGCCGCGACCGGAGGCGTCCTCCTTCTTTTTGACGATGTCCCAGGCCTCTTTCCGTCCAAGCGCCAATGCGGAAAGAAAGCAGAGCAAATGGGATTTTCCGGAGCCGAACTCCGCCTGAATCCAATATCCCTGGCCAACCGGATTATCCTTTCGGTCACGCTTCCAGGGGGCTGCCATGTTGCGCAGGATGTCCGTGAGGAACGGCCGGACCGGATCGATCTGAAACTCCTCTATGGTCTGCAACTCCGGCTTGCGCGCCTTGCGGCTGGCTTCGGAGTTCGAGTCGGCCCAGACGTGTTTTTCCAGGGAATAGACGGAAATGATCTTGTCCGGAACCGTGCAGATCTCGGCGAGGTTTTGTCTGGTGGTAAAAAGGTCATCAGCCATGGGTTATTCCTCCGCTTTTTTTCTGCCGCGACGCTTGGGCTCGCTTGCCTCGCGCGCCAGCATGCGCGCGCACACCTGGTAGTCTTCCTCGACGCCCACCATGGCCTCCTCGGGCAGGTTGTCGGGGTTGAGTCCGCCCTTCTCGTACAAGAGCTTGCCCTGTTCATACAATCCGGCCCGTTTGCAGTGGCGTATCCA
>ERZ1026800.1075-NODE-1075-length-19472-cov-4.787852_pt1 | contig 19472 bp, 19 predicted proteins | sample MGYA00520873_ERZ1026800 | MGnify/ENA primary metagenome ERZ1026800 (study PRJEB33270, sample SAMEA104284475) | anaerobic digester metagenome | biome: Anaerobic digester microbiome; feature: mesophilic sludge digester; material: Anaerobic digester biomass...
TCACCAGCGGCACGACGGTCACGAAGTTCAGCCCGACCAACGATATCCCCCGTGGCCAGATGGCCGTGTTCCTCTGGCGGTTCTCTGGTTCGCCGCCACCTTGGAGCGTCTGACCGGGCCGAGAGGCAGGCAACTCCCAGGCTGATTGGGCATCGACGCGCCGAAGCGCCCATCCCGGGTGGAAGGTACCGATTTGGTTGGAAGTGGTCGGTTCCGGGGCGGCCGCTTACGCGGCCGACACTTCGGGCGGCGCCCCTGTGCGCACGCCGCAGCGTTGGCTGTGCACGGTGTGCCCGTATGGGGTCTGCCATTCGAAGAGCACCAGGCTGGGGTCATCCGGTAGCTGGCGACGGCGCATGGTCCAGCCGGGCCGGTGGGTCAGCCGATGATGAAATCTGCAAACGAGTGCAAGGTTATCGATGTCGGTGGGGCCACCGTTGTCCCACACGTCGACGTGGTGGGCGTCGCACCAGGAGGCGGGCCGGTCGCAGCCCGGGAAGATGCAGCCCCCGTCGCGCACGGTCAGCGCCCGGCGCATGTGCCGGTTGGCGTAGCGGATAGCCCGGCCCATGCGCAGCGCGTCGCCATTGCCGGACGTCTCCAGGGGCCGGATGACGGCGGCGGTGATCAGCCAGCGCATCAGCCGTGGGTCCAGCCGTTCGTTGTGAGTGTCGCGTAGTTCGCCGCTGTCGGCGTTGAAGTGCACAACCACCTCGGGTTCGGGCGCCTTGGTGGCATCGAGGTCTACCCCGGCAGCCCGTTCGCACAGCTCGACGAGGCCCTCGGCGCGTGCTTGAGGGCGGGATGGGGCGACGGTCAGGTCGCCTCCGGCCTCCTCGGAGGCTCGGTGATACTGCAACATCAATTCATCGGTGACCGCTTCGAGGTGAGCCCGGAGTTTCAGGGCGAGTTCGCCGACGAACTCGCCGGAGAGCCGGGTGACCCCGCCGGGCAGTTCGTTGAGGTGCAGCCGGTTGCGGCCGGCGTCGCCGAGGGGATCGTGGTTGCCGTCCTGGTTCAGCAGGTCGCACACACCACGCAGTTCTTGAACCCAACGGTCGTAGGTAGCCACCTGGGCCAGGTCGACGAGCGGGTCGATGTAGCCGTCGATCAAAGCCCGGAGGAGTGGCGTGACGTGGCGGCTCCACGCGGCAGCGTGGTGCCAACCCAGCCGTGCGTCCTTGAACGCCTCGGCGATGCGGGGGTGGTGGGCACGCAGCTCGGCGGCCACCCGCACCCGCCGTCTGGCATCCGCCCGGCCGATGCCGGTGCTGTTGGCCAGCCACGGGCCCGTCAGGTGTCCGGCGTAGGCAATGGTGTCGCCAGTGGCGTCCAGGTCGGCCAGCAACGTGGCCTCGCGCACATCGATGCGGTGACGCAGGGTGGCCAACTCGACCACCTCGGCCATCGGCGCGGTCAGCGCCGTCGAATGGTCGGTATCAGCCCGCGAACGGTCGGCCGGGGTGCCATCGCCCTTAGTCGATTCCGCCTCATCGAACATGTATCCCAGTATGAAGGAGGCCTGTGACAGTTAGGGGCGGTCTACGCCGATCTCGGGAAGGAGTCTTGAATTTCTCAGAACGGTTTCGGGTATCTGTTCTGGCACCAAGGTTGGAGGTTGCAGTGAGCCTTGCTCGATGTCGTCCGCCAGCTTGGCGATGCGTTCAGCCGCCTCGACCCTACGGCCTGCCGGTTCTGTTGAACTGGTTGGTCGGCTCGTCCGACGCCCCCCCGTCGGGTGGTCGACCCCGATGTGCCGGCGAGCGGCGCCACATCGAGCAGTGCTGTTCCCACAGAAGTCTCTGTGCCCACAGAAGTGACGGTGGATCACGTGTGGCACCAGCCCAATGCGGCCGTCGTCATCTCCAAGCTGCACGCAGGGGAGGTTCTGGTGCACTGCTGATTTGGGCCGGTGGGCTCTGGGCCGATGCGGCCTCGACACTTCCCGGTAGCCCCAACACCACCGCTCCAACCAACAACAGCCAACCAGTAACTACCCGACCCACAACACTTCGTCCCATAACCGGTGACCATAAGCGTCTGCCGTGGAAGCGCGCCATGTCAGCGATTGCTTTCGGCAGGAAGGAGCAGGCTTTAGGTTTTCGCGGTGCTTGAGATGATTCTGGAGAGTGGCGTCTGTGGAAGGCTCAACTGTGACCTCGTCCCGAACGGCTTCGCAGCGTTAGGACTCTACAGCGAGCGTTGGAGACCACTGTGGAGAACCCCAGAGATCTCCGACGCCGAGCTGACCCCAGAGATTGTTTCCCCAACAGGCTACTGAGCCATCGACTTTAAGTGCACAAGAATGGTCAATTCCCGAATCGATGGATTGCACTCCGTGCAGCGCATCTACCGGTGCCGGGACCGACCGAGGGTTGGTGGATCCATCGCCCAGCTGACCGTCGCCGTTCCACCCCCAGCACGCCGGGTTACCATCACCTTGCAACGCGCAGGAATGATTACCTCCAGCAGCTACTGAAGTGGCTCCTGTTAAGTTGATCACTGGCACGGGTTCCGGCACCGGAGTGCTACCAAATATAGAGCCAGACGTCCCCCAGCATTCAACGGTGCCCGTGTCGAGTACTGCGCAGGTTTGGTTCCTGCCGGCATCGATCATCGTCACTCCTGACAGGCCCGAAACTGACACGGGAGTCCCGCTGCCACTCACCCCCACGGGGTCTGGGATGGTCCCATTTCCGAGTTGCCCGTTTTGATTGAGTCCCCAACAGGCTACCGTGCCAGTTGCTTTCAGCGCACAGGTATGGTCAGAACCAGCAGTAATTGCTCGAACATCGGAAAGCGTAACCACACTCGTTGCTGTTAACCGCGGACTGGTGGCATAGGTGCCGTCTCCAATATGGCCGCCATCGTTGAGGCCCCAGCAGGCTACCGTGCCCGTCTCTTTGAGTGCGCAGCTGTGGCTTTCACCTGCGGTGATCGCAGTAGCGTCAGAGAGCCCGACCACCAGTGATGGTGTCCATTTCTTGATTTGGCTGCCATCACCCAATTGGCCCCAATTGTTGTCCCCCCAACACGCCACAGCTCCGTTGTCGATTAGTGCGCAGAAGTGGGCGAGTTGAGACATGGATGACCACCCTGCCGTGATTGCCGTAACTCCCGACAATCCATCGATGGGAACTGCCGCACGCTCGACTCCGAGCGTCCCTGATCCCCAGCAAGCAACGGTACTGTTGATCTTCAAAGCACACGACTGATGCCCGGCCGTGGCGATGGAAGCAACTCCTGTCAGCCACACCGGCGGCTTTAAACGAAAGATCGTGGTCCCTTCACCCAACTGCCCGAACTCGTTTCCCCCCCAACAGACCTTTGTTCCGTCGATCTTGAGGACACACGAGTGGGATTCACCAGCGGTCAACTCTGAGAACTCAGACAATCCAACGACGGTTGCAGGTGTCAGGCGATCATTAGTCCAGGTGCCATCACCAATTTGACCAAAGCCGTTGTCGCCCCAGCAGGCCATCCCCCCATTCTGCTTGGAGGCGCACGAGTGCTGACTGCCGAGGGCGAGTCCGGTCATCCCCGACATGCCTGCCAGCGGCGTTGGCGTTAGCGACTCGGCCGTTGTCCCGTCGCCTAACTGGCCACGATCGTTGTCCCCCCAACACGCCACCGTTCCCTCGACGTTGAGGGCACATGAATGCCGTGCCCCGGCGGCAATCGTGAGGACCTCAGTGAGGCCTGCCACCGGAGTTGGTGTCAGTCGGCTTGTAGTGGTGCCATCTCCTAGTTGTCCGTTGTAGTTGCCGCCCCAGCAGGCCACTTGCCCGTCGTCTTTCAGGGCACAAGAATGTCCAGAGCCAAGAGCGGTTGCGGAGACGCCGGAGAGGCCGACCACCGGAGTTGGTGTCAGTCGGTTTGTCGTGGTGCCATCTCCCAACTGGCCATAGTAGTTGAAGCCCCAGCAAGCCACCTTGGCATCGCGTTTCACGGCGCAAGTGTGGGAGTCGCCGGCGTCAATTGCCAGCACTCCCGAGAGGCCGAGCACAAGGGTTGGTTCCAGCCGGTTGGTGGTGGTGCCATCCCCCAACTGACCGCTGTCGTTACTTCCCCAGCAGGCCACAGTGCCGTGTGCCTTCAAGGCGCAAGAGTGCGATCTACCGGCCGTGAGCGAAATGGTCGAGGTCAGGCCCGGAACCTGAGTTGGCGCCAGGCGGTTGGTGGTGGTCCCATCCCCCAGTTGTCCCTCAGCGTTGAGCCCCCAGCACGCAACCGTCTGGTCATCGTTCAACACGCACGAGGAGCTGTCTCCGGCTGCTATCGAGGTGCCCACAGGCGCTTTTGTGCACGCGGAGGCGTGGAGGAACACGGCCACTTGGGCTCTGGTGACGGGCCGGGTCGGGCCGTATTTGCCCGGTGCGACACCGGAGGTGATTCCTTCGCCGACCAGCCAGGTGACCGGCCCCTCGTAATAGGAGCCTGCGTTCAGGTCTGTGAAGTCGTGGGTGCCTTCCACGCTTGGTGAACCTGCTGCGGCCCACAAGAACACCGCCATTTGTGCGCGGGTGACCTTCGCGGACGGCGCGAATTTGCCCGGTGCGACACCGGAGGTGATTCCTTCGCCGACCAGCCAGATAACCGCCTGTTCGTAATAGACGCCCGGTTTGACGTCGGTGAAGCTGTGGCCTCCGGCTGGTTGCGGTGAACCTGCGGAGGCCCATAGGAACACGGCCATCTGGCCTCGGGTGACCGTTGCGGTCGGCGCGAATTTGCCGGGTGCGACACCGGAGGTGATCCCGGCTTCCACCAGCCAGCCGACTGCCAGGTTGTAGTAGGAGTTCGATGGCACGTCGGAGAACCCGTGCGGTCCGGGAGACACACAAATGCCGCCGGGTCCGGGTTCTGGTGCACTGCTGATTTGGGCCGGTGGGCTCTGGGCCGATGCGGCCTCGACACTTCCCGGTAGCCCCAAGACCACCGCTCCAATCAACAACAACCAACCAGTAACTACCCGACCCACAACGCTTCGTCCCATAACCGGTGACCATAGCTGTTCACGCTCAACCCGAACCACGAATACGGCTACGCAACAGGAGGTGAGGGTCCGTCGCTGACGATCCCCAAACCCCTTGCAATTCCAGCTCCACTCTTGGGTTTGCCGTCATGAAGCAGGTGACGCGCTTCGACGCGTGCTTTCGCTTCGCTGGGCGATCCGAAGCTGCTATCGAAACCGGCACGGAGCCGCCCTCGGCACCTCAGGAGCCGTCCGGGAAGGACAACTCCGCTCGCTCGAGCGAGGCGGCGAGGACGTTGGCGAACACATCGACGTCGCCGTCGCAGGCGTCCAACTCGCCGGGACCCAGGACGAAGACCCACGCTCCGTCGACGCATGCGAGCACACACGGGGTGCGGTCGCCGGTGATCTCCTCCACCTCGGGGGACCGCTCGTTGCGATGCAGCGCCTCGACCGGCACCGGCACGCTGCAGCGCCAATCTGCCCACGACCGTCGTTCCCTGACGAGGCCGTGGGTGATCGAGCAAAGCGAGCAGTGGGCGGTGCGGCGCAGCTTGCCCCAGCCGTAGGCCAACTCGCCCCGTAGGCCGCCGTCGGCGTCGTAGATCATGATCAACTCGGTCACCACCGCCTGCGCTGTAGCGCCGTCCAACCTGGTGGGATCAACCACATCATCGGCTGTGAGTGATGTGTGCACCGTTCGATTCACTCGGTCATTCTTTCGCGTCTCGCCGCTCGATGGAGGTTGGTTCGATGCCTCAATGTGCCGGGGATGGTCAACTTGCGGAAAGGTGTTGGCGGAGCGCTTCGCGGATCACTTCGGAGACCGGCACCCCTTCGTCCTTGGCGCGGGTTGCGAGCCGCTGCTTCAACTGGGGGTCGAGTCTCACGGACTCGACCGTCGACGGCGCCGACCCGAGTCGCGGGCGCCCGCGCTTGCCCCGGCGAGCAAGGATCTCATCGACGTCAAAGCCGGCTTCCGCTTCGTCTGCCAGCCGTTCGATCATTTGGTCGGTGATGGGAGCGCCTGACTCGGTGTGTCCGTAGTTGCGATCTGTCATGAGTCGAGCAGTATTCGGTGGGTTGCGCGGAGTCGCATGGCATGAATGATCATCTGCTCACCTGTGGATGTAATGAGTACGATGATCTCAAGCAGGTTCGCCGCCCAGTCCGGTCCGATGACGAGCCACCGGTCCGGGTCTTCGCCGAGGTCATCGCCCAGCACCGAGTGGTCGAACGCATGCAACATCTCGGCGGTAGATACTCCTTGGCGACCTGCCGAGCTGTGGATTTCCACATGAACCTACCGTACTACGAAAATGGGTTGCTGTGATGAAGCCAGGGCATCGGAAGAACCGATTCGAGGTTCATGGTCTGTCGGGGCTCGGCATGGGCTGCACCATGCTTTGTGGGGCCCAGAACCCTCGCGGACACAGCATCGTATCGATGAGGAACTCCATGGACGGGGCGTACATGGCTCGCAGCTTGGTCCCCTCCTCGACGCACAGGTCGTAGGGCAACAGCTCGAAGCCGTGCTGCTCAAGCTCGTCGTAGAGTTCCCGAAACATCAGGTCGCGCTCCACCGGGGTCAGACGCGTCTCGGCACGCCAGGGACCCAGGTCTGCTCGAACGGTCATCTGGCGAAAGAGCGTCTCGGCCCGCCGCAGAAACCAGTACGACGACCCGTTGGATGCACCAACGACCATTTGCGACTGCACGGCGACGTCCGAAAGCAAACCCAGAGCGGTGATCCAGTTTTGCCGTCGGTCGTGGCTGCGGAACAGGCGCAGCATGGGTGCCGAACCGTGGGTCTCGGCGACGGCAGCGGCCCAGCGCTCCCACTCGGCAAAGCGGGCGTCGAGCTTGGCCGGGTCGCCGTCGGGTGCCCACGCCTTCATCAAGCTGGTTGGGGTGATGCGGTCGCCGGAGCCATCGTCGATGGTCATCAAAATTTGTTCCCGGTCGGAGTACGCGCCATACAGCGTCGGCAGATAGCCGATGACGAGCGCCGTGGTCACCACGCCTGCGAAGCCCTCGACCAAAACGCCGAAACGGGAAACAAACTCGACCGGAACGGCATCGCCGAAGCCGATGGTAAAGAACGAGACCCCGGAGTAGTAGATCGAGCTCAGTACCGAGTCGACACCCTTCACGCCGCCAACGCCTGCCCAGATCATGCCGAAGCCCACGACCTGGAGGGATACCCACAGGGTCAACAACACCAGCAGCAGGAACGGGCCATACGTGGCGAGTAGGCGCTCTCGAATCGGCCTGTCCTGAGGTATGCGCTCCGCCATGGCGCGGACGAGACGGAACCCAATCTTGGCAACGACGCGGGAGGGCCACCGGTCGGCGAAGCGGGACGTGGAGGACGACGTCGTCACCAGGGTGTTCACCAGGTCGGTGAACGCCACCAGTACCAACACGGCCCCGACAACCACCAAGACGATGTTGGCGATCATGGCTCCATGACCACCCAGCCGCGCCGCTGCAACTCGGTGGCCAACACCTCGTCGCTCACGTCGCGCAGCGTTCGCTGCGCCTCTTTGGCCCGGCGCTCGTCGCGTGAGATGCGTCTTGGTGCTGTGGGCGTTGCGGTCGTCGAAGATGCGATTTCGTTGCCTCCGTGTGGCTCGGGACTCGGACCGGCGTCCGTCGCGTCAGATCGTTGCTGCTCCAACTCGGTCTCCAACAGCTCGATCAAGGCGTCCGCCTCGCCGCGGGTGAACCTTCCCGCGGCCTGACGCTGGGTGAGGTCGAGCGGCCCGCGTGCGTCACGGAAGTCGCTGTGACCCGCCTCGTTGAGCAGCTCCAACAGCCGGTTCACCTGACGCTGTCCCGCTGGAGGGCCGGGTGATTGTCCAAAGGCCACGGGCCGAATCCTTCCACCTGGACCGAGGCCTCGCAGCCATCCTGCGGGGGAGCGGTGCCCGGGGAGTGCTCCCCGGCCGGTTGTCGGTGCGCGGTGGTTCGGCCGTGACGTCGGCGTTCTGGGACCATGGACGCCCATGTGTGACCTGACCGGACCCACCCCGGTGCAACTGAGCCTGAGGCTGGCCGACGAGCGCGGTGACGGCGTTGAAGCTCTGGTGTGGGGCGGGTTGATCGAGAACCTGATCCTGCCAGACGGGATCTCGGAACAGGCGGCCGACCCTGGCGTCACCGAATGGGTGATCAGCTGGCTTGATCCGCCCCCCGACCGGGCGATCGAGCGCCTGGTGAAGGCGTTACGTGGGATGGGTGCCACTGAGATCTCGTTGACGACCGTGGCCCTCGATGTCGGGCTGGACGGGTGGCGTGAACATGCTCGGGAGTGGACGGTCGGACCGTTTGTGGTGCGACCGCCGTGGGTGGAGCCAACGTCGGGTGATGAAACCACCGAAGCGGCAATCGACCTGGTGATCGACCCGGGCGCCGTATTCGGCTCGGGCTCGCACCAGAGCACGCGTATGGCTCTGGAACTGCTCTCAGCACGATTCGACGGTGCGAAAGTCGGCGTTCCGCTGGTGGTGCCGGACGAAGTGATCGATGTCGGCAGCGGTTCCGGCGTGCTCGGCATCGCCGCCGCTTTGCTGGGTGCGGGCGTGGTGCGGTTGGTGGAGTTGGACCCGGCCGGCGAGCGGGTGGGCCTGGCAAACGCCGCCGCCAACGGGGTGGCCGATCGGGTGCGTTGGGCGGGAACCGATGTTGCCAAGCTGGATGCCCCGGAAGGTGAGGCCGCCCGGTTGGTGCTGGCCAACCTGCTGATTGGCGGGCACGAGTCGGTGGCCCCGTCGGTGCGACGAATGGCCGCCGTGGGTGGCACGGTCATCGTGGCGGGGATATTGGAGCATCAAGAGGATCGGTTGCTGGCCGCCCTGGCGCCGACGGTCCCCCTGAAGCGTTTGGTTGAGCCATCCGAGACCGACCCGACCGTCGCCTGGGTGGCCCTGACCCTGCTGGTTACCGACCCTCACGGTGATCGAGCCTTGGGGGAGCGCACATGAGGGTGGTCGCTGGGTCTGCGGCGGGTCGCCGCCTGGAGGCGCCGCCCGGGTCGGGAACCCGCCCGACGGGCGACCGGGTGCGCGAAGCGACCTTCAACTCGTTGGGTTCCCTGGGCCTGGTGCAGGACGCCACCATGGTCGACCTGTTCGCCGGCAGCGGTGCGCTCGGTATCGAAGCGCTGTCCAGGGGCGCAAGCGAGGTGACGTTCGTCGAACGGGACGCCAGGGCCGTGCGGGTGGTGCGGGCCAACCTGAACACCGTCGGGCTGACCGAGCCGGCCGAGGTGGTGCGCGCTGAGGCGCTCGCCTTTCTCGAATCGACGACCCGAACCTGGGATGTGGCGCTCCTCGACCCGCCTTACGCGTGGGACGGGTGGGATCGGCTGTGGGCGGCTTTGACCACCGAGTGGGCGGTTGTGGAACGAGACGTGGAGACCGAGGCCCCCAAGGGGTGGACGCTTCAGCGGGCCCGCCGCTACGGCGGTACCTGGGTGTCGGTGCTCTACCGAGATGCTCCGTGAAGCATCGGCTGTGAGACCTCGCTCAGCACCCTGCCCCGCATCCGAGCGCCCTGCTCCGCATCCGGGCACCCAGCGCAGCTAGCCTCGCCGTCGTGACCACGGTGCTCTATCCCGGCTCGTTCGATCCCATCCACAACGGACACGTGGAGATCGTCGAAACCGCCTCCCGGCTCTTTGATCGGGTGGTGGTCGCCACCCTGTACAACCCCCAGAAGCACTCGGGGCTGTTCGACCTGGCCGAGCGGAGCGCACTGATCGAGGCCAGCCTGGATCACCTCGACAACGTGTCGGTCACCAGCTTCTCCAGCCTGGTGGTGGACCTGGCACGAGAGGTGAAGGCCGACTTCATTGTGAAGGGGCTGCGTGCCGTTTCGGATTTTGAATCCGAGCTGCAGATGGCCCAGACCAACACCACCATCTCTGGCGTGGACACCCTGTTCATTCCATCCGCCAGCTCACATTCATTCCTGGCATCCAAACTGATCCGAGAGATCGCCCGCTTCAGTGGCGATATCACGGCGATGGTGCCCCCGGCGGTTGCCGAGGCGCTCCAGCACAAATTCGCCGATTCGAACGAGGAGAACCCCACATGACCGACGGCGTGAGTTTTGACGACGATTATCGGGATGACGACGGCTATGACACCAGGCCACTGGCCTCCGGCGAGTACCAGGCGTACTCGGCCGGCGATTACGTGGAGGAGGCCCCGGTCGAGGACCTCAACGTCGACTTCGCCGACGAGCCCCTGGACACCGCGGGGTACACAATGCCGCGCACCGAACAGTTGCTGCGCCGGGTTGTCGACCTGATCGAAGGGGCCCCCGGCCTGCCGATGTCGGCCTCGGTTCGCATCAACAAGGAAGAGATTCTGGAGCTGTTGGACGATGCCGTTGCCCGACTGCCAGACGAACTGCGTGCCGCCCGCTGGCTGCTGAAGGAACGCGACGAGTTCCTGGCGAAGACCCGGCGTGATGGCGAGGAGATCATCTCGGATGCCAAGGCCCGAGTGGCCCACATGGTGCAGCGCACCGAGGTGGTGAAGACCGCTGAGAGCCGTGCACGCAAGGTCACCGAGGACGCTGAGGCCGAGGCCCGGCGTATGCATCACGAGGTGGAGGACTATTGCGACCAGAAGCTGGCCAGCTTCGAGATCGTGCTGGAGCGAATCACGCGAGCGGTTGGCGCCGGGCGCCAGAAGCTGTCGGCCACTTCGCTGGCCGAGGCGGCGCTGGCGCCTGACGAGGAGGATTCGCTGTCGGAGGCGCTGTTCTTCGACCAGGACGCGATGGACGCTGAGCGTGAGCAGCAGCAGTAGCAGTAGCAGTAGCAGCACTGGCCACTGTGGTGCCTCCGGCCCGCGCGGAGGTGCTCCCCGCCGACTGCTGGTGCCCGTCGCCGAGCTGCGACGCCGGGTGGGGAATGTGGACGAGGTGGATGCCGAGGTGGCACTGGCCGGCGCCGAGGTCATCGGCACCCGGCTGGTGGACGGCACCGAGGCACGCGTCAAGCTTCGGTTGGAGGCGCTGTCCGATGGTGTGGTGATCGGCGGGTCGGCGGAGGCGGAGTGGACGGGGGAGTGCCGCCGTTGCCTGGAGCCGGTATCGGGGGTGACCAATGGTGAGATCGACGAGGTGGCGCGGCCCTACCCACTGGACGGCGAGTTGGGGATCGAGGACGATCGAATCGACGTCACCGAGGCGGTCCGAGCGGCCGTGGTTCTCGGGTTGCCGCTGGCACCGCTGTGTCGCGAGGACTGTGCCGGACCCGATCCAGAGGGGCACCCGGTGACCATCGCCGACGATGCAGATGACGGGCCCGCCGAGGCCGAGGAGCGCCCTCCCGACCCTCGATGGGCGGCGTTGGCAGAGGTTCACCCCGACCGCTGAATCGCCACCGTCGGCGCCCGAGGTGCATCCGGTGGGCTCTGGGCGGTATCGTTGTCGGCTGCCCGACGCTCACACCCATGCAATGGTGTGGGGTACCCCTCGATCAAGGTGTTTCTCATGGCTGTTCCCAAGCGCAAGACCTCCAAGGCGAAGAGCCGCAGCCGTCGGGCCTCCAACTGGCGCCTCGAGTCGGCACCCCGGTCGCTGTGCGATCGCTGCAACACCCCGAAGCGCCCCCACGCCGTGTGTAGTAACTGCGGTTGGTACCACGGCCGTCAGGCCATCGAGGTCAGCTAGACCAGCTTGGGTCGACCATCGCAGGGGATTTCGCTCCTGATCGAGTGAATAAACCTGATGGCGCTGGTTCTTAGAAATTGAACGAATGGGTATGGGTCGGCCTCTTTGGGCTCTCCTTCTTGGCGCTGGTCGCGGGCGCGGTGGTCGCGATCGTGGCCTTGGACAAGAGGCAAGGAACAACGACGTCGACGGCGGAGGGCAGCCGCGGTGACATGGCTTCGATCGAGAGCGGTCCGGCCTACACGAGGCCGACCGCACGTGTTTTCGCCTCGAAGTTGAGCTTGAGCTTGGCTGATTCGGTGGTGAATTCCATCGTTGTGTCCAGGTGGTCGACCGTGCCGAACGCCGAATCGTGGCGTGGGAAGTCGCCGAGGTCCACCTCTAACCCGTCCAACGTGAGGGGCCCGGTTGACCCGAAGGTCATCGTCCCCGCCGAAGCGGAGTCGTAGCTGACGACGAAGCCGCTGTCGGTGCGCTCCACCTGCGGTTCAACCTTCAAGACCGATGCCTTCCAGGCCGCGAAGCCGCCGTCGGCGGCCTCGCCGACCTCGACGATCCAGACGTTGTCGGGGCCGCCCTCGGCCACCAGGTCGAAGGGTTGCTCCATGCCATCGGTGGCGAACCTGGTGGGGTCGTAGTCGCGCCAGGTGGGGGTGCGCCACGACCACAGCGCGATCCAACCGTCGCCCTTTCGTGCGAAGGTCCAGCGGCCTTCCTGAGCCACCTCGTCGAAGCGGTCCTGCGGCACGTACGCGTGTGTGAAGGGCTGGTAGCCGAACACGCCCCACAACAGTTCGTCGGTGGTCTCGTCCCACGCCGGTTGGTAGATGTGGATGGCCGCCCGCTCGTGTTGGGCCGAACGGGGCATGGACGCCTCGCCGGTCCAGTAGCCGGGCCGCCCGTCTTCGGCCCAGTCGGTGCTCTCATCTCGGTCGGTCACCGGGTGATTGGTGAAGACGAGGGCGTCGGCGTCGATGGCCGCCTGCCAGCTGTGGGCCTGATCGCGCATCTGGCCAAATCGGTGATCCTGCACCGATGCCAGCGACACGGCGTCGCCTCGCCAGGCGTAGGTGTTGGCCTCGCCGAGAAACCCGAAGTTGACGATGGCGTGGTTCTTTTGAAGCCAGGGTCGGATGCGGTCGATGTCGCCGCCGTTGAGGTCGACCAGCGCCTTCACCTGGGCCAACAGGGGTACCTCGAACAGGTCGTACCTTTTGGCCTCGGACAGGCCAATACCCGCCACCTGCCAGGTGCCCACCGCTCCAAGACTCCACCAGAACGACAGGTTGGCCGGGTCATCGAAGTGGTATCCGAACGGGGCCTTGGGGTACTCGGCCACCGGCGCAGCGTCGTCGACGAAGATGCCGTGACGCTCGCGAACCACGCCGGGCGCCTTGGCCAAGGCCATGTCGACGACCGCCTGGGGCGGACGGTATGCGCCGGCTGCGCACAGGTAGGTGACACCGGTGTCGGTGTGGCTCTGGTAGTCGAAGGTGGTGTCGTCGAAAAGTAGCTTGGCGGTGCCAAAGGTGGCCTCGTCACGCGAGGTCATCTTGTCCTTTTTGTAGGTGCGACCCCGGGGTGCGGTGTAGCACCCGGCGTGGGTGTGGGCGGCCAGGTCGACGAGGCAAAGGTCGAGGGCCATGGCCGCAGGCACCGTGAGTTCGGGGTCGTCGCCCAGCTCGATCAAGGTGATCAACGGGGTGATGTTTTTCAGCATGTACACGTTGGAGTGCCACTCGAAGAAGCCAAACCGGGCGCGCTCGCTGATCCACTGGAGAATCTCGGGCTTGGAGCGCTCCATGTGCTCGGCGCCGGTCAGGCCGGTGACCGTGAAGGTCTGCTCGCTGAGGTGCTGCCCGGCGAGAAACTCGATGACCCGCCCGATGACGATGTGGTTCTCCGACCAGTACCAAAGGTTGTCCAGGCGTCCGTCGGGGTTGGGGTCGTTGTACCGGTAACGGTTGTCGACCAGCCGCTGCTCGATGGCCTGAAGCAGCTTGGGGCTGAGCGTGGTCATGTTGTTGCCGACGGTGGCCCCACTCGACTCGGACCCGGCACCCAGTTTGAGCAGCCACAGCAGGTACATCAGGTCGAAGTCGCGGGTGTCCTCCCACGAATCGATCTTGTCCCAGGTGTCGGCGAAGGCGTCGACGGTGACCTCGTCGACGGCCCAGCGGTAGTCGGGGTCTCGACCTGCCCGAATGAGATGACCGGCCACGCCGGGAGCGCTGCCGGGGATGAACTCGGCGGTTGCGAACCTCAGGTACTCGTCGATGCGCCGCTGGTACACCGCCTCGTCGATCAGCCCATCGCTTCCAGGCTGGGAGAGCGCGGTGGCACAGCCGGCACCATCGATGCACTCGGGCTGGTCGTCGGCCCGCCGGCCGTTGCTGGTGCACGAGGTCAGGGCCAGCGCCCCCGCCAAGCCGGCCGAACCCGTCAGGAATCCGCGTCGATCGAACTTCATGGTTGACCCTCCCCATTCCCCCGGACACATGGCCCTCAGCGGCCTTGCGCCAATGCGCCCGATGGTACGCGTCGCCGGCGCGGCGACGCTCTGGCAGCCTGGGCACATGAACCTGGGTATCCGCACCGTCGACCGCACGCTGGTGGTCACCATCAACCGGCCCGAGCGCCGCAACGCCATCGATGGCCCGACGGCGGACGATTTGCATCGGACGTTCGCCGGCTTCGATGCCGACGACACACTCGATGTGGCGGTGTTGGCCGGTGCGAACGGAACGTTCTGCGCAGGCGCCGACCTGCACGCCATCGCCGAGGGCAACGGCAACCGGGTCGCCGGAGACCTGTCGGAACCGGCTCCGCTGGGCTGCACCCGGCTGGAGCTGAACAAGCCGGTGATCGCGGCGGTGGAGGGCTTTGCCGTCGCCGGAGGGTTGGAGCTGGCCCTGTGGTGCGACCTGCGGGTGGCGGCGAGCGACGCCACCTTCGGGGTGTACTGCCGACGCTTCGGCGTGCCGCTGATCGATGGCGGGACGGTTCGCCTTCCCCGGCTGGTCGGGCACAGCCGCGCCATGGACATGATTCTCACCGGTCGGAGCGTGTCCGGCAGCGAGGCCGGCGCGTGGGGTCTCGCCAACCGGGTCTGCGAGCCGGGTGAGGCGTTGGACGAGGCGATCGAGCTGGCCACGTCGTTGTCGGCGTTGCCTCAGACATGTCTGAGGAACGACCGAAGGTCGTGCAACGAACAATGGGGCCTCGGGCTTGGAGCTGCCCTGGCCAACGAGACTCGGCTGGGGTTGGACACGTTGCGCAGCGGCGAGTCGTTGGCGGGTGCCGGTCGCTTCGCCGCCGGCGCCGGCCGAGGAGGGACTCCCGCCGGGGCAGCCGAACGAGGTGAGGCCCAACCCAAGCGGTAGTAGTGTCCTTGGCTCCGTGCGCCCTCTTACTGCGCCCGAACCACACCCTGGAGGTAGCGGTGCCTGCCGAGACACACATGGAACGCCAGTCGCTTGATCGTGATGCCGTGCTGCAACTCGTCAGGGAGCAACTGGCCGACATCCTGGAGGGCGACGCCGACACCATCGCTGAGGACGACCGGTTCGCCGAGGACCTGAGGGCCGACAGCCTGGCCCTGGTGGAACTGGTTGAGCTGATCGAGGACGAGCTCGCCGAACGATCCTGCGCAGTGCTCTTCGACGATGAAGACCTGGTGGACCTGCTGACCGTTCGTGATGCAGTCGACTACGTCATGGCCCGGATGGACTCCTGAGTTCCGGGTTCGACTTCGATCGCCCGTCCTCACCGCCATGGCGTCGGTGACCGCGAGGAGTCTTCTCAGCTATGGGAAAACGACGCAAGGTGCCAACCATCGACCACTCGTCGGAGGACCGCGCCCTGTCCGAACGCCTGGGCTACGTGTTCACCGATCCTGTGCTGCTGGCGCTGGCGCTGACACACCGTTCGGTTCTCGGTCAACAAGGCTTTGCCCAGTCCAACGAACGGTTGGAATTTCTCGGTGATTCGGTCCTGGGCTTCGTCGTGTCCGACGCGCTCTTCCGTCGCAGAAGTGATCATTCCGAGGGCCGACTCACCAGGGCCCGGTCCACGCTCGTCAACGAGGCCACGCTGACTGATCTGGCCCGCACGCTTGAACTTGGGAGGGCGCTGAGGCTGTCCAAGGGGGCCGATCTGCAAGGGGAGCGCAACAACGGTGCAGTTCTGGCCGACGCCATGGAGGCGGTGCTGGGGGCGGTCTATCTCGACGGTGGAATCATCGAGGCCCGCAGGGTGGTGATGGACCTGCTGAGCGACGTCTTTGATGAACGTCTGGGAGCCTTCGATCCCAAGTCAAGGCTGCAGGAACTGGCCGCACGGCTGGTTGTCGACCTGGGTGAACGTGACGGAACCGACGGGGCGGATTTCATGCCCGACTACACCACCGTCATGTCGGGTCTTGAACATCGGAGGGAATTCAGCACTACCGTCAAGGTGCTCGGTCAACAGTTCGGACCTTGCACCGGCACATCGAAACAACAGTCCGAACAGGCGGTGGCGGAGACCGCCCTCAGGACGCTGGAGTCCCCTGAGCGAACCCTCTAGTGGCGCCCGGCGCCAATGCCCGCGAGTATCAGCACCAGAGAAGCGATCGCAACACCGGGGTCCGGCACCATCCCGGCACCGAGCAGTATCGAACGGAGACCCATGGAACTTCCCGAGTACGAAGTGATTCGCAGAGACCTCGAGCGGGAGGCGGGCGGCAAGAAGATCGTCTCGATCGAGGTGCACAAGAAGAAGTTGTTGGTGGACACCACGGCCGCTGCACTCACCGAGGGAACCGATGGGGTCAAGGTGTCCAACGTGGAGCGGCTGGGCCCCTACCTGGTCTTTCGTCTTGCCACCGGCAATGCGATGGTGATCCGTTTGGGTAACGGCGCGTGGGTTCGCAAGAACATTCCGGAGAAGGCCAAGTCGAAAAGCCGCAAGACCGACTCGTCGCCGCCTCGACCCGAACCGGAACCGGACATGGTGATCTCGTTCAGCCAGGGAAAGCCGATCCGCCTGAACGATCCCGAGAACACCTCCGAGGTTCGCCTGCTGGCCCAGGACGATCTGTTGGGGTTGCCCGACGCCGGGAACCTGGGGATGGATGTGGTGGCGACGCCGGTGTCCTGGGTGGCCTTTGGCGACGCACTGCTGCGTCGCAGCGGCAAACTGAAATCGATCATGATGGACCAGAGCTTCTTGGTCGGCATCGGCCCGATCTACTCCGACGAGATCCTCTACACGGCGGGGCTTCGCTTCGACCGCAACCCGGCATCGCTGTCGGCCCAAGAGGTGCGGCGGCTCTACCGGGCGGTGGTGGAGACGATGCACGACGCCATCAAGTACGGCGGCACGGCGGTTGACGACCCGCCGTTCGAGGATCTGTCGGGCAAGACCGGCGGATACGGCGAGTACCTGGCCGTGTACCGCAAGGACGGCCTGATGAGCCCCCGCGCCCGTGGGCCGGTCGTGAAGCGACGTTACGGTCACGGCTGGACCTATTACTGCGAGCAGACCCAGGTCTGACCCAGCGTGTTCCTGAAGAGCCTGCAACTGAAGGGGTTCAAGTCGTTCGCCGACTCGACCACCCTGAGGATGGAGCCGGGCGTGACCGTGGTGGTCGGACCCAACGGTTCCGGCAAGTCCAATGTGGTCGATGCCATCGGTTGGGTTCTTGGCGCGCAGGCGCCCTCCGCGGTGCGGTCGGCCAAGATGGACGACGTCATCTTCGCCGGCGCCGACAATCGGTCGGCATTGGGCCGTGCCGAGGTATCGCTCACGATTGACAACTCGGCGGGTATGTTGCCGATCGAGTTCGCCGAGGTGACGATCAAACGGGTGCTGTTTCGCTCCGGGGACAGCGAGTACTCGATCAATGGCGCTCCGTGCCGATTGCTGGACGTGCAGGACCTGCTCTCGGACAGCGGCGTGGGGCGCACCCAGCACGTCATCATCAGCCAGGGGCAGATCGACGCGGTACTCAACGCCAAAGCGGAGGACCGGAGGGCGATCATCGAGGAGGCCGCCGGCATCCTCAAGCATCGCAAGCGCAAGGAACGGGCCGAACGTCGCCTCAACTCGACCGAGGCCAACCTGACCCGGGTGAGTGACCTGCTGCGCGAGGTGCGGCGTCAGTTGCGGCCACTGGGGCGTCAGGCCGAGGCGGCCCGACGACATGGAGACCTGACCGCCGAGCTGTCGGCCCTGCGCATCCATCTGCTGGGCAAGCGCCTGGCCGGGCTGCGACGCCAGTTGAACGAGCGCGCCGCTGACGGCGAAACAATGCGGACCGAAGACCAGCGACTGCGGGCGGCACTGGCCGACCTGGATGCACGGGTGGTTGTCGCGGAGACCAACCTGGCCGCACTGGGCGAGGTGGATCACTCGGGGCTTCTGACCCGCTACGAGGCGCTGCGCGAGCGGGCCCGTGGCCAGGGCGCGCTGCTGGCCGAGCGGCGCCGCAACCTGGCGCGCGAACGCGAGTCGTTTATCGATGAAGGCGTCATCGCTGCGCTGGAGGCGGAGGGCGCCCAGCTGGACCTCGACCTGGCAGGCGTCGACAACGACACCGACACGTTGGGATCCTCCGAGTCCGAGTGGCGCCGAGCGGAGGACGGGCTGGCCACGGCCCGCGCCGACTTCGAGGCCACCTGGGGCGGGGGGGTGCCCAAGCCCAGCGGTGATGCTGCGGCGACCCGGGCCGAGCTGGGTGCGCTGCGGCGCGGCATCGACCAGCAGGAGCGGGACACCCTGCGCCTCAACCAGCGCCGCGATCAGCTGGGACAGCGTCTGACCGGATTGGCCGAGGAGCTGGAACTGGCCCAGGCGGAGCTGGCGCAGGGCGATGAGGACCACGATGCGCTGGTGGCGGCGTTGGATTCGAGGGTGCAAGCAGCCGGCACCGCGCTGAGCGCCGCCGATACCGAGGCCAGGGGGGCGGCCGATGACCGGGCGAGCTGGGCGGCGCGTGCCAAGGCGCTGGGCCAGGCGCTCGATGCTGCCCGGAGTCGCGCCGGAGCGGCGGCACTGGCCGAGGTGGACGGCTACCTGGGCACCCTGCTGGACCTGGTGGAGGTCGACGCGGGCTGGGAGGCCGCCTTCCAGGCGGCCGCCGGTGACTCCTTGGCATCGGTCGTGATGGCCGACCCCACCTCGGCTCGCCGGGCCCTCGAGACCCTCAGCGTCGACGGCGCGGCGGGTGCGGTCCTGGCACTCGGTGCGTCGAGAGGTGCACCGACGGAAGGGCCGATCCCCGGAACGTCGATGGTTGGCGCCCACGTGCGCGCCAAGGCGGCACCGGAGAGCGCTGCGGTCGATCGCCTGCTGGGTGCCCTGCTGGGCGGGACCGTATGCGTCGACGGCGGTTGGGCGGAGGCCGTCGACGTGGCGCTGGCCAACCAGGGGCGGGTGGTGGTGACCCGCGACGGCGACCGCTTTGGGTTGACCGGTTGGCGGGTGGGCACCTCCACCACCGAGGCCACGGGCGCTGCGCTCGAAGAAGCCGAGGCGCGGGCGCAGGAGGCCCAGGCGGCCCACGACCTGGCCGCTACCGGACTGAACATTGCGAAGGCGACCGTTCGGGAAGCCGAGGGTGAGCTTCGTCAGGCCGAGCGGGCCCGTGACTCGGCCCAGGCGACGCGGCGTTCGGCCCGCGAGCGCATCGAACGGTCGACCAGGTCCATCGCTGAAGCGGAGGGGGAGGCGGTGCGCCTCGACGCCGATGTCGCCGAATTGGCCGAGCGACACCGGGCCGACGGCGACCACCGACTGGAGCTGGAGCGCCGCCTGCCCGCTCTGGAGG